>Ga0307513_10003509_pt1 | contig 21230 bp, 16 predicted proteins | sample 15_EM_MG_FD_202174 | JGI IMG/M metagenome (GOLD analysis project Ga0307513, IMG submission 202174) | Populus trichocarpa ectomycorrhiza microbial communities from riparian zone in the Pacific Northwest, United States - 15_EM | ecosystem: Host-associated > Plants > Roots > Unclassified | place... | reverse complement strand
GAGGAGATCCGCAACGGCCGCATGGTGATCCTGGTCGACGACGAGGATCGCGAGAACGAGGGCGATCTGGTGTTCGCCGCCGACATGGTGACCCCCGAGCACATCAACTTCATGGCGACCCACGCGCGCGGCCTGATCTGCCTCGCGATGGACGACGCGATGATCGACCGGCTCGAGCTGCCGATGATGGTGCGCGACAACCAGGCCTCGCTCGGCACCGCGTTCACCGTGTCGATCGAGGCGCGCCACGGCGTGTCGACCGGGATCTCGGCGCGCGATCGCGCGACGACGATCCGCGCCGCGATCGCCGACAACGCGAGCCCCGCCCACGTCGTGTCGCCGGGCCACGTGTTCCCGCTGCGCGCGCGCAAGGGCGGCGTCCTGGTCCGCACCGGGCAGACCGAGGGCTCGGTCGATCTCGCGCGCCTGGCGGGCTGCCGGCCGGCCGGCGTGATCTGCGAGATCATGCGCGAGGACGGCGAGATGGCGCGCCGCCCCGAGCTCGAGCAGTTCGCCGCCAAGCACGGCCTGATGCTGCTCAGCGTCGCCGACATGATCGCCTACCGCCTGCTGCGCGAGCGCATCGTGCGCCGCAAGGGCACCGGCGCGATGCGCCCCGGCATGCTCGGCCCGGGCGAGCCGTTCGTCGCGCACTACTACGACACCGAGGTCGAGGACACCGAGTATCTCGCGCTCGTGCGCGGCGACGTCGCGGCGGTCTCGGCGGCCGGCCAGCCAGTGCTGGTCCGCGTCGCCGCGATGGATCCGCTCGCCGATCCGTTCGTGCTGCGGCCCGATCTGCTGGCGGCGCTCGAGGCGATCGACCAGGCCGGCGTCGGCGTGCTGCTCTACGTGGTCAACCGCAGCCGGACGCGGCTCGAGCCGTCGTTCGATCGCATGGTGCTGCAGAAGGCGCGCAACGCGGTGGCGAGCATCGCCGACTCGAGCGAGGCGCTGCGCGACTTCGGCCTCGGCGCGCAGGTGCTGGCGGATCTCGGGCTGAGCAAGATCCGGCTGATGATGTGGAGCGATCGCAAGATCGCCGCGCTCGAGGGCTTCGGCATCGAGGTCGTCGAGCGCGTGCCGATTCCGGGCCGCGCGCCGAGCAAGCGTCGCGAAGCGCAGTGAGCCGAGCGTAGCGAGGCGATCTGATCCGTACAGGCGCGGCCGGCGTTCCTCGCCGGCGAGCCGATCGACCCAAGATCCGTCGACCCTTTGGTCGACGGATCTGAGTGATCTGCGCCGGCGGTTCGGCGCGGTTCGAGGTAGCAAACGCCGTCGATGGTGTATATCTCCGGTGCATGCCGCAGACCATCGAGGGCACCTTGTCCGCTGCCGGGCTCCGGTTCGCGATCGTCGCGAGCCGCTTCAACGGGCTGATCGTCGAGCCGCTGGTCGCCGGCGCGATCGACGCGATCGTGCGATCGGGCGGCGACGCCGGCGCGATCACGGTCGTGCGCTGCCCCGGCGCGTGGGAGCTGCCGCAGGTCGTTCGCAAGGTCGTCGCGCGCGGCGGGATCGACGCGGTGATCGCGCTCGGCGCGGTGATCCGCGGCGCGACGCCGCACTTCGACTACGTCGCCGGCGAGGCGGCGCACGGCATCGCGGCCGCGACGGTCGGCACCGACGTCGCGGTCAGCTTCGGCGTGCTGACCACCGACACGATCGAGCAGGCGCTCGAGCGCGCCGGCACCAAGGCCGGTAACAAGGGGTTCGACGCGGCGCTGGCGGCGATCGAGCTGGCGACGCTGTTCCGCGCGCTGGCGCCGGTCGTGCCATGACCAGCAGCATGGGCGGCACGCGCCGCACCGGGCGCGCCTATGCGCTCCAGCTGCTGTACGCGCGCGACGGCGATCCCGAGACCGACGTCGCGTGGGCGGCGGCGAGCTGGGCCGAGGCGTTCGATCTCGAGATCGACACGCCGGCCCAGGACTTCGCGCGCGCGCTGGTCGCCGCGGCCTCCGAGCACGCCGCCAAGCTCGACGAGCTGATCGGCGCGTCGTCGAAGAACTGGCGGATCGATCGGATGTCGCGGGTCGATCGCAACATCCTGCGGCTCGGCGCGTGCGAGCTGGTCGCGTTCCCCGATGTCCCGGTCAAGGTCGTGATCAACGAGGCGGTCGAGCTCGCCAAGCGGTTCGGGACGGCGGAGTCGTCGGCGTTCGTCAACGGCGTGCTCGATCGGATCGCGACCGCGGTCGGCCGTCATCCGGACACCTGAGGCCGGACACCTGAGGCCCGAGCCCCGAGGCGCCCGCGCGAATGGTGTATGGTCGCGGCGTGGCGCTGTCGGTGCTTCCGCTCGATCTCGCGCGCTGGGATGAATCGGCCCGCGATGGGCTGGTGCTGCCGGTGTTCAAGGATGATCGCCCGCTGCGCGGCGCGGCCGGGCTCGCCGACTGGCGGATGTGCGGCCGGCTGTCGCGCCTGGTCAAGGGCAACCGCGCCACCGCCGAGGCCGGCGAGACGCTGCTGCTGCCGCCGGGCCGCCGCCTGCGGTTCTCGCGCATCCTGTGGTTCGGGCTGGGCGACGCCAAGGGCTACACCGACGAGCGCTTCCGCAACGACCTCGCGTGGATCCTCGACGTGGTCACCGCGGCGGGTGTCACCGACTGGGCGCTGCAGGCGCCGGGGCGCGCCTCCGGGCTGATCGGCGCGCGCCGCGCGGTCGAGATCATCCTCGAGGACCCCGAGCTCGTCGACCAGCCGGTCACGCTGCTCGAGGATCCCGCCGGGCAGAAGGACATCGCCGAGCTGCTCCGTCAGTCGCGCTAAACGATCCAGTGCCACAGCCGCGCGAGCACGTGCATCACGGTGGCGCCGAACACGACGAGCAGCACGAGGTTGATCAGCGTGCAGACGTGACCGGCGACGATCCACGCGCCGTCGCGCTCGAGCACGCCGAGCGCGTAGAGGAAGATCGGGATGAGGAACACCAGGTTCGATCCCGGGATGGGCAAGGGCAGGGCGAGGCCGAGCGCGAGCAGCACGATGCCGAAGCCGATCAGCCGCGGCTGGATCGCGGGCTCCCAGCGTCGGCGCGACAGCTTCGCGAGCCAGCGCGTGCGCCGGCTCAGCAGGCCGAGCACGCGATCGAGCATCGTCATCGCGAGCGGGCGGCGGCGGGCGCGCGCCGGCAACCAGGGCTCGCGCCGGCCGAGCATGAGCTGCGCGCCGAGCAGCGCGATCGCGAGGCCGAACGGCGTCGACACGCCGACGAACGGGATCGCGATCAGCGCGAGCACGCCGATCAGGAAGCCGAAGCCGCCCTCCGCCGCAGTGTCGACCAACGCGCCGACCGTGAGGCTGTCGGGGCGCGGCGGCGGCGACGTCTCGCCGTCGTGGGCGCCCAGCGCGCGGAGCATCTCATCGAGCCGGAGCCGCCGGGGCGGCTCGGCCGCGATGGTCTCTCGCGCGGTCTCGACGTCCACGCCGCCACCATAGCCGGAAGCGCCGGTCGGGGCTCGTCGTCAGCTGCGCGCGAGGACGATCGCGAGCTGCAGGAGGTCGGTCGCGGTCCACAGCTCGGCGAGCGCGTCGAGCTGGTCGTCGACGCCGCCCGCGGCCGCGAGCGCCGCGCGCTGGTACGTGAGCTTGGCCTGCAACGGGATCGCGCCGGTGGCGACGCGGGCGGCGCGGGCGCGAGCGCGGGCAGCGCGCTGGGCCGCGGCGAGCCGCTCGCGTAGCTGCGCCGCGACGAGCGGATCGGCGTGATCGCCCGGCGCCTCGCGCCGGACCAGGCGCCGCGCAGCTTCGCGCTGCACGAGCGCGGCGGCGGCGAGCTGGAGCAGGCCGGTGCCCGGCGCGTCGTCGCCCCACGCCGCGGCGAGCTCGGCCGGCAGGCCGCTGGGGTCGCGGGCCCAGCGGTCGGCGAAGGCGTCGGCCGGGGCGAGGCGAGGCCGCGCCTTGTCGTCGGAGGCAGGGTCCGCGTCGCGCAGCTCGACGGTCGCCACCGCCAGCAGCGCCGCCGCGGCCTGGCGGACGCGCGCCGGCGCGGCGGCGTGCGCGACGCTGCGATCGCCATGGTCGAGCGCGTGCTCGGCCTGCACGAGCTCGGCCTCGGCGCGCAGCATCGCGTGCACCGCCGGCGCTGCTGCCTCGGCCGCCGCGCTGGCGGTCGCCGGCGCGCCCAGCGTCGTCGCCGGTTTGCCGCGAAAGCCGCCGAGGATCTCGGCCGCGGCGCGCACGGCGTCGGCCGCGGCCTCGCGCTCAGCCCAGCCGCGCAGCGCGGCCTGCATCGCGACGATCGTCGCCAGCTCGCCGCCGATCGTCGCGCGCGCCGCCGCCGCGGCCTCGAAGGCGGCGCGCACCCGCGGCGCGGGGTCGAGCGCGATCATCGCGGCCACGGCACCGTCGACGTCGCCGGCCGCGAGCTGGCCGACCAGCGCGGAGGTCGCGTTCGCCGTGCGGGCGTCGATCCAGGCCGCGCGCAGCTCGGCCAGCGCGCCGTCGAGCTGGCCGCTCCGGCGCCGCGGCTCGGCGCGCGCGCTGTGTTCGTGCGCGGCCCGGACCTGGCGCGCGATCGCCGACGGCAGGCGCCCGGCTTGCTCGAGCTGCAGCAGCGCGGCCCACTGGCTCGCGAGCCGGGCTTGCCAGGCGCGGTACTCGGCCTCGAGGCCGGCGCGCTCGTCGGCGGTCAGCGCCAGATCGGCCTCGGCCGCCGGCACCGCGGCGGGGAGCTGCTTGCGGGTCAGCAGCACGTACGCGTCGTGTACGTCGGCGAGCTCGATCACCTCGGCGTGGCGCGCCGCCGCGAGCTGGACGACGTCGACCACCGCGCCGGCCTGCGATCGCGCGCGCCGCATGCCGCGCGGCACGCCGATCCGCGTCTTGCCGTGCGCGATCGCCGCGAGCACCTGATCCGGCAGCGCGGCGACCGGGCCGATCGTCCCGTCGGGCCCGAGCGTGCCGATCAGCGTCGCGCGCGGATCGATCGCCTCGCCGGTCAGCGCCGCGAGGAAGCCGCCGGCCATCACCGCCGCGGTCGCCCCGGTCTCGGGCGGCGTGACCGCGACCGCGCCGAGCGTGATCTCGCCGAGCTGCTTGCCGAGCGCCTGGCTCGCGACCCGCCGCGCGCGCGCGAGCTCCGCCGGCCAGCGCGTGCCGGGCTCGGTGCCGATCGTCATGGCCCCGGCGGTCAGCGCGATCGCCCGCAGCGCGCCCGGCGTCACCGCCTCGACCACCACGGTGTGGGGGCCGGGCGGCAGGGCGAGCACCGTCGAGCCGTCGCGGTCGTCGCTGCCGAGCACGACCGCCAGCTCGGGCGCCGCCGCGTCGACCGCCATCGCGAGCGGCGCGTAGTGCTTCACCACGCCGGTCAGCGCGACCGGCCGCACGGGCGCCTGCGGGCCGCCGCATGCGAGCACCGCGGCGACCAGCGCCGCGATCCCGCGCCGGGCGCTACCGGGCACGTGGGTGCTTGCGCGCGTGCTCGATCATGCGCGCCTGGCTGACCTGGGTGTAGACCTGCGTCGTCGAGATGTCGGCGTGGCCGAGCATCGCCTGCACCGCGCGCAGATCCGCGCCGTGCTCGACCAGGTGGGTCGCGAACGAGTGGCGCAGCTTGTGCGGCGAGACCTCGCCCGCCGGCAGCCGCACGCCGGCGCGCCGCGCGTAGCCCCGCAGCGTCTTCCAGAACGCCTGGCGCGTCATCGGTCCGCCGCGCCCGGTGAGGAACAGCGCGCGCTCGCGCGGATCGCGCAACAGGCCCGGCCGATCGTCCTCGAGGTAGCGTGTGATCCGCATCTGCGCCGCGGTGTTGAGCGGCACCATCCGCGTCTTGCCGCCCTTGCCGGTGACGCGCACGAAGCCGCCGTGCAGGTTGACGTCGGCGAGCGGCAGCGCGACCAGCTCGGAGACCCGCAGCCCCGAGCTGTAGGCCAGCTCGATCATCGCCGCGTCGCGCCGGCCGCGCGCGGTGTCGGGCGGCTGGGCGATCAGCCGGACCACCGCCGCCTCGCCGAGCACGCCGGGCAGCCGCTTGCCGGTGCGCGGCGCGTCGACCAGCGCCGCCGGATCCGCGCCCAGCCAGCGCTCGCCGACGAGGTGCTTGCACAGGCCGCGGATCGCGACCAGCGCGCGCGCGCGGCTGCGGGCGGCCAGCCCCGCCTGGGCGAGCTCGAGCATGAAGTCGATGACGTCGGTCGGGGTGACGTCGTCGACGGCCGGGGCGTGCCCCCGGCCGGCAGCGCCCCCGGATGGAGGCGCGGTTCCATCGACGTCGGCCCGGCCGCGCGCGACGAGGAACGCGGCAAAGCGCGCCAGATCGCGGCCGTAGGCATCGAGCGTCAGGCGCGCGAGCCCGCGCTCGACCTTCAGGTGGTCGAGAAACAGGTCGACGCCTTCATCGAGGCTGAGCCCGCGCGCCATGCCGTATCGTCGGCGACCGGCGCGCGTGCGCAAGTTTTTGAGGGGTTGCAGTCGCGCAGGCGTCCGGCCATAGTCCGACCGAGCCGCGCGGCATGGACCTCACATCCGAACAAATTCGCTGGATTCTGATCTACGTCTTCGTGCTGCTGATCTCGGTCGCGCTGCACGAGTTCGGCCACGCGATCATGGCGACCAAGCTCGGCGACGACACGCCGCGCCGCCAGGGTCGGGTCACGCTCAACCCGCTCGCCCACGCCGACCCGGTCGGCACCCTGCTGCTGCCGCTGATCGGCAGCATCTACGGCGCCGCGTCGGGCCACGGCGGCGGCTTCGGCTGGGGCAAGCCCGTCGAGTGGCAGCCCCATCGCGTGTCGCGCAAGGTCTCGATGGCGACCGCCAAGATCCTCGTCGCGGTCGCTGGCCCGGCGATGAACATCGTGCTCGCCGTCGCGGTGTGCGCGATCCACGCGCTGCTGCTCTCGCAGGGCGTGCTCCGGCTCGACAGCGAGGTCAGCCACGCGCTGGCGTTCGCCGTGCGCATCAACTTCGTGCTGTTCTTCTTCAACCTGCTGCCCATCCCGCCGCTCGACGGTGGCCACGTCGCGCAGAGCTTCGTGCCGTATCGCCACCGCGATCGCTACGATCAGATCGCGAAGTACGCGCCGTTCCTGTTGCTCGGCGTCATGCTGATCCCGCAGATCAGCCGCGTGTTCCTGTGGCCCGCCACGTTCCTCACGACGCACCTGTACCACCTGTTCGGCGTCTGATCCGCTAACCCCCATGGAGTCCGCCGGTTATCAAGTCGCCCTCGACGTCTTCGAGGGGCCGCTCGACTTGCTCTTGCACCTCGTCAAGAAGCACGAGCTGTCGATCCTCGACATCCCGATCTCGTTCGTGACCGAGAAGTACCTCGAGTACCTCGACGCGATGGCCGCGCTCGACATCGACGTCGCCGGCGAGTATCTCCTCATGGCCGCGACGCTGTGCCACATCAAGTCGCGCGAGCTGTTGCCCACGCCCGAGCTCGACGAGGAGGAGGCCAGCGAGAGCGAGGATGGCGTCGAGGTCGAGCTCGATCCGCGCGCCGATCTGATCCGCCGGCTGCTTGAGTACCAGAAGTACAAGGAGGCCGCGCAGCACCTCGGCGCGCAGCCCGTGGTCGGCCGCAACGTGTGGTCGCGCGGCGCGCCGATCGAGGACGCGGTCGGCGACGGCGTCGATCCCGACATGATCGCGCCGCTCGCGTCGTTCCCGGTGCACAAGCTGATCGAAGCGTTCGATCGCGTGATGCAGCAGGCCAAGCTGAAGGTCTCGCACGACGTGATGATCGATCGGCTCAGCGTGAGCCAGAAGATCGCCGAGCTGACCGACCGGCTCGAGCTCGAGGGTCGGTTCACGTTCTCGTCGATGTTCAGCTTCCTGCGCGACGACGCGCCGCGCTCGCTGACCGAGATCAAGCACGAGGCCGTGGTCACGTTCCTCGCGCTGCTCGAGATGGCCAAGCTGCGGTTGATCGCGCTGTCGCAGCCGGTCACCGACGAGGAGATCATCATCGAGCGCGCGGGTGAGGATCTGCGCGCGCGGATGGAGCACGGCGTGGCGCGCTCCGACGACTACCGGTAGCGGGCCGGGCGGCGGGCGCGGGCGGGGCGGTGGTAGCCTCGCGCGGTGACGACCTACAAGATCGTGCAAGTCGGAGATCCGGTGTTGCGCCAGCGCGCGCGCGAGCTCAGCCGCGAGGAGCTCGCGAGCCCGGCGATCCAGGGTTTGATCGTCGGGATGCGGGACACCATGCGCGACGCGCCGGGCGTCGGGCTCGCCGCGCCGCAGATCGGCGAGTCGCTCCAGCTCGTCGTGATCGAGGATCCGCCCAACCTGCACGCCGGGTTGACCGACGCGCAGCTCGCCGAGCGCGAGCGCGCGGCGGTGCCGTTCCACGTGCTGGTCAACCCGCGGCTCGTCGTCGAGGACAGCGCGCTGGTCGCGGCCTACGAGGGCTGCCTCAGCTTCTCCGGTTTCATGATGATCGTGCCGCGCTATCGCCGCGTCCGGGTCGAGGCGCTCGACGAGCACGGCACGCCGGTCGTCGTGGTCGGCGGCGGCTGGTACGCCCGCATCCTGCAACACGAGCTCGATCACCTGCGCGGCGTGGTGTGCTGCGATCGGATGGAGTCGCGCACGCTGACCACGCATGACAACCATTTGCGACACTGGCGCCATCTGCCGATCGCGGATGCCCGGCAGGCGATCGGGCCGATGCCCGAGGACGCCTGAGCCAGGCCGCCGGCGCGATGTGGGCTGTGATGACACCGGTTGCAGCGAGCGCCACTCACACGTTAGATGTGATGTGATGAGATCATAGCGTTTTATGAAACATCGGGAGTCGGTGCTGTGATCGTGACTACGGCGAATCGCGTCTGCGACGAAGTTGTCGTCATCGTGCGCCGCCGCGCATCCCGTGGCGCCGCGCGTTGCCCCGGCGCGCTCGCTTGACCGCAGCGTCGACGGAATGCCATACGTTCCTCGCACCGCGCGCATGCATGCCGCAGTCGCGCGATTCCCAGGAGCGTGCCATGAAGCTTCTCTCGCTCGTATTATCGGCAGTCGTCATGATGTCCATTGCGGCGCCGGCCGCGTCGCGTGCGCAGCCCGCGCAGATCCAGGCACTGACCACGACGCCGGTCGCCATCCCGGCCACGCTGCAGGGCCAGATCAACGCGGCGATCGCGGCGTGCAACTGCTTCGTCAGCGTGACCGCGTTCCAGGTCGACCCGGCCGCCAGCGCCGCCGAGGTGTTCGCCTCGCCCGACGTGCTGTTCGGCGTCCTCGATCTCGATGTCCAGCTGCCGTGGGTCGGCATCGGCGAGATCAACGCCGGCGCGCTGGCGGCCCGGCTGACGCCGTCGGGCCAGCAGAGCCTGGTCAGGAAGATCCAGGCGTTCGCCGATCCGCCGCGCGGCCCGTTCAAGCTGGGCCAGTACGCGTGGTCGCACCCGACGCAACCCGACTTCTGTTCGGGCGAGACGTTGTGGCTGCAGTACTTCGAGCACACGGGCGTGCTGTTCGCGTTCCGCTTCGACACCAGCCACGAGTGCTGATCGGCGCGGTAAGTGCGCGCAACTGCAGCGTCCTGAGCGTGACAGCGGCCTCGCGGTCCGGCGCTCGAACGTGCGTTCGTAGTGTCGTACCTGCGTGCTAGAAGCGCGGCGAGGTATCCCGTGAGTCGAAAGCGCGGAAAGAAGCAGAAAGCCGTCGTCGAGGCCATCCCGGATGACATCCTCGCTGAAGGGAGCGGGCCGGTCGGCGACGCCGCGGCGGACGCGATCGCGACGGTCGATGACGTCGGAACGACCGACGACATCGCGACGACGGAGGATGTCGTCACGGCGGACGACGTCGTGGCGACCGCGGATGATGGCGGAGCGACTGCGGACGAGGTCGTTGCGCCAGCGGACGATGCCGCGGCGACGGCCGCGGCGGTTGTGCCTGCGCCTGCGCCGCGGTCACGATCGCGGTCGCGCAAGCGGGCGCGGGAGGTTGCCGCCGCCGACACGGAGGCCGCGGAGGCCGAGGCTGCGGCTGACGCCGCGGGTGCCGACCTCACGGCACACGCGGAAGACGTGGCCGCGCGCCCGCACGACAGCGACATCGTGACGGCCGCGGAGCTCGCCGCGGCGATGGAGGCCGCGACCTCGGATACCGATGATGTCGAGCTGGCCGCGGACGACGCCGAGGCGCGCGACGGCGAGCTGGACGACGGCGAGCTGGGCGACGGCGAGCTGGGCGACGGCGAGCTGGGCGACGGCGAGCCAGGCGAAGGGGAAGGCGACGACGACGCGGATGGTGTCATCGTATTTCCGACCAGCGCGGCCACGATGGATGCCGTGCAGCTCAAGCACCTCGTGGAGGCGCTGATCTTCGCGTCGGACCGCCCGTTGACGGTGCCGCGGCTGCGTCAGCTGACGCGCGTGGGCGACGTGCGCCGGCTCGAGCAGTCGCTCGTGCAGATCGCCGAGGACTACCAGGAGCGCGGGCTGATCCTGCAGCAGGTCTCGGGTGGCTACCAGTTCCGTACGCGCACGCAGTTCTCGGCGTGGGTGCAGCAGCTGATCGCCGGGCGACCAGTGCGCCTGTCGCGCGCGCAGCTCGAGACCCTCGCGATCATCGCGTATCGCCAGCCGATCACGCGGCCCGAGATCGACGACATTCGTGGCGTCGATTCGTCGGCAACCTTGAAGCTGCTGCTCGACCGCATGCTGATCCGCGTGCTCGGCAAGCGCGAGGAGGTCGGCCGGCCGATGCTGTACGGCACGACCAAGGAGTTCCTCGACTTCTTCAGCCTCGGCGACCTGCGCGAGCTCCCGACGCTGCGCGAGTACTCCGAGCTCACGGCCGAGAGCCGCAAGGTGATGAGCGACCGGCTCGGCATCGCGCCCGACGGCAGCGACGGCGGATCGAGCGGCGGCGGCTCGGACGGCGGCGGTGGTTCGGATGGCGGCGGCGGGGATGGCGGCGGCGGCGGCTCGGATGGCGGCTCGGACGGTGGCGGCGGCGGTAGCTCGGATGGCGGCTCCGGCATGGGGCCGCTGCCCGGCTTCGGCGACGACGGCGCCATTCCCGACGATGGCAGCATCTCGGCCAAGGCGCCCACCGACGACCTCGACGACCCCATGTCAGCGTTCCTCGCTGCTGCCGAGGCCGTCGATCGCTCCGACGCTGCGGCGCTCGTCGACCCGGAAGCCGAGGCGGTCGATGCCGAGGCGATCGAAGCCGAGGCGATCGAAGCTGAGGCGATCGAAGCTGAGGCGATCGAAGCTGAGGCGATCTGGTCCGAGGCCGTGGAATCCGCGGCGCTCGGGAGCGACGAGGTCGAGGTTGTTGCCGCCGACGAATCGCTCGAGGTCGACTCACTCGAAGCTGCAGCCGTCGGGGCTGACTCGACCGAAGGTGAGTCGGTCGAGGCGGAAGCCGTCGAGGCTGAATCTATCGAGTCGGTCGAGGCTCTGCCGATCGAGGCGGCGGCGCTCGAGGAGGACGCCGAGTCAGCCGAAGTCGAGGCTGTCGCAGTCGAAGCCGAGTCGGCCGAGGCTGAGCCGATCGAGGCGGCGGCGCTCGCCGACGAAGCCTCGCCGGTCGAACCCGAGACTGTCGCGATCGAAGCCGAGTCGGCCGAGGCCGAGCCGATCGTGGCTGCGGCGCTCGCTGACGAAGACGCGTCGGTCGACGCCGCGTCAGTCGACGCCGAGACCGTCGAGGCGAGCGCGGCCGAGGTCGAGGCTGCCGACGACGACGGGGGCCGGGTCGAGGACAGCGACCGCTGGCCGGCGGGCTCTCAGCGTATCTCGCTGGCGGACCACAGCCCAATGCCAGTCATTGCGCCAAGCGACCCTCGTCCTGTAGAACGTGCCGTGATGGATTCCAACGTGATCGGCGCAGGCGCGCCCGACGACAATCTCGGCGACGCTGCTCCTGCAGCGAGCCACCGCGAACCGGCCGCGGAGTAAGCGATGGGCACGCCTGTCCGTTTGCAGCGGTACCTCGCCACCGCGGGTGTTGCCGCGCGCCGCAAGTGCGAGGAGCTGATCGTCGCCGGTCGCGTCCAGGTCAACGGCAAGGTCGTGACCGTGCTCGGCACCAAGGTCGATCCCGACGGCGATGACGTCCTCGTCGACGGCCAGGCGGTGGTCGCGCTCGATCACTTCTATGTGCTGTTCAATAAACCCAAGGGCTGCATCACCGCGGTCACCGACGATCGCGGCCGCCCGACGGTGATGGACTACCTGCCGAACTTGCCGGTGCCGGTGAAGCCGGTCGGCCGACTCGACTTCTACACCGAGGGCGTGTTGCTGCTGACCAACGACGGCGAGCTCGCCGCGCGGTTGCTGTCGCCAACCAACCACGTCCCGAAAACGTATCACGTGAAGGTCCACGGCCAGCTCGACCGCCGTCACATCGAGGCGCTGCGCCAGGGCATCACGCTCGACGACGGCGTCATCACGATGCCGGCCGAGGTCGAGGTGCTGCCGGGCGAGAGCAAGCACACCTGGCTCGGCATCACGATCCACGAGGGCAAGCATCGCCAGATCCACCGGATGATCGAGGCGCTCGGCTTCCAGGTCGACAAGCTGCAGCGGGTCGCGTTCGCGACCCTGACCTTTCACGAGCTGCGCATCGGCGACGCGCGCGAGCTGACGCAGCAAGAGCTCAACATGCTGCGCGATACCGTCGGGCTCGACCACAGCGCGGTCGCGCGTGGCCGCTGGAGCACCAAGCGCGAAGCCACCGACATTCCGCGCCGCGCGCGCGCCAAGGCGAGAGCCGAGCAGGAAGCGGAGGCCGAGGCGCGCGGGCTCACCGCCGAGCAGGCCACCAGCGATCGTCGGGACGACGACGATGACGACTACGGACCCTCCGCCGGCGGCTCAGCGCACCGCGGCGGTGTCCAGATGAGCGACGACGACGATGACGACGACGTCGTCGGGCTGCAGGCCGGACACGACGTCGATGACGACGACCTCGACGATGACGACGGTGACGGCGAGATCGTGAACGAAGAGGACGGCGACGAAGCCGGCCGGGCAGGGGCTGTCCATGCGGATGGCGCTTCCGGCGGACGCGATGCGGGTGGCCCACGTGGGCCAGGAGCCGCACGCGGCGGACGCGATGCGGGTGGAGCCGGACGCGGGCCAGGAGCTGGACGCGGCGGACGCGATGCGGGTGGAGCCGGACGTGGCGGACGCGATGCGGGTGGCCCACGTGGGCCAGGAGCCGGACGCGATGCGCGTGGCCCACGTGGGTCAGTAGCCGGACGGAGCGGCCGTGACGCGGGTGGCCCACGTGGGCCAGGAGCCGGTCGCGGCGCTAGCGCTGGCGGCGCCGGCAGCGATCGTGGCTCGTCGGGTGGCTTCGGTGCACGTAGCGCACCGCGGACCGGCGCAGGAGGCGCGCCGCGTCGCGACTACCGAGATCGAGTCTCGTCGGGTGGCCCGGGTCCGCAATCGGGCGGCGGCGCAGGGCCACGCTCCGGCGGCTTCGGTGATCGTGGCGCATCGCGCGGTGGCGCCGGCGCGCGCTCGGGCGGCGGCTTCGGTGACCGTGGCGCCGGTGCGCGCTCGGGCGGCGGCTTCGGTGATCGCGGCGCATCGCGCGGCGGCTCATCTGGATCGTCGTTCACGCCTGGCCTGAGGGCCACGAAAAGCCGTCCTCGTGACACTGGCCCGGCCGACGCGGGTGGCCCGGATCGCAAGTCGACGAACGAAGACGTCGGCACGGCGACGCGCGGACGCGGCATCGACAGACCGGCCGGCCTCTCGCGATCACGGGCACGAGAGATCGCTGCCGAGAACGCTCCGGCGCGCAGGCCGAGCTTCGAAAGGCCCTCGAGCGGTGGTCGCGGCAAGCCTGCCCGCAGCAGCAGCTTCGGCGGCGAGCGCAGCAGCGGCGCAGGGCGCAGCGGCGGCTTTGGTGGCGAGCGCAGCAGCGCGCCTCGCAGCGGCGCAGGGCGCAGCGGTAGCTTTGGTGGCGAGCGCAGCAGCGCGCCTCGCAGCGGCGGCTTCGGCGGTGCACCTCGCGGCGGCGCGGGTGGAGGCTTCGGCGGCGAGCGCAGCGGTGCGCCTCGCGGCGGTGCGCGCAGCGGCGGCTTCGGCGGCGAGCGCAGCAGCGCGCCTCGCAGCGGTGCAGGTGGAGGCTTCGGCGGCGAGCGCAGCGGTGCGCCTCGCGGCGGTGCGCGCAGCGGCGGCTTCGGCGGCGAGCGCAGCAGCGGGCCTCGCAGCGGTGCAGGTGGCGGCTTCGGCGGCGAGCGCAGCGGTGCTCCTCGCGGCGGTGCGCGCAGCGGTGGCTTCGGCGGCGAGCGCAGCAGCGCGCCTCGCGGGGGCTTCGGCGACAAGCGGCCTCGGAGCGGCGCTCCGGCGCGTTCCAGGGATGAGGAGCGGGACCGCAAGGCGCCCGGCGGTGCGAAGGCACGCTGGGAGCGCACGCCGGGCGGCGCGGCGCGAGATCCGCGGCCGAAGCGGGTGGCGAGCGGGGCGGTACCGGCGGTGCGCGAGCCGCGGCCGAGCGGGCCGGGCGCGCGTGCGCCGCAGCGTAGCCGCAAGAAGTAACCACGACGGCGTCTGGCTCCGTCGACGGCGCTCGGCGGCCGTCGGTAGTCGGCAGTCGGCAGTCGGCAGTCGGCAGTCGGCAGTCGGTGCTCGGCGCTCGGCAGTCGGTGCTCGGCGCTCGGCAGTCGGTACTCGGCGTCGGTGTTCGGCGCTCGGTCGGCATTCGGCGTCGGCGGTCGGTGCTCGGTGGTCGGTGTTCGGCGCTCGGTGTTCGGCGCAATCGGCCGGTCGGGCGCGCGGCGTGCGTCGGTCGGGCGATGCGCGCGATCGAGCTGTGATAGCGTTCCCGCGATGGAGCTTCGTGCGCTCGCTGTCCTCGACTCGCTGCAGCCGCAGCTGACCGGCTTCCTGCAGACCGTGTGCTCCGGCTTCATGCCGCTCGAGGAAGAGGCCGCGCTGTTCATCGAGATCGCCCCCGGCATCGCGATCAACCAGCTGACCGACGTCGCGCTCAAGGCCACCACGTGCCGGCCCGGGATGCAGATCGTCGAGCGGGCGTACGGCATGCTCGAGCTGCACAACGACGACAAGGGCCAGATCGAGGCCGCGGTCGACGTCATCCTGGCCGAGATGGGCGTCAAGCGCGAGGACCGCATCCAGCCGCGCATCGTCTCGTCGCAGATCATCAACGGCGTCGACGGCAAGCAGAGTCAGCTGATCAACCGGATGCGCCACGGCGACATGATCATGTCGGGCCAGACGCTCTACATCCTCGAGGTCTACCCGGCGGCGTACGCCGCGCTCGCCGCCAACGAAGCCGAGAAGGCCGCCAACGTGCACCTCATGGAGGTGATCACGTTCGGCGCGTTCGGGCGGTTGTGGCTCGGCGGCAGCGAGGCCGAGATCAGCGCCGCCGTCGCGGCCGCCGAGGGCGCGCTCGCCAAGGTCACCGGTCGCGCCAGCAAGGGCTGACGCCGCGCGCGGGTGTGCGCTTGCCACATCGTAAACCGCGACTGGCCATCGCGCGTTGGACCGTCGGTGCGATTGCCCGCGAGCCCGCCGGTCATGGCGAATCGAACAGACTACCCACCAGCGCGATCGGTAGTCCGAGCGTGGCCATTGCCTGTAGCTTCGGTGGCGCGCGCCACACAACCGCGCGGGTGTGATCATCGCAGTTCTCCGACGGGCACGCGGCGATCGGCGCGCTCGAAACCGGCCGATCGAGCAGGGGCGCGCCGCGTGAGCCGCGCTACAATCTCGCCATGACCACGACGCTTCCTGCGGCGCTGCGCGCGCCCTTCTCGGCCGGCGGCGCCAGCGCGATCGACGCACAGCTGGCCAACCGCTTGCTCGGGCTCGCGCTCGAAGCCGGCGGCGACTACGCGGATCTCTACTTCGAATTTCGCGTCTCGGCCGACTACGCGCTCGAAGAGGAACAGGTCCGGACGCTGGGCCGCGGCATCACGCTCGGGCTCGGCGTGCGCGTCACCAAGAACGACGCCACGGGTTACGCCTACTGCGAGGATCTCGCGTGGGAGAAGATGGCGCACGCCGCGCGCACCGCTGGCCAGATCGCCGTCGGTGGCGGCCACCCCCCGCTCGGCGTCGCGCCGCTCGCCCAGGTCGCGACCCCGAGCTTCTACGCGGTGCCGATGCCGTCGCTCGTGATGTCGACGCAGGACAAGCTCGCGCTGCTGCGCACCGCCGACCGCGCGGCGCGCGCGTTCGATCCGCGGATCGTCAAGGTCGAGGCGTCGTTCGCCGAGAGCATCAAGGAGGTCCTGCTGTTCACCAGCGACGGCCGGATGGCCTCGGACGTCCAGCCGCTGATCCGGCTCGGCGTGCGCGCCCAGGCCGAGGACGACGGCCGGCGCCAGAGCGGCACGGGCGGCGGCGGCGGGCGCTATGGCATGGAGTACTTCGAGATCGCGCAGCACGACGCCGCCGAGCACGGTCGCGAGGCCGCGCGCGTGGCGATCGCGATGCTCGACGCGCGCGACGCGCCGGCGGGCGAGATGCCGGTCGTGCTCGGCCCCGGCGACTCGGGCATCCTGCTGCACGAGGCGGTCGGCCACGGCCTCGAGGCCGACTTCAACCGCAAGCAGACCTCGAACTACTCGGGCCAGCTCGGCAAGCTGGTCGCCTCGACGCTGTGCACCGTGGTCGACGACGGCACGATCGCCAACTCGCGCGGCGCGATCAACGTCGACGACGAAGGCTACGCCGGCCAGAGCAACACGCTGATCGAGAACGGCGTGCTGGTCGGCTACATGCACGACCGGCTGAGCGCGAAGCACTTCGGCCTCACGCCGACCGGCAACGGCCGCCGCGAGTCGTTTCGCTCGATGCCGCTGCCGCGGATGACCAACACCTCGCTGCGCGGCGGCCAGGACAACCCCGACGACATCGTCCGCAGCGTCAAGCGCGGCATCTACGCCAAGCGGTTCTCGGGCGGTCAGGTCAACATCTCGAACGGCGACTTCGTGTTCTCGCTGTCGGAGAGCTACCTGATCGAGGACGGCAAGCTGACCTCGCCGCTCAAGGGCGTGAACCTGATCGGCAACGGCCCCGAGATCCTGCGCCGCGTCGACATGCTCGGCGCCGACTTCCAGCTGTCGGATGGCATCTGGACGTGCGGCAAGGACGGCCAGAGCCTGCCGGTCAACGTCGGCACGCCGACCGTCCGTATCTCGTCGATCACCGTCGGAGGAACCCAGACATGAGCGTCGCCGAGTCTTCGTCCCATACGGCCGCCGGCGTCGCGGTCAGCGAGCGCGACGTCAAGCAGCTGTGCGACATCGCCGAGCTCGCCGTCGAGCTCGCGAAGCGCGCCGGCGCCGATCACGCCGAGGTCGTCGCGCGCGGCGGCAGCGAGCTGACCGCCAAGGTCCGGCTCGGTCAGCCCGAGCTGGTCCAGGAGGCCGGCAGCCGGGCGCTCGGCCTGAGCGTGCTGCGCGGCGGCCGGCGCGCCGTGACCTACACCAGCGATCTGCGGCGCGAGGCGCTCGAGGCGCTGTGCGCCGAGACCGTGACGCTCGCCGACTTCGCCGAGGTCGACGAGTTCTCGATGCCGCCCGATCCGTCGCTGCTCGCGACCGGCCTGCCGGACCTCGACCTCTACGACCCGCGGGTCGCCGAGGTCGACGCGGCGTGGGCGCTGCGCCAGGCGATCGAGGCCGAGGCGGCGTCGCGCCGCGCCGATCCGCGGGTGACCAACTCCGAGGGCGCGACGTGGTCGCGCGAGCTCGGCGTGTCGTGCTTCGCGACCAGCGGCGGCTTCGTCGGTGGCTTCCGCAGCAGCTTCTGCTCGCTGGTCGCCGAGCCGCTGTGCGACGACGAGACGGATCCCACGAGCCCCAAGAAGCGCAACGGCTTCTGGTGGACGGCGTCGCGCTTTCTCGGGCTGCTCGCCTCGCCCGAGGCGGTCGGCCTCGAGGCCGCGCGGCGCACCGTGGCGACGATCGGCTCGCGCAAGGTCGAGACCCAGGAGTGCGCGATCGTGTTCGATCCCGAGGTCGCGCGCGCGATGGTCGGCGCGATCTTCACGGTCGCGAACGGCTCGGCGTTCTGGCGCAAGTCGAGCTACCTGGTCGGCAAGGAGGGCGAGATCGTCGCGTCGCCGCTGGTCACCATCGTGGATGACCCGCTGATCCCGCGCGGCTCGGGCTCGCGGCCGTTCGACGGCGACGGCCTGCCGTCGCGCAAGAACCCGGTGATCCAGGCAGGCGTGCTGTGCCCCGTCATGACCGACGTGTACAGCGCACGCAAGCTCGGCCGCGCGTCGACCGGCTCGGCGGGGCGCAGCATCGGCGGGACCCCCGGCCCGACCACGTCGAACCTGGTCATGCAGGCGGGCTCGATGACCAAGCAGCAGCTGCTGCGCAATACTTCGAAGGGGTTGTACGTCACCAACCTGATGGGCTTTGGCTTCAACCCGGTGACCGGCGACTTCTCGCGCGGTGCCCAGGGCTTCTGGATCGAGAACGGCGAGCTGACGTTCCCGGTGAGCGAGGTCACGATCGCGGCGAACTTCGACGAGATCCTGAAGCGAATTGATGCGGTCGCCGATGACCTCGAGCTGCGCGCCGCGACCGCAGCGCCCACGTTTCGCGTGTCTCACATGACGCTGGCCGGAACCTCGCGAAACTAGAACCCTACATGCGCGATTTCCTTGATGGGTTTGGAGTGTTTTGGTTGACTCCCATGACTCAGGATGAAACGCTCCCTTGGTGTCGGCAGTAGCCACTGCAGGAGGGCTACCCACCCGTCTCGGGAAGTACGAGATCTTGACCCCTCTCGCTTCCGGCGGGATGGCGCGTATTTACATCGGCCGCGCGACTGGCATCGGTAGCTTCGAGCGCCACGTCGTCCTCAAGATGATCCTGCCCGAGCGGGCGAACGACGCGACCTCGGTCCAGATGTTCCTCGACGAGGCGCGCCTCGCGGCGTCGCTCAACCACCAGAACGTCGCGCAGGTCTTCGAGGTCGGCGAGGACGGTGGCATCCACTTCCTGGCGATGGAGTACGTGCACGGCCAGGACCTGCGCGCGCTGCTCGCCAAGGCCGGGAGTACCGGGACGCGCGTCCCGCTCGAGCTCGCGCTCACCGTGGTCGCGGGCGCGGCGTCGGGCCTCGAGCACGCGCACGAGCGGCGCAGCAGCGACGGCGTGCCGATGGGCATCGTGCACCGGGACGTGTCGCCGTCGAACATCATGATCGGCTACGACGGCTCGGTGAAGCTGCTCGACTTCGGCATCGCCAAGGCGACGCTGCGCTCGGTCGAGACGCAGAGCGGCATCATCAAGGGCAAGTTCGCCTACATGGCGCCCGAGCAGTGCCGCGGCCGCGACGTGGATCGCCGCAGCGACGTGTTCTCGCTCGGCATCATCCTGTACGAGGTCACGACGCAGCATCGCTGCTTCCGCGCCGACAGCGACTTCGACACGATGCACCGCATCGTCACCGGCGACATCGTGCGGCCGACGCGCCTGGTCCAGGGCTACCCGCAGGCGCTCGAGGCGATCGTCATGAAGGCGCTCTCGGTCGACGCCAACCAGCGCTACGCGACCGCGGGGCTGCTGCTCGAGGCGGTCGAGAGCTTCGCGGTCGGCGCGCGGATGTCGCTGTCGACGATGTCGCTCGGGCGCTTCATGCGCGACATGTTCGGCGAGGTCCACGAGCCGTGGCTCGCGTCGGGGCGGCTCAGCCAGCCGCTCGTCGCGAAGGAACAGACGATCTCGAACACCAACGGCACGGGCAACCGGTCGAGCGAGCGCTCGGGGTCAGGCTCCGCGCCGCGCTCGTCGGGGTCGGCGATGCGCCACGAGGACGCGCCGCTCCACCTGCCGCCGAGCCAGCTGTTCGACGCGCCGCAGCCACCCGACGAGGCGCGCTCGAGCTCGGCGCAGCCGCCGCCGCTCCCCCCAAACGAAGGCCGGTTGTCGGCGCCGCACCTGCCGCCGCCGCCGGAGCGCGCCTCGGGCTCGAACGTCTCGGCGCAGCGCCACGCGCTGATCGCCGCGCACAGCTCGACCTCGATGCCGCGCGCGACGCCGATCGCGCAGGGCTCGCAGCCGCTGCCGCCGCAGGTGTTCCCCGCGCATCCGGGCTCAGGCTCGGGGCCCGCGCACGGCGCGCTGCCGCTCGCGATCGCGCGGACCCGCCAGGGCTACGCCAACGCGCCGAGCACCCCGCCCAGCCAGGCGTATCCGCGCTACGAGCCGCCGCCGAGCGCGATCGATCTGCAGCCCAACAACCGGCTGCTCTACATCGGCCTCGGCGTCGTGCTGGTGGGTATCATCGTGCTGCTCGCGATCGCGATCGCCGATAGCTCCGACGAGCTACCGCCACCGCCGCCGCGCCCGGCGCCGACGTTCGGTACCAAGAGCGTCACGCCGCCGCCGGTCACCAGCCCCGCCGCCGGGACCGCGCCGCCGGCCGCGCCCAGCGGGTTGCGGCCCGAGCCGGTCAAGCCCGAGGCGTTTCGCACCACGCCCGCCGCCGGCGCGACGCACGACGAGTCGATCACGATCCGCGTGGTGTCGACGCCGCCCCAGGCCGACGTTCTGCTCGCGGGCCGGCCGATCGGCACCACGCCGCTCGAGACCAAGATCAAGCGCGGCGCCGGCGCGGCGATGCTGACCGTGCACCGCGCGCGCTTCGTCGACTCCACCGAGGCGGTCGACCTGACCCGCGACGTCACCAAGAACGTCACGCTGGTCGCCGTCGAGGAGCCCAAGCCGCCCGCGCCGCGCCCGCCGCCTCGGCCGCAGGCCACGCCGCGCCCCACGCCGCGCGACAACCGGCCGCCGCGCCCGCCGGCCCCGCCCGCGGCGCCCAAGTGCCAGCCGCCGGGTCAGTTCAATCCGTTCGACACCGGCTGCAACGGCGAGCCCTGCAAGCCCTGCAAGTAGGCTAGGCCGCGATCTCGGGGACGTTGCCGGTCCAGCTCAGCGGCGCGCCGGTCGCGGCGGCGACGTCTTCGGCGGACACGCCGGGCGCGCGCTCGCGCAGCACCAGGCCCGCGGCGGTCACCTCGATCACGGCGAGGTCGCTGACGATCAGGTGCACGCACGCGACGCCGGTCAGCGGCAGCGTGCAGTCAGGCAGGATCTTCGACGCGCCGTCCTTGGTCGTGTGCTCCATCATCACGATGACGCGCCGGCTGCCGGCGACCAGATCCATCGCGCCGCCCATGCCCTTGATCATCTTGCCGGGGATCATCCAGTTGGCGAGGTCGCCGCGCGCCGAGACCTCCATCGCGCCGAGCACCGCGACGTCGACGTGGCCGCCGCGGATCATCGCGAACGACTCGGCCGAGTC
>Ga0307513_10003508_pt1 | contig 21231 bp, 18 predicted proteins | sample 15_EM_MG_FD_202174 | JGI IMG/M metagenome (GOLD analysis project Ga0307513, IMG submission 202174) | Populus trichocarpa ectomycorrhiza microbial communities from riparian zone in the Pacific Northwest, United States - 15_EM | ecosystem: Host-associated > Plants > Roots > Unclassified | place... | reverse complement strand
GACCTGCCGGTGATGCCGGTCGAGCTGATGCTGCTGCCCGCCGGCGCGCCGATCAGCATCTACCGCTTCGCGTCGTGGGCGCGCGCGACGATCGTCCCGCTGCTGATCTTGATGAACGATCGGCCGGTGCGGCCGGTGCCGGCGTCGGCGAGCCTGGCCGATCTGCGCATCGGCGGCGCGCTGCCGATCGAGCCGCGCGACGCGTTCGATCGCGTGTTCCTCGGGATCGACCGCGTGCTGCGTTACTACCAGCGGCTGCCGTGGCATCCGCTGCGCGCGCGGGCCCGCAAGGAGGCGGAGCGCTGGCTGCTGACGCACCAGGAGGCCGATGGCAGCCGCCCTGGGTCTACTCGCTGATGGCGCTCCACACGCTCGGCCATGGCCTCGATCACCCGACGATCCGCGACGGCCTCGCCGGCATGCACGATCGCTGGATGGTGCGCCGGCCCGACGGCAGCCTCCGCGTCCAGGCCTGCCTGTCGCCGGTCTGGGACACCGCGCTGGCGCTGGTCGCGCTGCTCGAGTCCGGCGTCGACGCCAGGCGGCCGGCGGTGCAGCGCGCCGCGCGCTGGCTGGCCAAGGAAGAGGTCCGCGTGCCCGGCGACTGGTGCGTCCAGGTGCCCGGCGTCGAGCCGAGCGGCTGGTCGTTCGAGTTCGAGAACGACCTGTACCCCGACATCGATGACACCGCGATGGTGCTGATCGGCCTGCACAAGGCCGGCGTGCTCGACGACGTGACCCGCGCGCGGGCCGTCGCCTGGGTGCTCGCGATGCAGAGCGCGAACGGCGGCTGGGCCGCGTTCGACAAGGACAACACGGCGCGGCTGCCGGCGATGATCCCGTTCGCCGACTTCGGCGAGATGGTGGATCCGCCGAGCGCGGACGTCACCGCGCACGTCGTCGAGATGCTCGGCGAGCTCGGCTACGCGCGCGACCACGCCGCGGTCGCGCCGGCGCTCGCCTATCTCTACGCCGAGCAAGAGCCCGAGGGATCGTGGTTCGGGCGCTGGGGCGTGAACCACATCTACGGAGTCGGCGCGGTGCTCCCGGCGCTCGCCGCGGTCGGCGAGCCGATGGACAGCCTGCCGGTCCGGCGCGCGGTGCACTGGCTGATCGAGCGCCAGAACGCCGACGGTGGCTTCGGCGAGGGCTGCGAGTCCTACGTCGACCGCGAGGCGCGGGGCCGCGGGCCGAGCACGCCGTCGCAGACCGCGTGGGCGCTGCTCGCGCTGGTCGCGGCCGGCCGCTCCGACTCGCGCGCGGCCGAGGCCGCGGCGGCGTACCTGCGCGACACGCAGCGTGACGACGGCGCGTGGAACGAAGACGCGTTCACCGGGTGCGGCTTCCCGGGCTACGGCGTGGGCGAACAGCGCGGGGCGCGGAGCCGCCAGGGCCGCGAGCTGTCGTCGGGCTTCATGCTTCGCTATCACCTGTATCGCAACTGCTTTCCATTGCTGGCGCTGGCCCGCTACCGCCGCGCGCTCGCGCTGATCGGGAGGATCGCATGAGACCGTTTGCGTTCTATCAGCAGCGGCTGGACGCGGTGAGCCGCAGCTTCGCGCTTTGCATCCCGCAGCTCGATCCACCGTTCCGGGAGCAGGTGGCGCTGTCGTACCTGCTCCTGCGCGTGCTCGACACCGTCGAGGACGCGCCGTTCACCGACAAGGTCCAGCAGGCCAGACAGTTCGAGCGGCTGCGCGGGTTTCTCCGCGCGCCGCCGGCGCAGGCGGAGGTCGAGGCGTTCGCGGCCGAGTTCCCCGGCGAGCTGACCAGCGGCGAGCGCGCCTTGCTCGACGATACGTTTGCGCTGCTCGAGGACGCCTATACCCTGTCGCCCGCGGCCCGCGCCGCCGTGTTCGGGGCGGTCGATCGCATGGCGATCGGGATGGCGACGTATGCGCGGCGAGCCCCGGAGCTGCGGCTGGTCGATCTCGAGGACGTGACCCGATACTGCTGCTTCGTCGCGGGCCTGGTCGGCGAGATGCTCGGCCAGCTCTGGGCGGTCGGCGCCGAGCCCGCGCCGCCGACCGCGCTCGCCTATCACTTCGGCGTGTTCCTCCAGAAGGTGAACATCCTGAAGGATCAGCAAGAAGACGAGGCCGCCGGCCGCTTCCTGGTGCCCGACCGCCGCGAGCTGATCGCGAGCCTGCGGATCCACGCCCAGGGCGCGCTCGAGTACCTCCAGGCGCTGCCCCGCGGCGCGCGCGGCTACCGGATCTTCTGCGCGTGGTGCCTGATGATGGGCGCGGTGACGATCGCCCACCTCGACGAGGTGCGGCAGAGCCGGCGCGATGACACGGCCCAGCTGCTCGCGCGGACCGCATCGATCGTCCACGACAACGAGGCGCTCGGCCGACAGTTCGCCGAGCTCATGCCGCGGCTGCCCGAGATCGCGCCCCGCGCGCCGCTCGCCAAGCCCGAGTCGGTCGCGAGCTTTCGCGACATGCTCGCCGCGCCGCTCACCGATGACGAGCTCCGCCGGCTCGGCATCGACGTGTGGGAAGCCGCGGTCGCCTGACGGCGCGCGCCCGAGCGTCGATCCGATCCGCCGCGCGATCCACGCGGCGACGATCGGCCGCCTTGCGCCGTGACAGCTGCAAAGCTCTGCGGTTCAATGGCTTCCGTGGTGCAATCGTCGCGGGATCGCGAGGCCCTGGAGCAGGCCGTGGTGCGCGGCAGCGAGCTCCTGAAGCAGGGCAAGACCGACCAGGCGCGGCGCGCGTTTCGCGCCGCGCTCGAGCTCGAGCCCGACAATGCCCGCGTGCTCGCGCTGCTCGGGCTGTCGCACTTTCGCGCCAACGAGTTCGCCGAGGCCCGGCCGATCTACGAGCTGCTGGTCGAGCGCTCGCCGACCGACGCGTCGCACCGCCTGAACCTCGGCCTGGTGTACCTGAAGCTCAACGACGCCGACCGCGCGATCGCGGCGCTCGAGGCCAGCCGCGCGCTCGATCCGAGCCAGGGACGCGCGGTGAGCTACCTCGGCCTCGCTTACGCGCGCGCCGGGCGCTACGCCGAGGCCTATCGCGCCTTCCTGATCGCCGGGCAGAACGATCTCGCGATCGAGATCGAGACCAACCTGACGACGACCGAGCGCGACCGCATCCACATGCAGCTCGGCCGCTCGCCGCAGGGGCCGTGGCCCGAGAGCGTCGTCGCGCCGCGCACGCCGACCCCGACCAGCGTCCCGCGCACGCCGACCCCGCCGATCGTGGCGCGCACGCCCACGCCGACCAGCCTGCCCCGCACGCCGACGCCGACCAGCCTGCCCCGCACCCGGCCGCCCGGCGCGCCGCCGCCCGGCAAGTCGCGCACGCCGTCGCAAGAGCTCGCGATCGCGTCGGACGAGCTGCACTTCACCAGCGAGGCCGCGAGCGCCGAGGCCGTGCCGAGCGAGCCTCCGCCGAGCCTGCTCGCCAGCCTGCCGGTCACGCCGCCGGCGCGACCGCGGTTCTCGGAGTCGATGCAGTTCGTCATGCCGCGCGCCGACCCGGCGGCGCCGAGCGAGTCGCTCGACGGCGCGTCGATGATCTCGCGCGCGGTCGAGAGCGCGACGCCGAGCCCGACGCCCGCGGTGGTGCTGCGGACCCGGGCGGGCGGGACGCCGGCGCGGCCGCTGTCCGAGCTCGCGACCGATGACCTGGTGCGCCCCGACGACGGCGACGACGTGCTCGAGGTCGGCGCCAACGGCTCGCTGATCATCCGGATCACCGAGCGCGTGCTGACCCGGCTCGACGGCGTCCACATCACCGGCGGCGATCTCGCCTACGAGCTCGCGATGCGGCGCTCGCGCGGCCACAACACCGACGAGCCGTTCGATCATGGCGGCTCGCAGCTCCACGCCGTGAGCGGCCGCGGCTACCTGATCGCCGTGCCCGGCAAGCACACGTTCAGCGCGGTCGTGCTCGACGACGACATCCTCTACCTGCGCGAGGATCTGGTGTTCGCGTTCGAGGGCTCGCTGCGCTGGGAGAACGGCAACGTGCCGGGGCTGCGCGGCAAGCTGCCGGTCGTGCAGTTCCGCGGCGACGGCGCGCTCGCGCTCCGGCTGGCGCGGCCGCTGGTGCGGGTCAAGCTGCCGGCGCAAGGCACGGTGTTCGTCGACGCCGAGCGGCTGGCCGGCTGGGTCGGCCGCGTCATCCCGCGCGCCGTCGTGCCGCCGCCCGGCGGCCCGCTCGGCACGATGTGCGTCGAGTGCACCGGCGAGGGCATCGTGCTGGTCGAGCCCGCGCCCGACGCCGTCGCGCCGCGCACCGAGGCCAGACCGCCCGAGGTCGCGCCCGCGCCGCCCCCCGCGCCGCCCGAGCCGCCCGCCGAGGCGCGGCTCGACCTCGACGACGACGTCGGCGATCGCGAACGCGACGAGATCTGACATGGCGCGCGCGCAGCTGACGCCGCTCGACGCCGCCGCCCGCCTCGCCGGGGCGCGCGGCCGCGTGCTGTTGCACTCCGCGCGCGACGACGACGGCCTCGGGCAGTGCTCGTTCGTCGCCGCCGAGCCGCGCGCGACGCTGATCGCGCGCGGCCGCTCGCTGGTCGAGCTCGACGCCACCGGCCGGCCCGCCCGCCGCTTCACCGGCGACCCGCTCGAGGCGGCCGAGGCGTTCCTCGCCGAGCACGGCTGCGTGCTCGAGCCGCGCGCTGACGGCCTGCCCGAGCCACGCGTGATCGGCTACCTCGGCTACGACCTGGCGCGCGTCGTCGAGCAGCTGCCCGGCGGCTCGGCGATCGGCCACGACGGCCCCGATCTGTGGCTCGCCGCGTACGGCGCCACCGCGCGCTGGGCCGGCGACGAGCTCGCGATCATCGGCCCCGACGCCACCGCGCGCGCCTGGCTCGCCGATCAGCTCGCGCGCCCGGCGCCCCCGACGATCGCGCCCAGCTTCGGCGCGTTCACCACCGACGATGACGCCGCCCACCACATCGCGCGGGTCGAGCGCGTGCGCGACTACCTCGCCGCCGGCGACGTCTACCAGGTCAACATCGCGCGCCGGCTGGTCGCGCGGATCGCCGCGCCCGGCGACGCGCTCGCGCTGTACGCCGCGCTCGCCGCCGTCGCGCCGGCGCCGTACGGCGCGCTGATCGAGGCCGAGGGCACCACGCTGGTGTCGGGCTCGCCCGAGCGCTTCCTGGCCTCGGTCGGCGATCGCATCGAGACCCGGCCGATCAAGGGCACCCGCGCGCGCGGCCCCGGCGCCGACGCCGCGCTCGCCGCGTCGGCCAAGGACGCCGCCGAGCACCTGATGATCGTCGATCTCGAGCGCAACGACCTCGGGCGGATCGCCGAGACCGGCTCGGTCGCGGTCGACGCGCTGGGCTACATCGTCGAGCTCCCCGCGCTGGTCCACAAGGTCTCGCGGGTCAGCGCCCGGCCGCGCGCCGGCGTCGGTTACGCCGAGCTGCTGCGCGCGACGTTCCCCGGCGGCTCGATCACCGGCGCGCCCAAGGTCCGCGCGATGCAGCTGATCGACGAGCTCGAGCCGGTACGCCGCGGCCCGTACTGCGGCGCGCTCGGCTACTTCGGCGCGCGCGGCGCGTTCGACCTCGCGATCGCGATCCGGGTCGGCGTGATGTCGCGCGACGAGCTCCGCGTCCACGTCGGCGGTGGCATCGTCGCCGACTCCGACGCCGCGGCCGAGCTCGCCGAGACCGAGCTCAAGGCGCTGGGCTGGATCACCGCGCTCGACCAGCTGCGCCGAGCGTAGCGAAGCGTCCGGGCCGATCCGCCGCTACTGGAGGTTCTTGACCACGAACGTGATGGCCTGGTTCTCGACCGGGACATCGAGCGACTGGTTGGTCGCGACGCCGTTCAAGAACAGCGAGAGCCGCGCGATCGTCGGCGGCACGACGCCGAGCTGGACGCCCGGGAGCCAGGCGATGCCGGCGGCGCCGGTCGACGTCGAGTCCCAGTTGTCCTGATCGGTGCCGTCGTAGCGCACCTGGTTCTCCGAGACCCCGGTCGACGTCACCGTGACCTTCGTGGTCCGCACGGTGCCGGTCCTGACCTGCAGCGCGATCGAGCCCTGCTGGTCCTGCAGCGTCACGCTGTTGGTGCCGAGCAGCTCGTTGTAGGCCTGCAGATCCATCGCCGGGATCGTGGCGCCGTTGCCGGTCGGAAACACCGACGGCACGATCGTGTCGGTGTTGCCGCTGTTGGCGCGCCACACCAGGTTCGACTCCATGCGCGCGTCGATCGAGAACGAGCCGTCGGGCGCCGACGTCGTCGTCGTGGCCGAGCCGAACGTGACGACCAGGCCCATCGCGCCGGTCGTGGCGCACGCCGTGACATCGCCGGCCTTGCGCAGATCGGTCAGCACGCAGACCCGGCCCTTGATCTGCGGGACGCCGCCGTCCGTCGTACCGGTCCCGGCATCGCTGGTGCTGCCGCCGTTGCTGGTGCCCGGGTTCACGCCGCCCGGCACCGTCGGGTAGTCATCGCCGCCGCCGCCGCCCCCGCTCTGGCAGGCCGTCGCGAGCACGAGCACGAGCGCGAGCTTCATGCCCGCCAGTCTACGCTGACGCGGCTGGGCGCGCGAACAAACGACGCGTGGGGCCGGTCATGCGGCGTGCGTCACGCGCCGCGCGCGCAGCCCGTCGATCAGCAACACCCCGACGCCGATCAGGAGTGCGGCATCCGCCACGTTGAAGATCGGCCAGCGATGCTCGTGGATCCGCCAGCGCACGAAGTCGGTGACCGCGCCCTCGCGCAAGCGATCCAGCAAGTTACCGAGCGCGCCGCCGGCGATCAGCGCATACGCCACGCGCTTGGCGCGCTCGGCGGGCTCGGTGCGCCGGACCAGCATGCCGATCGCGACCAGCGCGAGCGCGGCGACGAGGCAGAGAATCACCTGCATCCCCGCGTGCCCCGTGAGCGACGCGAAGGTCGAGAACGCGACGCCCGGGTTGTAGGCCAGCTCCCAGTCCCAGTAGCCCGGGATCACGGCCTGCGGGACCCCGCCGCATCGCCCGGCCAGGAGCCCCGCCGGCTGCGCGCAGCCCGCCGGACTCACCGGCAGCGTGCGCGCCCACACCTTGCTCGCCTGATCCGCCGCCAGCGTCGCGAGCAGCACCACGGTGAACACGAGCGCGGCGCGACGGGTGATCATCGTGAACAAGACCGCGCCACCACCCCGCGCTATTCCCTCGCGGCGCGAGCTCGCGCGGCTCAGGTCTTGATCAGGCCGGCCGCCTTGGCCTTCTGCTGCTGGCCCTTCTTGAGCTCCTTCTCGCGCCGGCCTTCCTTCTGGATGTCGATGAACATCAGGCCGACGCCGATGACGAGCACGATGTCGGCGACGTTGAACACTGGCCACTCGTGCGTCTTGTAGTGCCAGAGCACGAAGTCAGTGACCACGCCGTAGTAGATGCGATCGATCAGGTTGCCGACCGCGCCGCCGGCGACCAGCGCCAGCGCCCAGTGCAGGATCGCCTGATCGCGGCGCGCCTTGCGCACCATCCACAGCATACCGAGCACCGCGATGACGCCGACGACCGACAGGCCGATCCGCGCGCCGGTCTGGCTCGAGAACAGGCCGAACGCCGAGCCCGGGTTCATCGACAGCCGCCACTTCCAGAACCCGTCGATCACGGTGACCGGGTGGCCGTGGCACACCGGGCCGACCTCGCGGTCATCGATCGTGCGCGCCATCATCTCGTCGGGCACGACGCACGCGTCGGACTTGCCGTCGACCCGCACGGTCGGCAGGGAGTCGCGCGCCCAGATCTTGGTGGCCTGATCGGCGGCCAGCGATAGCACCGCCACGATCAGGAACAGGATCCACTTCTTGCGGTCGAGCGGTCCCGGCGCGGTCGAGTCGGTCATCTGTTAGCCCTTTATCGCGCGCAGCGCCTCGGCGCAACGCTCGCATACGTCGTTCGGGTCGGCCGCGAGGACATCGAAGTGCTTGCGGCAGCGCTCGCAGCGCGGCCCGGTGTGGAGCTCGACCGCGACCTCCTCGGCCGGCCCGGGCGCCAGGGTCACCGAGGACACGATGAACAGGTCGGCCAGCTCGTCGCGGTACGCGGTCACCAGCGGATCGCTCGCCCCGTGGTGCAGCGTGATGCGCGCGTCGGTCGACTTGTTGCCGGCAGCGCGGAACGGCTCGAGCGCCTTGTTGACGCGCTCGCGCCAGCTCAGCAGCTTGGCGAACTGGAGCAGGACGTCGACGGCCTCGGCGTCGTCCTTGGCGGGCGGGAACTCGGCGAGGTGCACGCTGTCCGGATCGCCCGCGCGGTGCGGCATGTGGCTCCAGATGTCCTCGGCCGTGAAGCACAGGATCGGCGCGGCGATCGTCGCGAGCGCGCGCAGGCACTCGTAGAGCACGACCTGGGCGGCGCGGCGCGGCGCCGAGTCGACCGCGTTGCAGTACAGCCGGTCCTTGGTGACGTCGGAGTACAGCGCCGACAGATCGACGGTGACGAAGTCGACCAGCAGGCGATGCACGAGGTGGAGCTCGTAGGCCTCGTACGCCTTGCGCGCGCGCGCGACCACGACGTCGAGCCGCGCGAGCAGGTAGCGATCGATGCCGGCGAACCCGCGCGCCGGGTCCTCGGCGGCCTCGAAGTCGGCGCGCTGGTAGCGATCCGGATCGAAGTCCTTGAGGTTGCCGAGCAGGAACCGCGCGGTGTTGCGTAGCTTGCGGTACCACTCGGACAGCCCGTCGAGGATGGTCTGCGAGTACGCGATGTCGGAGCGGAACTCGGTCGCGCCGACCCACAGCCGGAACAGCTCGGCGCCGCTCTTCTTGATGACGCCGTCGGGCTCGATGTAGCTGGTCTTCTTGCCCTCGGCCTTGGCGCGCTCGATCGTGCTCTTGGAGTACGGCGTGCCGTGCTCGTCGAGCACGAAGCCGTGCGTGATGACCTGGCGGTACGGCGCCTTGCCCTGCACGCCGACGCCGGCGAGCAGCGACGAGTGGAACCAGCCGCGGTGCTGGTCGGAGCCCTCGAGGTAGAGGTCGATGTTCTTGTGCTCGGGGTCGCGCGCGGCCATCGCGAGCCACGACACGCCGGACTCGAACCAGACGTCGACGATGTCCTTCTCGCGCACGAGCTGCTCGGCGCCCGCGCCGCACTGCTTGCAGGTGGTGCCCGGCGGGACCAGCTCGGTGACCGGCCGCGTCCACCAGGCGTCGGCGCCCTCCTGCTCGAAGATCGCCGCGACGTGGTCCATCGTGTCGGCCTCGGCGTGCGCCGTGCCACACGAGCCGCAGTAGAACGTCGGGATCGGCGTGCCCCACAGGCGCTGGCGCGACAGCACCCAGTCGGGGCGATTCTGGATCATCGCGTGGATCCGATCGTGGCCCCAGCCCGGGACCCACGTCGTGCGGTCGATCTCGGCGAGCGCGCGGTCGCGCAGCTGCTCGTGGTCCATCGCGATGAACCACTGCGGGGTCGCGCGGTAGACGATCGGCTGCTTGCAGCGCCAGCAGTGCGCGTACTGGTGCTGGATGCGGTCGGTCGGCGGGTTGAGCAAGAACCCGGTGCTCGCGAGGTGCGCGATGATCAACGGGTTGCCCTGCTCGGTGGTGAGCCCGGCGAGCTCGGGGCCACCATCGATCGAAACGCCGGCGACGTAGCGCCCGGAGTCGTCGAGCGGCGCGTACGCCGGCAGGTCGTGCGCCATGCCGGTCTTGAAGTCGTCGGCGCCGTGGCCCGGCGCGGTGTGGACCAGGCCGGTGCCGGTGTCCGCCGTGACGTAGTCGGCGAACCACAGCCGGAACGCGGTGCCCTCGGGCGCGCCGCTGACGTCGTGCGCGAGGAACGGGTGCTGGTAGCGGGCGCCCTCGAGCGCCGCCATCTCGGCGGGCGCGATCTCGATCGCCTTGTCGAGCTCGCCGCCGCCGATCGCGGCGACGACCGACGCCGCGAGGTCGCGCGCGACGATCAGGTACTCTCCAGGGTCGCGCGGGTTGGGGAACGCGACGTAGGTCAGGTTCGGGTGCGCGACGATCGCGAGGTTCGCCGGCAAGGTCCACGGCGTCGTCGTCCAGATCACCAGCGCCAGCCGCTTGCCAGCGAGCCGGGCGTCGAGCTTGGCGTGCCAGTTGTCGCGCCCGTCCGGGTCGGCGGGCTCGACGAGCGGCATCTTGACGTAGACGCTGGGCGACGCGTGGTCCTTGTACTCGATCTCGAACTCGGCGAGCGCGGTCTTGTCGCGCGGGCACCACACGACGGGCTTCTTGCCGCGATAGAGGTAGCCGCCGCGAGCGAACGTCGCGAGCGCGCGCGCGATCGCGGCCTCGTACGAGTGGTCGAGCGTCAGGTAAGGCTTGGCCCAGTCGCCGAGCACGCCGAGCCGCTTGAACTCGGCGCGCTGGATATCGACGAACTTGAGCGCGAACGCGCGGCAGCGCTGGCGAAACTCGGCGGCCGACATCGTCGCGCGCTGGTCGCGGACCGCCGGATCGCGCTCGACCGCGAGCTCGATCGGCAGGCCGTGCGTGTCCCAGCCCGGTATGTACGGCGTGCGGAACCCGGCCATCGTGCGTGACTTGACGACGATGTCCTTCAGGATCTTGTTGAGGATGTGGCCGTAGTGGATGTTGCCGTTGGAGTACGGCGGGCCGTCGTGCAGGATGAACACCGGCGCGCCGGCGCGCGCGGCGGCGATCCGCTCGTACAGCTTCGTGTCCTCCCAGCGCGCGAGGATCTCCGGCTCGCGCTTCGCCAGATCACCCCGCATGGGAAACGGCGTATCCGGAAGGATCACCGTGTCCTTGTACTTGGACTTCGTCTCTTGCCCCGACATCGAACGCGGACCATAGCCGATCCCATCGCCGTCGTCGCCCGCCCGCCCGCGTACCCGGCGTACTAGGATGCCGCATGCCCGATGAGCTCCGACCCCGCGCGTCCTGGGACGAATACTTCATGAGCATCGCGCAGGTCGTCGCGACGCGGTCGACCTGCCCGCGCAAGTACGTCGGCGCGGTGATCGTCCGCAATCGCACGATCCTGTCGACCGGCTACAACGGCTCGATCCGCGGCATGCCGCATTGCTCGGACGTGGGCCACATGATGGAGGACGGCCACTGCGTCGCGACGATCCACGCCGAGGCCAACGCGATCATCCAGGCCGCGCGAAATGGCGTGAACATCGACGGCGCGACCAACTACGTGACCGCGAGCCCGTGCTGGAACTGCTTCAAGCAGCTCGCCAACGCCGGCATCGTGCGGATCGTGTTCGGCGAGTTCTATCGCGACGAGCGGATCTTCGACATCGCGAAGCAGATCGGCATCGAGCTCGTCCACGTCGGCCTGCCCGGCGTCGCGCTGCCGTCGATCCCGCTGCGCGTGCCGCCGGAGGGTGCGCCTTGATCACACAGTGCTCGTGCGCCTGACGACGTTTGTGCACACGATCCACTGAACGTACGTCCGGAGACCGGACGTTGTAAGCGTACCGACAACTACCAAACGGGCATTTCGTGACTTCCTTGGTTGAGATCGTGAGGGAGGTCGGCCTAGCCTACGTCCCCATGCGCCGGTATGCCCTGATCATCGTCGCTGGCTTGGTCCTCGTGACCGGGTCGCTGGCGGCAGCCGCTCCCGCGAAATCGGCCGCGAAGTCCGCGAAGTCGCCGACCCGCCGGAGCGTGAACGACAAGGGCACGATGAAGCAGTGCTCCGAGGGCCGCCGCGGCAAGCGGTCGTGCAAGCGCGTCGCGGTGTTCCAGGGCCACAACGCCGCGACCTCCGCGCTGCGCGCCGAGCCGCTCGAGCGTCCGTCGGGCGACGTCTGGCTGCGCGCCGAGAACCTCGGCGAGGAGTTCAAGGGCAACATCTACAAGGCCGACGGCAGCTTCGACGACGCCGCGCTCGCCAAGCTCGACGACCTGTGGCGCGACACCCGCGGCGGCGAGGTCCGCGCCGTGCGCGCCGAGCTCTACGAGCACCTCTCGCGGATCTGCGATCACTACGCCGGCCAGCGCGTCGATCTGGTCTCCGGCTTCCGCTTCCACGAGCGCGACTCGAGCCGCCACTTCCACGCCTCGGCGATGGACATCCGCATCAAGGATGTCTCGATCCGCGATCTCTACGACTTCGCCGAGACCCTCGACGTCGGCAAGGACACCGACGGCGCCCTGGGCATCGGCATCTACCCGACCAGCCAGTTCATCCACGTCGACTTCCGCGCGCCCGGCGAGCCCAGCTTCCGCTGGACCGACTGGTCCGGTCACGGCAGCGGCAAGAAGAAGAAGTCGCCCGGCCGCAGCCAGCCCGCGCGCAAGCCGGTCAGCTAGCCGTCGTCGCTCACCTAGGCGGATTCTGCTCGTGCTCGTGCTCGTACTCGTGTCACGTGCACGGGCACGGGCACATCGGTTCATCAGATCGTGGAGGTGGACGTGGCACGTGGGACGTCCACGCATTGCAACTAACCGTCGCCGCGCTTGCGGCGCGCCTGCCGCTTGTCAGGCGCGGGCGGAGGGAGCTTTGCGCGGGCGGGCGGCGTCGGCGAGGAGCTCGGCGGCGTGGGCCTTGGCCTTGGAGGTGGCGTGGCCGCCGAGCATGCGGGCGAGCTCGTCCTTGCGGGCCGCGGGGCTGAGGCGACGCACGTGGGTCTCGGTGCGCCCGCCGAGCTCGGTCTTCTCGACGTGGAAGTGCTGGTCGGCGTAGGCCGCGATCTGCGGCAAGTGGGTCACGCACAGCACCTGGCGGTGATCGGCGACCGAGCGGATCTGCGAGCCGACGACCTGCGCGGTCGCGCCGCCGATGCCGGTGTCGACCTCGTCGAACACGTAGGTCGCGACCTCGTCGGCCCGGCGCAGCGCCAGCTTGAGCGCCAGCATGATGCGTGACAGCTCGCCGCCCGACGCGACCTTGGTCAGCGGCCGCGTGTCCTCGCCCTTGTTCGACGCGAGCATCAGCTCGACGCGATCCGCGCCGCTCGCCCCCAGCACGCGCGGCTCGATCACCACGCTGAGCCGCGCCGCGCCCATGCCGAGCTCGACCAGCGCCGCGCCGACCTCTTTCTCGAGCCGGCGCGCCGCCTGCTTGCGGCTCCGCGTCACCGCGCTCGCCGCCGTGGTCGCCGCCGCCTCGGCGCTCGCGCGCAGCGCCGTCAGCTCGGCGAGCCGGACCTCGCGCCCGGTCAGCGCGTCGAGCTCGCCGCGCAGCTCGATCGCCTTGCCGATCACGTCGTCGAGCGTGCCGTTGTGCTTGCGGATCAGCCGCCGGATCATCGCCAGCCGCTCGTCGAGCCACGCCAGCCGCTCGGGATCGCCCTCGAGCTTGTCAGCGTAGCTGCGCAGCTGATCGGCCGCGTCGTCGATCAGCGTCTCGATCTCGCCGAGCTGGCGCGTCATCGGCTCGAGCCCCGGATCGGTGCGGGCCGCGCGCTCGACCTCGCGCGCCGCGGCCGCCACCCGGTCGCGCGCGCTGTCATCGGCGCCGTACAGCGACTCCTCGGCCGCGCGCGCCGCGGCGTGCAGCTGATCGACCGACGCCAGCCGCGCGCGCTCGACGTCGATCGCGGCGTCCTCGCCGGGCCGCAGCGCCGCGCCGTCGAGCTCCTCGAGCTGGTAGCGCAGATAGTCGATCCGCGCCTCGCGCTGGCGCTCGTCGCCGCCCAGCGCCTGGACCTCGTCGTCGCGGAGCCGCAGCTCGGCCCACGCCGCCGCCATCGCGGCGCCCAGCGCCGGCTCGCCCGCGAACGCGTCGAGGATCTCGAGGTGGCGCCCGGGATCGACCAGGCCCTGGTGCTGGTGCTGGCCCGACAGATCGATCAGCAGCGCGCCGAGCTCGGCCAGCCGCGCCAGCGTGGTCAGCGCGCCATTGACGTATGTCCGGCTGCGTCCGCCGCGCTGGATCACGCGCCGGATGAACACCTCGCCGTGCTCGCCGCGCGGCAAGCCGGCGCCCTCGATCACGCTCGCGACCCGCGCCGCCAGATCGTCAGGCACCTCGACGATCGCCTCGACCACCGCCTCGTCGGCGCCGGCGCGCGGGATGTCCGCCGACGCGCGCCCGCCGCGCAGCAGGTTGACGGCCTCGACGATCAGCGACTTGCCCGCGCCGGTCTCGCCGGTGAGCACGTTCATGCCATCGCCCAGCTCGATCGCGACGTCGCTCAGGATCGCGAAGTTGGTGACGCGCAGGTTCCGCAGCATCACACGCCTCCCTTGCGCGCTCCCTTGTCCGAGCGCGCGCCCCAGTGCAGCTTGTCGCGCATCACGTCGAAGAAGCTCTTGCTCGACGCGAACATGATCAACGGCGCGCTCGCCGCGCAAACCTCGACGACATCCCCCGGCAGGAACGAGTGGCCCCACTGGGCGTCCACCGTCACCAGCGCGCCGCGGATATCGCTGCCGAGCTGCAGCCGGATCGTGTTGCTCGCCGACAGCACGAGCGGCCGGTTGGTCAGCGCGTGCGCGCAGATCGGCGTCAGCGTCATCGCCGCGTGGTCGGGGAGCACGATCGGCCCGCCGGCCGCCATGTTGTACGCCGTCGAGCCGGTCGGCGTCGCGACGATCAAGCCGTCCGCGCGGTACGACGACACGAACTCGTTGTCGACGAACGCGTCGATCTCGACCAGGCGCGCCATCGCGCCCTGGTGGACCACGGCGTCGTTGAGCGCGTGGCGCGACGCGATCACCGCGCCGTTGCGGCGCAGGGTCACGGCGAGCCGCATGCGGCGGGCGACGCCGAGCTTGCCGCCTATCGCGTCCAGCAGCGCCTGCTTGGCATGCTCGGGGGCGAAGCCGACGAGGAAGCCGAGCTGGCCGAGGTTGATCCCCAGCACCGGCCGCGCGTGATCGGCGACCAGCCGCGCCGCGCGCAACATCGTGCCGTCGCCGCCGAGCACGACCGCGAGATCGATCGCGGCGCCCAGCTCGCTCTCGGGAACGACCTCGCAGCCGACCGGAGAGATCTGGTCCTCCGCGGTGACCACCGGCACGTGGTCCTGCGCGCGCAGCCACGGCACGAGCTCCTCGAGCAGGACGCCCGCGTCGGTCTTGTCGGGCTTGAGAATGAATCCAACCCTTGGCACGCCCCTGTCGTATCACAGGCTGCTGACACTGAACGATCGTGCAGGCACGGCAAATCGCTCGGATCCGCCAGGCCCGCATGCCCGCCGCCCACCGAAACACGCCCGCGAAGGCTCGCCAGCGGCCCCGGCTCATATATGGTCCGCGCCATGTCAGCGGCCGTGCTGCAGTTCATCGACGAGACGCTCGCGGGGGAGATGCTCCGCGACCACGAGGTCTGGCTCGGCAGCTCGGAGACCGTGCGCGCCCGCCAGCTCCTGCAGCTCCGGTTCGGCGACAACGCCGATCGCGCGTGCGCCGACTTCACGCGCGGCGCGCTCCGGGTCCAGGTCGCGGGCGCCCAGATCGACTCGCTCGACGCTCATATCGATCTGGTTCCTGGGCTCGCGGTCAAGCTGATCCGGCTGGTTCCGCCCGCCGAGCACTGAAAATCATGCCCGCGCTCGGGGTTTTGCCTGCTCCCCCAGCGCCGTTCTGGCTACGCACTTGACAGGCGTTTCGCGGTCTTGTAGACGATCCCACTTCGAGTAAACGCCCATGATGACGAGCACGACGCAGAAGAGCTCCTGGCTCACCAAAGAGGCCGGCGAGGCGCAACGTGAGTGGTATGTGATCGATGCGACCGGCCATACGCTGGGCCGCCTCGCATCACGTATCGCCCTCGTGCTCCGCGGCAAGCACAAGCCCACGTACACGCCGAACGTTGATATGGGCGATTTCGTGATCGTGCTCAATGCCGGCGGAGTCAGGCTGACCGGCACCAAGCCCGACAAGAAGCTGTACCAGCACCACACGCTGTTCCCCGGCGGCATCCGCACCCGGATCGCCAAGGACGTCCTCAAGGACGACCCCGAGCGCGCGATCCGCGAGGCCGTGTGGGGCATGATGCCGAAGGGCCCGCTGGGCCGTCGGATCGTCAAGAAGCTCAAGATCTACAAGGGTACCGAGCACGATCACGCCGCCCAGAAGCCGCGCGTCCTCGAGATCAAGAACTAAGGGCCGGGAGTCAATCGATGCAGAAGACGTATGCAACGGGCCGCCGCAAGACCGCAGTCGCCCGCGTGTGGCTGACCGCCGGCGAAGGCAAGTTCACGATCAACGACCGCAGCGACGAGGATTACTTCTCGCGGCCGACCGCGCGCATGGTGATCCGCCAGGCGCTCGAAGAGGTTGCCCTGCTCGCGCAGTACGACATCATCGCCACCGTTCGCGGCGGCGGCATCGCCTCGCAGGCCGGTGCGATCCGTCACGGCATCACGCGCGCCCTGATGAAGGTGGACAGCGAGCTCCGTCCCAAGCTCAAGGCCGCCGGGTACGTCACCCGCGACCCGCGCAAGAAGGAGCGTAAGAAGTACGGCCAGAAGGCCGCCCGCGCTCGCTTCCAGTTCAGCAAGCGCTGATCTCGAGCGTTTTCTGTCACGCCGCGTCGCCATCCCTGGCTTCGCGGCGTTCGCTATTTTCGGCGAGTGGTGAGGGCGCCGGTGCCGAAGACCGAAGACCGAAGACCGAAGACCGAAGACCGAAGACCGAAGACCGAAGGCCGAAGACCGAAGACCGAAGACCGAAGACCGAAGACCGAAGACCGAAGACCGAAGACCGAAGACCGAAGACCGAAGACCGGCTTCCGGTATCCGGCTTCCGGCTTCCGGCTTCCGGCTTCCGGCTTCCGGCTTCCGGCTTCCGGCTTCCGGCTTCCGGCTTCCGGCACCGGCATCGGCAACCGGCACCGGCACCGGCACCGGCACCGGCATCGGCATCGGCATCGGCAACCGGCACCGGCACCGGCATCGGCAACCGGCATCGGCATCGGCATCGGCATCGGCATCGGCGACGGCATCGGCATCGGCATCGGCATCGGCATCAGAGCCCCCCTCTTCGCTCGGCCTTCCACGCCCGGCGGCGTAGTAGGCTCGCGGGCGTGCGATTCCGCGCGACGATCCTCGTCAAGCTGCTGATCGCGCTCGTCGTACCGTCGATCGCGCTGTTCACGCTGTTCGCCTTCGTCGCCTACGAGGTCAGCCGGCGCGATCTCGACCACGAGCTCGGCCAGCGGCTCGAGGCGATCGCGGCGTCGGCCACGACGCAGATCCGCGGCAAGTACCTGACCGAGCTGGTGCCCGGCGACGAGAGCGATCGCGGCTACCAGAACGCGGTCAAGAAGCTCGAGGCGGTCGCGGCGGTGACCGGCGCGCACCTGTTCGTGTTCGACGGTCAGTACAACGCCCGCGCCGATACGACCAGCGGCATGGCGATCGGCACGCACATCTTCCGCGCCGAGCTCGATCGCGCCGAGCTCGAGCGCGTGTTCACGCTCGGCCGGACCGCGTCGTCAGTGACCTTCGTCGGCAACGACGACAAGATCTACAAGACCGGCTACGCGCCGGTGCGCGCGTCCGACAGCGATCCGCAGATCGTGCTGGCGCTCGGCGCGCAGGCCCCGGCGTCGTACTTCTCGCGGCTGGCCGATCTGCGCGACCGGCTGTTCGCGTGGGGCACCGGCTTGCTCGCGGTCAGCGTGATCGCCGCCTCGGTCGCCACCCTGCTGATCACGCGCAACATCCGGCGGCTCAGCGCCGCCGCCGAGCGCATCGGCATCGGCGACCTGCGCGAGCCGGTCCAGATCGACGCACACGACGAGCTCGGCGTGCTCGGCCAGACCATGGAGCGCATGCGCCAGCAGCTCGCCGAGCGCGACGCGCGGACCCAGCAGATGCTGGCCGGGATCGCCCACGAGGTCCGCAACCCGCTCGCCGGCATGACGCTGTTCGTCGGCATCCTGCGCGACGAGCTGCCCGAGGACGACGACCGGCGTAGCCACGTCGAGCGCATCCGGCGCGAGCTCGGCCAGCTCGAGCGCGTGGTCAACGACTTCCTCGACTACGCGCGGCGCCCCAAGCCCGACCTCGCCGAGGCGGCGTGCGACGCGCTGCTCGCCGAGGTCGCCCAGCTCGCCGCCAACGACGACGTCGCGATCGACGTCGAGCCGTGCGGCGCGCTGTTTGCCCGGATCGATCGTGCGCAGATCCGGCGCGCCGTGCTGAACCTCGCCAAGAACGCCGTCCAGGCGGCGGCGGTCGCCGGCCACCGCGGCCACGGCGCGGTGCGGCTGGCCGCCCACAAGCACGGCGACACCCTCGCGCTCGCGGTGTGGAATCGAGGCAACGAGATCCCGCCCGAGCTGCGCGACCGCCTGTTCGAGCCGTTCTACACGACGCGCGAGAAGGGCACCGGCCTGGGCCTGGCGTTCGTCCGCGAGATCACCGCCGACCACGGCGGCCGGATCGACGTCGCGAGCGCCGGCGGCGAGACCACATTCACCCTGATCCTGCCGCTTGCCGCGTCGTGACACGCAGCGCCAGATCGATAGTTTCTGACGCACTGCAGGCGCACACATTCCGCGTCAGGGTCCCGGAGATGCGCGGCTGTATGCCAGCTGACGAGATCAACATCATTCCGTGACTGCCTCCGCAGATCGGTTATCGTGGCAACCCCGCGTGTTCTCGCCGTGTCGGTACGGCGACCGGTGTACGATGCCGGCAGCGAATGCCTATGATCCTGATCATCGACGACAACGAGACCATTCGCGACGGGCTCGCGCACACGGTCAAGAAGCTCGGGCATGACGCGATCACCGTCGCGGGTGGCTCCGCCGGCGTCGAGGCGTTCAAGCTCCGGCGCCCCGACTTCGTGATCACCGATCTCAAGATGGAGGGGCCGTCCGGCGTCGATGTCCTGCGCTCGATGACCAGCATCGATCCCGACGTGCCGATCATGATCATCACCGGGTTCGGCACGGTCGAGACCGCGGTCGAGGCGATGAAGCTCGGCGCGTTCGACTTCATCACCAAGCCGATCCAGCCCGAGGTCGTGCGGCTCAAGACCGAGCGCGCGCTCGAGCTGTGCGCGGCGCGCCGCGGCCGCCGCAAGGCCGACGCGCTGACCGACTACCTCAGCGCCGAGGCCGACGGCGCGTTCCCCGAGCTGGTCGGCAGCGGCGAGAAGATGCTGGCCGTGCGCCGCACCGTCGAGAAGGTCGCGGCGAGCGACACCACGGTGTTCATCGCCGGCGAGAGCGGCACCGGCAAGGAGCTGGTCGCGCGCGCGATCCACCGGCTCAGCAAGCGCGCCGCCGGGCCGTTCATCAAGGTCAACTGCGGCGCGCTGACCGAGACGCTGCTCGAGAGCGAGCTGTTCGGTCACGAGAAGGGCGCGTTCACCGGCGCGATCAAGCAGAAGCTCGGCCGCGTCGAGCTCGCCGACAACGGCACGCTGTTCCTCGACGAGGTCGGCGACGTGCCGCCCGCGATGCAGGTCAAGCTGCTGCGCGCGCTGCAGGAGCAGGAGTTCGAGCGGGTCGGCGGCGAGGCGCCGATCAAGGTCGACATCCGCGTCGTGTCGGCGACCAACAAGAACCTCGAGGCCGAGGTCGCGTCGGGCCGGTTCCGCCAGGATCTGTTCTTCCGGCTCCACGTCCTGCCGGTCAAGCTGCCGTCGCTGCGCGAGCGCCGCGAGGACATCCCGATGCTGTGCGCACACTTCATCACCAAGCTCGCGCCCAAGACCAACCCGCGGGTCCGCGCGGTCGGCGACGCCGCGCTCGGCCGGATCATGGCGTACCACTGGCCGGGCAACGTCCGCGAGCTCGAGAACGCGATCGAGCAGGCCCTGGTGTTCGCCGAGGGCGACGAGATCACCCCGGCCGCGCTGCCGCAGTTCCTCCAGGGCGGCGCCGAGGAGGACCGGCTCGACGTGCCGCGCGAGCTGTCGCTGCCCGAGATCCTCGACGACCTCGAGCGCCAGCTCATCCTCAAGGCCTACGCCAAGGCCGGCCGGGTCAAGACCGAGACCGCGCGGCTGCTCGGCATCAAGACCTCGGCGCTGTACTACAAGCTCGAGAAGTACGGCATCGAGTAGCCGGCCGGGATCGTGGTCGCGGCTAGCGCCGAGCGCTTCGCGAGGCGATCGACACCCTCTAGCGACAGGGCGCGATCTCGGACGCCAGCGCGCGGCGCCGGGTCACCGACGCGGTGCCGGGCTCGCTCGGCGCGGCGTGGCCGGCGCGCGGCAGCTCGTTCTCGAGGAACACGTAGGTCAGCTCGAGGTTGATCGGCTCGTCGGCGTCGCCGCCCAGGTCGGCGATGGCGATGTCGTGCTGCTGGGTGGCCTGGGGCGCGATCGTCGAGTCCCACACGGTGCGCTTGCCGCCGCCGTCGTCGGGATCGAAGCGCCGGCCGAGGAACGCCTCGAACAGCGCCTCGGGCGCCGACGAGCGCCACAGCCTCAGGTTCAGGTGGCGGTGGATGTCGCCGGTCGGCACGCTGTGGCCAGCGGCGGCGTTGCGCAGACGGACCTCGAGCATCTCGCCGCGCCGGCACCACGTGATGTCGAGCGCGGCCTCGAGCATCTGCGGGTCGTGGCCGCCGGCGAACGCGTGGTTGGCGGGCGAGCCGTGGCACATCAGGCAACCGCCCGCCTCGCGCGCGTAGGGGCCGGCCTGGTACGAGGCGACGGTGGTCTGCATCGGGTGCTCGGTCATCCGCGTGACCTGGCCGCCGGCGCCGAGCACCGGGAAGTTGAACTGGTGGCAGTCGGCGCAGTACGCTGGCGAGCCGAAGCTGGGATCTTCGACGGTGGCGTGCGGCGAGCCCGGCCGGCGCCGCGCGTTGACCAGCACGCCGCCGCGGACGTGGCAGGTCGCGCAGTCGACGCCGGCGTCGCGGAACTGGCCGGCCTGCTGCGTGGTCAGCGGCGCGTGGCAGTTGACGCACCACGCGAGCGGTCGCGCCGTGTACTCGCGCTGAAAGATGTCGTTGGTCCACGCCAGCGCGTGCCGGCTGGTCGCCCACTCGGTGGAGATCGCCGCGTGGCAGGTCGCGCAGCCGCGCGCGTCGAGCAGCGCCGCCGCCGTGGTCCCCGGATCGATCGGCCGCGCGCCACCGAGCGGACGGACCTGCCAGGCGGGCCGCGCCTCGCGCGCGACCACCGGCGCGGCCGAGGTCGCCGGAGCGCTGCAGGCCGCGAGCATCGCCAGCGCGACGCACGCGGCCCCGGCGCGATGCGGCGATGGGCTCGACGGCCGGGACGTGCCCCCGGCCGGCAGCGCCCCCGGATGGGGGCGCGGTTCCCTCGACGGCCGGGGCATGCCCCCGGCGGGCAGCGCCCCGGGATGAGGGCGCGGTTCGATCGACGGCGTCACTTCGCCGCGATGGCTTCGCGCTTCTTGGCTTCGATCGTCTTGCCCTGCGACAGC
>Ga0307513_10003507_pt1 | contig 21231 bp, 13 predicted proteins | sample 15_EM_MG_FD_202174 | JGI IMG/M metagenome (GOLD analysis project Ga0307513, IMG submission 202174) | Populus trichocarpa ectomycorrhiza microbial communities from riparian zone in the Pacific Northwest, United States - 15_EM | ecosystem: Host-associated > Plants > Roots > Unclassified | place... | reverse complement strand
TCTCATCATGAAGTGGCTGTGTTGCCCATTCTCCTCCAATCAAGTTTCTCCAAAAGCAGTGCACGGACCAGGCTACAACTTTGACAGTCTTATCCGACCAAGGGATAGTATGAGAAGGCGACATCCACCTTGGCAAGAAGGACCAGCAAGGGCGAAGGCGGGCGCGGTTGCGAGGACGATTGATTTCTCTCCGGTTTTCTTCTTTCTGTTCTTTCCATGGGGTGGACCTTCTACTTGCATACTGCCTCCCCCGGCATCTGAGTTACACCAACAGCTTACAACTCCGAACAACCAGGTTCGCTCGGAGCTAGCGCCAGGAGTCTCTTCGGTCGCTCTGCGATTCTGGGGAGCGCCTTCGAAAAGAGATCGAGGATTCATACGGTTTGGGCGGCCCCACCTAGCTTCATCTCTGCTAACAGTTAAAAATGCGAGCATTGTCCGGAGTTCTGCTCAGAGGAGGTCTGTTCTCTTCTCCCTTCCTTTTGGCTTCTCCTCCTCCAGCTCGTCCATCTGACCTTGTTTGTCTACTACAGCTCCTCCGGCATGTTCCGGAAGCCCGGCGCATCGGGGAGCGACTGTCGCTGTACCGTAGTATTTGCTGTGATTAGTGCTACGGGTGGATTGATTCCTGTTTTGCTGAGTGAATGGGGATGGGTGAACAGGACTAATTGGGAGAGGGGATGTTGGTTCTAGGTTATTACTTTTGTTTCTAGGATTACAGTATTTTATTTTGTGAAATAAATAAGATATGGGGCGCGCTACAGCAGTCGCGGGGGTTTCTTTTGGGGTTTTGATATAGCGGAGGAGGGCACCGCTAGAATTACCCGTGTGATAGTTCCGATGTGTTAGTTCCGAATAATTACGGTTGAGGGTTGCGAGATGGGAAAGGGAGCCTAAGGCTCGTGAATCTATTGCGACCTGCGCGGATTATTGATTATTCAACACTTCTCTTTTGCAAAGAGCCTAAAATTGTAGGACCTCCTAACCAACTGTACTCCATGATCAAGTTACAATATTATATACAGTGCTTTTAAATATCCATCACACAATCACTATGGCCTATCAAACAGACTCAAACCTTTATCCGTACACATAACCCTGACCCTCTTGCTACCAACCACCCTCTCCGGCTCATAGCATCCCACTTGGAGAATACCACACGCACCCTGGCCTGCTCCGTAACCCTCCCCTCACCAATCCTCGGCCCAATACAGCGACCCGCGATCTCGCGGTAGAAAAGAGAGTTATCCGGCAGGGTGTAGAATACCACCCTCGTGACTCCGCGGATGTCTTAGCAGCGGAAGTGGTGCGCTCGCCCAGTGCAAAGAATAACCGAGTGACGGCTGGTCAAGAGATGTAACCCCGCGCGCGCGACGGATGAGTCGGGCGTTTCTTCAGCGATACCACCGACGAAGATAGGGGTGTTGTGGTCCCGCATTCGGATGAAGTCCAAGTAACTCGGTGTGAAGATTCATATACTTGTGGAGGTGTTTCGGGGGAGTGAGGGTAGGACTGGTTTTGTTAAAAAGTCGAAGCGGGCGTCCGAGTTTGCAGCTGAGGTTGGGGGATCTATTCTTGGGAATGTCTGTAATATGGTAGTCAGAACTTCAGTCTGAAGTATTCTGCATTAGTGTCCAAATACCAGTTCTGCACGCACCCCAAGTCACAACCATGCGGGTCCTTGTGTATCAAATTGCGGTGTTTGAAGATCTTGCTCTAGGTGATCACGATTGTCCATAACGGCATTTACCTATTAACGGCTCTTCACCGGGATGCGGCTCACCATGGCTACCAATCGAAAATCAAATGTATATTTTAATATCTGCATAAATAGTCGTGATACCACATTGACAATTTGGTAGAAAGTACTTTTAAATATGGAGAATCAGAATATGAAGTTTTCAAATTAATAATAAAAAATAATGCCTCTTGTATACCCACTTCATTCCAAACTAGTTCATTTAGCAGATTGCTTACAATTGAAGTCACAAAAATTGAAACCAACCATGGAAGTAACAATTTGAGCAGGGAATAAGAGCTTATAGATCTTGTATTTGATGTATGAACTGTTTTGATATTTATTTGTAGCTATTATGGAAGGTATTGTGACTTTAAAAAACAGTATAGTTAAATATATATACTATAAAGTGGATGAGATGATATCTACTTATGAGGCTTATGTAATGTTCCAATACTTTGCAATATACTTTAATAAGATAATCCAAAATACAATATAAATTTTCCAGGGCATTGGTTAGGTCTTGCAAGTTTTATTCTCTGATGATTGGAAAGTAATTTTGCATGAAATACTACTTTCAAGTCTTAACCATGGAGGCTACACATGCAGGATATGGCTAAAACCAGCTTGATATACTCTAGTTATATAGGTAAAGCTATTGTATGAGTTTTATTCAGTTTGGGCTCTGGAATCTAGAGATTTCACCCTGTAACTCTACTAATACTGTATATTATGAGTAAAATTGTGTGTCTGAGAGTTACTGTATGAAATCTCTTGATCCCATATACCAAATGGGCTAAAACTCATACAATGGCTTTACCTATATAACTAGAGTATATCAAGCTGGTTTTAGCCATATCCTGCATGTGTAGCCTCCATGGTTAAGACTTGAAAGTAGTATTTCATGCAAAATTACTTTCCAATCATCAGAGAATAAAACTTGCAAGACCTAACCAATGCCCTGGAAAATTTATATTGTATTTTGGATTATCTTATTAAAGTATATTGCAAAGTATTGTAACATTACATAAGCCTCATAAGTAGATATCATCTCATCCACTTTATCGTATATATATTTAACTATACTGTTTTTTAAAGTCATAATACCTCCCATAATAGCTACAAATAAATACCAAAACAGTTCATGAATCAAATACAAGATCTATAAGCTCTTATTCCCTGCTCAAACTGGTACTTCCATGGTTGGTTTCAATTTTCGTGACTTGAATTGTTATCAATCTGCGAAATGAACTAGTTTGGAATGAAGTCTGTATCCAAGAGGCATTATTGTTTATTATTAATTGAAAACTTCATATTCTGATTCTCCATATTTAAAAGTACGTTCTACCAAATTTTCAATGAGATATCATGACTATTTATGCAGATATTAAAATGAACATTTCATTTTCGTGTGGTTGCCATAGTGAGCTGTATCACGGTGAAGAGCTATTAATAGGTAAATGACTTTAACCAATGGGTCGGCTTGATCCACCAGTACCAATTCTGTACTGTAGAGTAAAGCGTAGTCGCGCTATTTTGTCGGACTCATCACCAAAATCATAGGCAACCTGACCCATAAAGCAAGGATTATATCTTGGTTGCAGAATTAACTGTGGTGCTTGAGAGTTTTCCGAGTTACTTTAAGCCTGACGTCAAGACCTCTTCGTGGTTACCGCCAAAGGGGGCATGCAAGTGTTTGGGCTTGTTGGGGGTAATCCACTTAGCATCAGGGGGTCTGTAGTATGAATCTTGAATGTGTTTTTTGTTTTCTTACAATAGTTGGCAATGTGGTAGGAATCCCAGGTGGGATGAACTTGTGACTCTGGTTGTTGTACATCGACTAGTCCAAGTATTACTTCGACGCAAGTGTTTCGTGTTGGTAGAATGAAAAGGATTTTGGGCCATGGGAAGAGTTGATCTTGGAGCGTTATTGTTGTCTCCGTAGCCTTTACTAGGTCGGCAGTGTTTTTTAGGGCACGGTCTCCGGTCCTGAGCTTTGATTAGTATGACGTCATATAGTACTTGGGGGGTGTCATCCTTTATGACATGATTTAGTGCATACAAGGAAATCATCTTCCGCAACTCTTTAGCATTGCAGAGTTTTCGCTCGCTATATACAACACCCATATAATTGACGACAATGTGCCCTCATGAAATCTCTAGCGGTATCAGCTCGTCCCCAGCCAGCGCCTTCTTCGATTCAGGTATTTTAGGCCTTTAATCCTTCGTTCATCTGTGGTTACTCTGAGTATTCAGGAATGCATAAGTAGGCATTCCCAAGTAGTCTAGATTGAGGCAGATTAGTATTCTTTGATTTACCTTGTGAGGGGGAAGATATGGGTGGGGCGGGGGCCTGAGTGGGGACAGGGGCAGGGAATTCCAAAAAGACACCCCGCCCCACACTGTTGAGTGGGGTGGGACGGGGAAAAGGGCCATGGGGGCGCGTTTTTCCAGGCCCCGTGCGCCCCGTTACGAACTCTGAGCCAATCTAGCTCAGCGACGAGGAAACTGTGATTCCAATGGGTCAGATGGATCCTTGTTATCTGAGGGAAAGTCTATAGCCTCTTTGTCTGGCTCTTGCTCTTCCACCGCCTGAGTTAGTAAATATTCACCATCTTCCAAGATGATCCCATCCTCCTTGGTTTGTCTTAGTGTTCATTATGGGGCAGGGCGGGGCTGGTTTTCACTCGCCGGAATGCACTCTTACTCTGGGCCACCCCCACTCATTCCCTGGACGGGCCCCATTTGTTACCACCTAATTTTGAAAGGAGACCCATATGAGGTATGCGTGGGGCGGGAGCCTGAGTGGGAACAGGGGTAGGGAATGTCGAAAAAGACACCCCGCCCCAGGCCGTTGAGTGAGGCGGGGAGGGGGAAAAGGGCCATGGGCCGCCCTTTTTCAGGGCCCCATCCGCCCCGTAACGAACTCTAGTTTGTCTGTGATCAAGTTTTCAGCATTTTTGATTAGGTAGTTAGACTTATTGCATCTTACTAAACAATAGAGTAAGAGGTTGTAAGGTTTTGCTAATACTATGTCATGTTTAGATTGCAATTTAGGGTTGCTTCCAGACTTCTATTGCGAAATTATTAGAGCAGTTCCCAATTGTACACTAGGAAAGCGCAATCATATATTAGTGCTGGTTAATTGGCAAAAAGTGCTCATTTGGTCGAATTTCAGTTCAAATTGAGATTCTTCCTTGATCTCTCCCTCCTCGACCTCCTCAACCACCTCTGCCGCCCTAGCTTATTGCTTTTCTTTGAAACCCCTGTCCATCTTTGCAATGCCTTTTCGATCTGGGTCGAATTCAAAAATCCCCTTCATTTTGCCACAAAATTACTTGTCAGTAACTTTGTAGAAATTGAACAATGAGTAAGTTCTGTAGGGCTCAAATATCAAAAGTAAGGTTCCCATAAGAGTCATAAAAGCGGGCAACCCGGGAGTGGGCCTTTCCCTGCCACACCACCCAGCTTTGTCATTCTAGAAAGAGAAGAAAGAAAAATTTGAGTAAAGACTTCAGCTAAGAACCAAGCTTGAGAATGACAGGATAACATGCCAGATTTGGCTTTTGGGCTTATAGGAACTTACTTTCCCTTTTCCCCATGGGATAATTTTAACTGAGATGTGTCAGGCTGGAAATCCAAGACAAATGACATAATCCTTTTATCAAATTACAAGTGTCTAAGTATGGATGGCAACAGCAATGCATCACTCTTTTGTATAATAATATTATGTAGTTGGACCTAAACCTGGGAAGTGGTCAGTTCCCACTTGACTGCATAAGATATGAGAAGCCCAGCTTCGACATTTCACCATTCCTGTAGTAATTGGCCCTGATCCTGACACTAATATGCAGAATGTATTATTCTTTTCTCCTCTCCCTTTACAATCCCCACTATCCTCACCCTCCCTACAGCTCTCCCCGCATTAAATAATTCAAACATCTTTCTCTTCGCCATCTCCCATAGTCCCTTCTCAAGGTGCAATGATGTTCTCACTGTCTAGACATTATCCTTGAGTACAGCATTCTCTGCCAACTGGGATCTGGTTATTCTGCAGTCTCGAATGCACTGTCCTACTTTCACCGCTTGATATTTGTTCATCTTTGACTGCATGTTAACCGGATAAAAAGGTCCTATGTTGCTTTTTCGATGCCTTGTATATTCTGATTTTCTTTTTCTCTCTTCACCCTATGATACTTTCCCATGACCCTTACTCTATAGCTCACTTTTAGATCTCTTTTGAGTTTATCTTTTGTTTTAGGCTTTTATTCTGAATGCAGTTATATTCAATATACTAGCCCCCCAGTTGATCCATGATTCAATAAAGAGAACTCCGTGAAGGATGCCAGTGAGCGATCAGACAGAGGTGACGGACTATTGATTTTCTGTGTATATCATATAGTTTTTCTTACTTCCTTCATAATGATGTTGCACCTATCGTATAATTGGCTGCCGATCTAATCCTCAATTATCCAGTAATTTTCGTACCATGACTCGAGAGACAGTGGGTGCCTCCAGAACTTATCAATCACTTTGTATGAACTATCAAGTAAGTTTATTGCAGGTCTGTTCATGTCAGGACACCATCCTGAATGGGTAATGTTGACCTCTGTTGTCAGAGAAATGTAATCTCCCTGATTGTATGAACTTTTGGGTAAATTTATTGAAAGTCTGCACATGTAGGGAGACTAGTTTTTGTACTATAGTACTTCTTGGGAAAATAATGGTCAAGACCATGCTGTGTAGGGCCAGGAGAGGCTATTCCAAAAGAGGAGGCAGAACCTTGGTCCAGAGACACCAGTATGACATTGCTAATCTTGTTTTATTCCATTCCCACAGGTTTCCGAACACTCATAATAGTTATCTGATTCTGAACACAGGATGAGAATATAACTATATTATTCTACACACTATACCGGTTGGTTCAGAAATGCTAGCCAAATCTTGCGATAAGCAATGGGGAAGGCAATTCTTGGCCGACATGTGAGTATATACGGAATAACTGTTGCCTGAGGTCAGCTGTCTTTTAAACACTGGAAAACATATTTATTACCACAATCCCTCGCCCAACGAATTCCTCACTCTTCCTCCTTTGTTTTCTTGTATTACAAATCGTGACCAAGCAAGCCAGATTTCACAGGACAAATATTTATTAGTCATAACCTATGTTGGTTTTAAGCTATAACAGTACTTGACTCTTAGTATTTCACATGACTGTGTACTCACGAGTCATTCTTTAATTATGATTGTTTGATTGTTTCATGACTCACGATTGTGACGTCATATGATGTAATGACCTATAGCACATGAGTCAGATTATGAGTCATGTGTTTTACGCATGTGACTCATTTGAGCACATCAATTCTTTTAGAGGTTTTAATTGGTTAAAGGATGTGCACAGTTGACTCATGAGAGTCAGCTGATTGATTTCAGACAATAACTCACTATGAGTCATAGGTGTCACATGACGCAAGGTGATCAGTCATCAGGGTTATGGTTCTGGGAAGATGCCTATATAAGGAGCTTGGTTCTGACAAAGAGATAGGATCTTTACACAACTATCTAAGTACTTTTCTATACTTAAGTTGCAATACGATTATTCTTTCTCTCTCTATATACACTCCTCCTCTATATGGGCCTACACTCAAAGAACCCGGCAGCTATTACAATAGTCTCAGCAATGTGTTGCCTAACATAGAACTATTCAGCTAGTTCTATCAAGACCTTTCAATCCACTGTTCTTACTTTCTGAAAAGCTGGTACATTTCTAACCCTTTGTGTGGAAACACGAGACTGCATAATACAGGAGGCTACTGTCATTGCCTGTTGCATACGTGCTCAACAACCTGAATGTTACATCTGGCCTCTTATTGCCCATTGTACGACAATCTCCGAGTCAATTCCTTCTCAATTCCAATCCTGTCCCCCCCATACACTATTTGATCAAGTTCCTTTTTTCCTATACACCATTAGGTTGAATTTCTTTGTTCCTAGTGCCTCTGTTGTATTACACTTCTTGCCCTCTAGCATCTCTAAGTCACATCTAATAGCACCGATGCCGATTGCATTCCCCTCAGCACTATGTATAAACATTTTGGTTACCTTTCTCACCCCCCCTGAAGCCGGGGGAAGATGGAGATATTTTTTGAAGAAGTATGAGGAAATAGTTCTGCTGTCAGAGTCACAGACTCGGAGTTCCCGGTAGGTGTTCCTGAATCACAGTATGATATTGACCCCCAATACTGGTGCCCAGCAGCAGGTACAGAACTCTTCTTATCTAAACATACGGGGATAGTCAAGAGGGAACAACTGAAAAGATTTGTCAAAGAACAACGTGCAGGGCCACTACCTCCAGTACAAATGAGCTTTATATTAAGGAAAGAGTACAGCTGTATTGAACGGCTTTTAGAGGAGGCAAAAATCAAGCAATAGGGTAAAGCACAGGGAGAAAGACTGATGTTAAACTTGATTATAGTGTATCCAGACACCGGGGTTCTGGTATGTAACTTGATCCATAGGTTCCTCCTCATGTGGGCTAATATTGAATAGGAAAATTCACATTGCGTTTATTCCTCCTGATCAGAAGACTTGTCAATCCTCAGCCTAGTGTTTAACGTGCAAACAACAAATGCTGTTATTACTTTGATGAAAGGAAGCGTGGTCGTTCTGTGAATGCACAGCAACTCTTCCGTGTTAGGGCTATGAATAAAGAAGACCTTGTCATCTTGACGTATGAGAATCTGTGTGACTCCCGCTGGCGTCAGGCATGACATACATGGTTTGTCATTCTTGCCTTATCCTCAAAAAATGTTAATACCTCTTAGTAATGGGTAAAAGAAAGCAATTCTGGTGTAACTTATATAAATAACTGGAGATGAGACGAAATGTATGCAGCATTCACGTAAGTTTTCCCTTAACTCATGATATGAACTATGATACTCATTACCATTTTCTACTGGAAAAACAGGTGTGACAAGAATAATCCTCATTTGCTACACGTTGAAAACCTTTATACTACGTTTATAGGCCTTTGGCCTGTTGCACAAACATGTTTAAAGAAAATTCTAGCCAATATCGCATAGGACTATTAATCTGAATTTATCGAATATGTTTGTCAGTGGAACATGCAAATCAGCATTACATCTGCTAAGTATAAATTGGGTAACATTGCGAGGGCTGCTCAGTCTTTGGCAACACAAATGATGCTCTATGTGCCCCCAACACCAGATAACAAGGGCTACATTTCAGCAAGTCGGACTTGATGGATTCCATGCCGACTTGCTAATCATGGTGATATTAGAGCTAAGGAGAAGGAATATCAGCTATTTGAATCGCTTAGTCAACACTGGTGCCTGAGATTATTGGCTGGGTAATTCTTTGAGGCATAGACAGATGAGTGGCTGAGGAACAGGGGGATATTCCAGGCGGACCGAATAGTGAAGCAGGACTATCCACCAGATCTTAGATTAGATCTCATGCTTGGGGATTCACATAAGGCCCGGTATTCTACGACACCGGGGCATCTTGCAACCAAGTCAAAAACAGTTGCGGCCAGGCAGCAGATTCCTGGATGAACGGCATTTACTGCCAGCCCCAGGGCGGAACACAGGAATCCTTCGATTGCCTAACTGTAATACATGTAACGAACAAGCACACATTAGTTATCTCCCAAATTATGATGGCCTCAACCAATGAGGGCAATGCCAATTGAGTCAGTGAGATCCTGTAAGTACTGCCCCAGACTCGAAAGCCAGTCTTTATTATGATGGTGGTACCAGAGGATTGGGTGGATAACTCCTTGGTCCCACAAAGGCTGCCCACACGAGAGGAACTTACAAATGGCAGATACCTGTATGAAATGAACCAGTCCTGGCTTCTATTCCCCGATGATGATCTTGTGTCAATTGCCGTACCAAAACAGAGCCTGACAGTCCTCTAGTTCAATATATAAGATGAAGTATGAGGCAGAATAGTGAAAGGAGTAATAGGAGGAGTAATAGAGGAGTAGTGGGTGGATTAATGAGAGGAGTAGTGGGTGTATAAATTGGAATGGGAGAAGTAGGACAGGGAGGGATAGGAGGAGTAGTGAAAGTAATACCCTGTTTTTATTTTATTATTATGCAGGTAAATTATACGCTTCATGGGAAATGGTGTTTTGGTCACTTTTATCCTCCAAAATAGATAACCAGTATCCTCAGCAAAATCAAAATACTGACAATAAGAATCACAATAGGCAGTAGTGTGAAGAACCAATAAGAGAGCATCAAGTGACTGATTTGCTTGGCCAAATCTGTTGGGGTTGTTTAACCGAAGGAGGTGGAATCCAAACATGTTGTTTGTAAGAATAGTTATATGTTTGACGTACGAAGAACTATGACCTCCAAGGAACCACTCTAGCGTGTAGGCAATCACTGTGGAATGAGAAATACGACATTCACCTGCTCTGATTGGAAACAGAGATTCCACTACTGGGGCTTGTGAGTGATTTTAAACGTCAAGCTTGGGAAGTGGACACTTACAACGTTGCAAAGGTGAAAGAACATGAAGAAAGTATAAAGAAATTGATCTCAATGTACCAACCAGTAAAAGATCCATCACATCTTCTAGCGAGATCTAGCCTTCACCGTTTGAAAGCCCTACTGATTCCTAATCCGCCCCTGCCCAAAGGTTGGACTGTCACGACCGTACAGATAAGTAGCTACAATGTATCAGCAAAAGTTATCATTTGACCCCCATACCTGATGAAGCATAAGGGGTATGAGGGGCAAAATTATAAAACTCCAGTTGATGTATGGAGTAACAAGAATACAAGAAACTCAGAATTTACCAGGAACATTGTACAAGGTTAGGAGAGCTGAGAAGCCAGGGTAGTACAAGGTAAGCACGATGCACAGAGTCTCATTTGAGATGCCAGGACGCCCTCAGGGCCCATTGAGGTAATTTCCTCTTCCCCAGGGGGACTGAATGCATAAGGGAAGGATAGCTGAAAAATTCCAGCAGGCCGCCTGGCGTCTCAAACAGGCTTTAGCTCACTTGTTTTGACCTAGAGAATAGCCTAGTAACACAGGTTTCAGGTCACTATCCAGTATCCAAGGACCTAATCAGGCTAGTATTATACCATAATTTTATATTCGTTTTTTTGTATATTCAGCTACGAGTAAACAAAGCTACAACTATTACTAGTACATGCAAGATAGATGCCAGAAGGCCTAGAAATGGTGCTAATGGAACATTCAAATGCTGAAATAAATGGTCTCGAGCTGTAGAATCTAACCCAGGTATCTGTTCGTGAATTGCATGCCTGTAGCATAAGCAAGGATATAAAATAAGGAGAGGTTCAAAAATGCCCCGAGATATAAGTGTAAACAATTGAGCTTGCACATTGTCCAAATGGAATGTTTACAGCTGAAATGAACTCTCTGAATCAGGGCTATGGGACCCAGGTATCCTCTTGCTAATCCGACGCCTGTAGCCTAAGTAAACATAAGAGAGAGTCAGTGGTTCAAAAGTACCCCTGAGTGATCAAGTGTAAACAATGGACCTTGAAAATGGTGCAAATAAGTTATTTTTTAGCAACCCAAATGAATGCAGCCAATGAGGGGAATCCAACCCAGGTATCCACATGCCAAACGGATGCCTGTAGTCTAAGTAAACAGATGAGATACTCAGTGGTTCAAACATCAGCCCAAGTGTCAAAGTGTAATGCATTTGCCATGAAAATGGTGCAAATGGGACATTTAACAACTCAAATCAACGGTCTACATGAGGGGAATCTAACCCAGGTATCAGCTTGCCAATTCGATGCCTGTAGCCTAAGTCACCATATGACATAGTCAGTGGTTCAATAGTCCACTCAAGTATAAAAGTATAAAGAATGTACCTTGAAAATGGTGCAAATGGGACGGTTAACAACTAAAGTGAATGCTCACGATAGGGGGAATCTAACCCAGGTATCAAGTTGCCGATCGGATGCCTGTAGTCTAAGGAAATACCTGAGATAGGCAGTGGTTCAAAAAGTCTGCCCAAGTGTAAAAGTATAAAGGATTGATGCTGAAAATAGTGCAAATGTGACGTTTAACCACTCAAATGAATGCTCTCGATGAGGTGAATCCAACCCAGGTATCCACATGGCGATACGATGCCTGTAGCCCAAGTAAACAAATGAGATAGACAGAGGTTCAAAAATCAGCCCAAGCGTCAAAGTATATGAAGTGATCTGGGAAATAGTCAAAATGGGACGTTTAACGGCTCAAATGACTGGTCTCATTTAGGGGAATCCAAGGGTGGTATTCCCGCCTTGATTGGAGGTATATAGCCCATGATATCCAATAGGCGACTCTTATCTGCCCTTAAGCAAGAAACAAAGGGTGAAACAATTTGTAGAAGGGACCTTTCACTAGCCCAAATGTATTGGGGAATGGGAGCTGTGTTTCACAATCTCGGCACCACTAACAATTTATGTTTGCCTCCCAGAGTCCCATTTGACCCTCCCAAAGTCCCATTTGAGGCTCCAAGTGTCCTCTTCGATCCTTTCTGCCCCTTTGTCTAACTTGTATGGCAGCTACCCTGTAAAAAGGTCAAAGTGCAACCGCACAATGTGATTTATATAAAGGCTAAAAATCTCGGCACTATTGTATTCCCACACATGTCGCCCTTTAGAGGTACAAAGTCCCTCAGAGGACTCCTGGGGGCCACTGTCCACAACGGAACAACTCTGGAGTACCAGATCGATACCGGCAAAACTGATGGAGACAAGTAGTCTTACCGTAGACTGTGTGTGACTCCAGAAGGTGCCAGACCACTCATGTATTACACCTGAAATATATGCTTCGTGTAATACTCTATGTATTTACTATGTATAGCATGACTCAAGTTGTGCGGCCCAGAATTATCTGTAAACTATAGTTGTCCCATGCTGGCGCCCAGGGTCGCAATCAATACCCAATATCCTATGAGGTATGAGAGGTATAGGGCTCTCAGGTATTGCCACCTGCTACAGAAATCAAAATATGATATACATGAGGTAAAACATGTTTGCTGATCTGAACTAGACTCAAGCCCATGTGGTACACTAAGAGGTAATCAAAGTGAGACTAGACCAGTATACTCGGTATAATACCGGTCAGCATGAGTTGGTATGATACCGGTGGCTACAAAGTGACTTGGCGACAACAGGTTAGACAGCGTAACCCAGATAGGCCAAAGTTACGCGGCTAGGGAGGGAAACCTTTATACATCATGACAGCCTAGATTAAGGCAACATAGTAAACTTTGCATGGATCACAAGGGCAACATGTTATATGATCACGCAGATTCCTGAATGCAATAAAGGCCGGAAGTGATGAAGTTACCCTCCCTTGGGAACATCATTATCCTACCTTGGGAACATGATCACGCTACGTTAGAAATCCAGTTACCCTACTGCGGAACCCCAGTTACCCAACTTTGAGAGAGAAAGTGATCTGAATGCTTAGTGGAAAGTTAGGCGACTATCATGGGGCTCGCTTCTTCTGCCATGAAATGGGCTATGGCAGGAGCAGTAGTTGTCTAAACTTCCTGTAAGTTTGCGGAGATATTCCTAACACCCCCCACCGGCCCTAGCATTCCAATGGCATGATGGCACTGTACAGCATGGTACTGCAGTGTAGTTATAGGCTTCCTAGTTAAGTAAGATGTATAAGAATGCCTACACAACACTGTATGAGTTGTGATAGTCAATCCGACAAGAAGCGGTTCTCAGGATATTTACGGGATGTCTGAGTGACTGCCTGCCTGGGCTCCACCCGGATACCATGTAGGACCCACCTAAGAGTATACTTTGACTCCAGGGTAGTGGTATTGTCAACTGCAAAGTGCTTGGGGGTGACCAGAGAGGCTGCAAGGTTTCAATGACAACCACTCCAAGGCCAGTCCCAGGCTACCGCGTTAACAGTTGCATTATAATGGGTTGTTAGTGGACTCGAGAGTTATGAGTCTTGTCCCAATTTAAGAGCATCGCACATAGTTTGCTGTGGGTAGCACCCATGCCGTCAGGCAGCAGGAGATTTCTTATAGTAGGAGGATGCAGTTAGGTTTGGAAGATTAGTATATGCAAGAAGATTTGCCCATAGACTGCGTAGCTTGTATAGACGAAACAACCCCTGGGCCATTGAATCCCAATTAATATTATCTCTATGGTAGGTGTGTCGGTCAGCCACTAACATGGTACCGTTAAGAATGAGATTTCGCTCATGCATAGGTTGTGGGAGTAGAATGTCTTACAGGGCCACAGGAGCCCCTCGACCAGCGGCCACCTGCCTCAATCCGCAGCACCACCTGGGTCTGTATACTTTATTTCCCCCCCGGCCCCTGGCCCTGTCCAGGCGCCCACCCTATTCCATGCCCCGGACGGCCCTCTCTCACTAAACTTTCTCCGCCCAGGGCCCTGCTTTTTCATATATTCCCCTCTCGCACCTTGCTCTTTTGATTTATGAATGAGTAATCATGTAAGTATGTATGTAAAACCCCATGACCCAAATTATATATGAGGCTTTGTTGGCATAGACTGATACATATGATGTGAACCGGAATAATTCACAACACTGATTGCGCCTCTGGGCTGTCTTGTGTTGTAAGATATATCGTCTCAGCAGGGCATAGACCTAATTCATACGGGCAATTCATATAACATATTTCATCCTGTTGTGACACAGGACTGGGATATGACACCCTTGGCAACAGTAGCATACCAGTCAAACAAGGCCCCATCTTCATCTATTCTTAACCAAATTGGACCAAACAAGCTCATATCAGTTGAAAATGGATAGGAGAGCTAGTTCATCCTTAAAAAGTAAAACCAACATCATACTCCACTAAAGAAGACCAGAAAAAGAGAGAAAATGTACGCAGAACTACAAGAAACTGAAAAGAGAATAAATTACAGTACAGGAGCAGGCAAGACCATTTACAAAGTGGATGTAGGTAACCTCCTATGGGTAGAGGTAATATAGGAAATAAGAATTAGCAATGATTGAAGATTATTGAGTACAGAACTGGTTGGGATAAAGGTATGTATAATAGCACAACTCCAAAAATGCAAGTAAGAGTTCTATGTGTTAAGTGAGACAACCCTGGGAATGAGAAGGAAAATCTAGATATGATCTTAGGTCAGTGCACTCAGGGTATATGAATCAGGAAGAATTTGTTATATTTCTATAGTGGGTAGGCATGTTGTATGCTATTTTTAATGGAAAGCCTGATAAGATAATTTAGGCAAGGTTTTGTACAAGTTGGTTTTCTATGCACTTGAGATTACTGATGGATTATCAGAAGAGACTTGCCACCCTGGGAGAAAAAAGAAAAAGTAATATACTAGCGATTTTGGCAATAAACTCTACAGTTAAAGGGTTAATAATATTATTTCTGTAATTTCAACTTGATTTGATATAAGTATATACAATTGTCATTCTGGAATTGCTTTACAAGTCACAAGTGTATTCTTGGAAACTTGGTAGATATTAGTACATGTATCTCAGGCTAAAATTAAGAATAGATAAAAGCAATATGGATATAACGTATTTGACCTACTAATGGGACACTCACTAGATATGGGACACTTGGCAATTACAGTGTCCCACATACTAAAATAGGAATACCTCAACCAAAACTAACTCTACTGATCTGTAAATCTATCTATAGATAGCTAATATATCTTTAAATATGTTCTAGCAATATTACTCTCCCATTGGCAAAGATGATTAAGCAATAGTACAAAGTGTAGAGAAATAATCAATTAGCTATATAGTGAGTAATGTATTTTATATAAAATTGATAAAAAATAGTAAAATTATTCTAACTACTGGAGAAGGTAGAGGCACATCTTCTCCTGAGCCTGCATGTTGTAAAAAGTTGATTGAATATCTACAAAGTCCAAGTCGTTTATTTCAATCAGTAGAACATTTGACCGACAAAAAAGTATAATATTTCTACTCTGTATATAACCTAATACATATTTTAAGTATTCTACTAGTTTAAGAATGAAATTATACTTTTGTTTCTGTAATTCTAGTGACCTTTAATAACTGAAACTGCTAACTCCATATTGTAAATCTTGTATAAAATACACATATTATACTTGAAGTCACCCAACTTGTAATTTATATTGTACAATAATAGGTAATAGGAAAAGATATACTTTCCTAGTAGTCTCTAGTAAATAGCATAAGTTTATGATTTTCTATCAATTGTATCAAATATAAAATAGTCAATATATTGTCAATTAGGACATTTTCTACAGGTGTTAGCAAATATTATCTTTAAAGCCTAAATGCATAATATTCATTATAGACCATTATTATAGGCTTATTAGGTATTTATAAAACATTTTTTAGCTGTTTTAATTAAGTATTGATGGAGGTCTTAATAGTTTTATGATAAAAACGGAATGATATTGTGATTTTCAAAGGTTGAACTGATTGAAATCAACGACTTGGACTTTGTAGATATTCAATCAACCTTTTACAACATGCAGGCTCAGGAGAAGATGTGCCTCTACCTTCTCCAGTAGTTAGAATAATTTTACCATTTTTTATCAATTTTATATAAAATACATTACTCACTATATAGCTAATTGGTTATTTCTCTACACTTGGTACTATTGCTTAATCATTTTTGCCAATGGGAGAGTAAAATTGCTAGAACATATTTAAAGATATATTAGCTATCTATAGATAGATTTACAGATCAGTAGAGTTAGTTTTGGTTGAGGTATTCCTATTTTAGTATATGGGAAACTGTAATTGCCAAGTGTCCCATATCTAGTGAGTGTCCCATTACTAGGTCAAATCCGTTAATGTATATGAAATTTAAGATGATCCTAGTATATAAAATAGTAAGAAAAGGGTAAATCTCTAGACATCTTATAGTAGCTAGACAATTGAGGATGGGAGATTTCCCCTATAGCATGACTTGGAGAATGCTAAACACTATTTGAAAGGGATCATTGTAGTACATACTCTTTTGCATTTAGGCGAATTTTCAATGATTATTTTCAGTAAACATTGCATTTTGAAACAGGGGTAAGAAATTTACCACCAATGAATATCTCTCTTGTGAGAACGTAAATAAGTATTGTCTAAGTATGCTTACAGATTTTGCAGCACATAGGCATAGTGTTCGTTACGGGGGGACAGGGCGGGTTTTTACTTTGTGACCCCGCTGTTACTCCTGCCCGAGGTCCACTCTAGCCGGTCCTCCCTGCCCAGTATAACACGGGGCCCTGGTCGGGGTATGGGGCGGGGCAGGTATTTTAATTTCCCCGCTGATTGCCTAGACGGCCCCCCTCTTCTCATCCCCCACTCTTGCCCCTGTGCTGGGCCCCACTCATTCCTATGAGTGATATTCTGTAACTAAACAAATGGTAGGTTGAAATCTAGGGGGTGTTTGGCCGCTCAATTCAGATCCGAAATCACAATTTCACATCATAATGGGCTTGCCAAACACCCCCTAATTATTTTGTATCTCTAGTATGATGACTCTACTATTACGATATTCCGTGTACCAATCGGGCAACTATCTCCAAAGGTAGGATCTCAATATAGTGCTCACATTATAATTATGATTTGGGCTTCTAGTTTGAGATAAATAGTGTTTGGAAATCACTCTCAGTATATGATTGTAAGCGTATAATATAGGTATGTTTCAAAGTACTTCTAAGATTATGATTCCGGGTACATAACTCTAACCGTAGAGTTGTCTAGTTATGCATGTACAATTTCTGTCTTCCTGAAGATAGGCCAGTATCCTCCAGTGTATCATTTCCTGATCTCATTCAGGGTGTATGGCTTTGGGCTTATGGCTTTGGGCATTCAGCTTTGGGCTTATGCCTTTGGGTGTTAAGCTTTGGGCTTTTCATTCTAAGAGTATTGGTTTAGGCCTCACATCTCACATGCCTTGCAAGCCATCCACCCAAATACTAGCCACTATTTAAATCTGGTCTGAGGTTCAGGCAATCACTTATCCTAAACTTGCCGATAGTTGGTTAAACTGGACGCTCACTATGGTGTATAAACAGTTATGGTTTTGGGTGACTCTCGTTGGCGTATGGTTGTGGGTGTATGGTTTTGGGTGTATGGCTTTGGGCGTATAGTTAGGCTTTGGGCGTATGCCTTTTGGGCGTATGACTTTGGGTGCATAGTTTTGGGCGTATGGTTTGGCCTTAGGCGTATGGTTTGGCTTTGGGCGTATGGTTTTGGGCGTATGGTTTTGGGGCGATGGTTTTGGGTTTATGGCTTTGGGCATATGGTTTGGCTTTGGGCGTATGGTTTTGGGCGTATGGCTTTGGGCGTATGGTTTTGGGAGGATGGTTTTGGGTTTATGGCTTTGGGCATATGGTTTGGCTTTGGGCGGATGGTTGTGGGCGTATGGCTTTGGGCGTATAGTTTGGAGGTCTGATTTTGGGGGCACAGCTTTGCAAACGAGGGCAGGCCAAGCTCAAAAGTATATACCTACACTAAATAGCACAATCAATGATTAGGAACATTATTATACATTCAGATGCATGCGCAACTTGTGCCACTGTTTAGGTATCTTATTGAACTCCCACAATGGCTTCCCCGTCTTGTCCACATATGCATCGTGCACTGCTTGATGTGTAAAGTGGACAACACTTCACCAATTTCCCACAAAAGAGCCAATATAATGTTCGACTGAATAGGAACGCATGAAAATAATGGAAGCTAGAGAATATCTGTCACTCACTGATTGGAATTGGATGAGATGGGCGGGAGTCTCTACATACCAGGGGTAAAATCAATCATGACTCCAAACTCAGGAAGGCAGGCATCGCCGCCCTTAAAGTCTTCCAATACTACTATCGGATACCACTCATGGCATACGTCCTCCGGATCCTTATAGTTATTGGTAGTCGCGTTGATGACAGGTCAGCGGGAGATCCATATTCCAAATGCCTCGTCAATATTGTCAGCTTTCCCATTGTAAATGGTCTCATAGACTGCTGTCTATGTGGAATGCTCCTGTGGGAGGAAAGTCTGAAATAGGGCCTCAATGGTTTGAGTCAATTGTAAAAGCTGTTGGCCGAATTCTTTTAGTGCGTGAATTGCTGATTTTCTGTTAGATGACTCGGCTGGCACGGGTGCAAGTTCAATATTCTGCGTTCGTGATCCCTTTCGTGGAACAAAGGCACGGTGTCCAATGATAAAGCCTTCGGTTCTCAACGTACAGTGTGGGTTATGTTCGCTGCTCCCATTTCCTGCCGGAGAACTCAGGGTTGTAGCATCCTTCACACCATCACTGGCAGAGTCCTGAGTGGTTTAAGGCCCTTGCATTTCGCTTTGCCTATACCGCTTCCTTGTACCGCTTGCACCATGTCGGGTATGATCTGGCCACTATATTGTGTGACGCAACATATTAGTGTACCCCCCGTTCAACTTGCGGTAATAGCGAATAGGCCTTGCTATTCCCAGCTTTGATTACATATGGGACTCCGTGCCTAAAGATAGTTTAGGATATAAGCTGAGTCTTAGCCCAAAGGGTAGATTACTTACTTGTCCTTTATTATAACAATGTCACCAGTGATCCGGTGTAATTGGGGCTCATTTTCCTCCTCGAAACACTCCTTCAAGTTGCTATCCGGCTGCCGTTTAGGTCGCGAAATGATTGAGTCCAGAAGGTCCAAATCGCCACATTGGTGGTATCTGCCGCGTGGATGATCGGGGGTTTTCAACATGTGGGAAATATTCCGTTTCCTGGAATAAACCTTATCCATATCCAGACAGAGACATGGTTCCCCCGAATTTAATACAAGCAATGAGGAGATTAGTATATGCCCTGAATATAGATATGCCAGCGCGTTGAAAGCTGAATACAACAATTGCTGATTTCAAGCCCATGCCGAGAGATCGGTTAAATGACAGAGAATAACACACCTTTGGCATCCATGGTAAAATTTGGAATATCTCAACTCCCATGTTCAGAGTTCTGGACGTGATTGGCAGCTTGTCTTCTTTCGCGCTGCCGCTTGCGCTTCTCTGAATCCCTCTTCTTCATTGTTGATCGCCCTCTCGTTGTCTTCCGCAGCCAGACAAACTCCCTGAAAGGAAGCTTCCCTCTCGCTCAAAGCAGGATAGAACAAAGTGGGGTTGGTATAGCGCGTCGATAAAGGTATCCAAATGTGCTCCAGTGGATGGCGGGTATGGAGAGACTTTGGGGGGGAGGAACTTGGGCAAGGAGGAACTTGGGTTCAAGAGGGTGCAGCGGGGGACATAGATTTAGAGGACGGCAGGGCGAATGGTTTCTGTGTCTATGGGACAAAAGCGGAAAGAGAAAGCATATAGGGGAAGACAAATCAGGCTATGACCTGACAAACTCGACTAATCAGAGCGAATGCAACTAGCCTTCGCACTAGTGCATATTATCTAAGACACCAGTACCAGTATATTATTTTGGGGCTATGATTTTCCTCAGGGTATGATTTTGTGTCCGTATGATTTGTGTGCGTATGATCTTTCTGGGCCGATGATCTTTTCGCAGTGTGTTTGTGTGCCTATGATTTTTCTGTGCTTATGATTTTCGTGACGATGCTTCGGTTCCTGTAGCTGATCGTAAGAACTCGAATAAATGCACAATGTATTCAGACTTCTTGAATTGCCGCCTCTGAAAGATAAAATCCTTCTGCTTACTCTTACATTTACTTGGGGGTGTGCAGGTGTGATGCGGCGGACGAGGGTCCGAAAATAGACCCCGTCCGCCCATTACCATATTCACTCCACTGATTATATGTGGCATTTTCCAATCAATCCATGGTGGCTCGTCCTGCACTACGCTATACATTGTTCACTTGACACCTTCTCGCCATCTCTTGGCCACTAGGCTAACTTAGACGATAGTAAAAATGCCTTCTCAATTACTCAGTCAAATTCTATGAGTTTATAATTATTTTACACGAAATCAACTTTCTGGAAACGGGATCTTTTCTTTTCTTTCCCCCCTGTTCCGGCACACTGCCTGGGTGGAACTCAAATCGTGGTATTAGTTCCTGTCTGGTCTCTTCTGCAGGTTACACGTATAACCAGTAGTGAATCAGTGGTTCCCAGTACTGCCTCCTCCTCCGAACAATCCTCTTCCAGGTGGCCCCTTGAGCCTGCTATGCAGCCGGAACTTTCTTAACACTGTTGGTCCATACCTGCAAGATCGCTCAGTTCTTCACCGGGAATCTCCGCCTCATCCTGTTGTGATCCTTCTTCTTCATCTTTGTCCGATGCAACATACATGTTGACTTTACTATCCCAGATTCTTTCTTTTGGATCAGATTCCTCGGAGCCTCCCAAGTCATCTACACTTTGGTTTCGAGGTGGTCCAAGCCCTGCAAATTCTCACGGTCCCCTGATGAGATACGTGCTGGGATAACTTTGGTGTTCTTTCTTTTGTTACACGGTTGCTATGAGGGATTTCCTTTGTAAGGTTTACGACAAATTGTATTGTTTCCTTGGTTACGC
>Ga0307513_10003506_pt1 | contig 21238 bp, 18 predicted proteins | sample 15_EM_MG_FD_202174 | JGI IMG/M metagenome (GOLD analysis project Ga0307513, IMG submission 202174) | Populus trichocarpa ectomycorrhiza microbial communities from riparian zone in the Pacific Northwest, United States - 15_EM | ecosystem: Host-associated > Plants > Roots > Unclassified | place... | reverse complement strand
TTTTTACGATCGACGTCTTGACGTCAGTGCGCCTGGACTTCGCCCTTGGGTGTGCGTCGGCCGCCGCGACGAGCGGGTTTTTCCGCTACGGGCGGTGGCGTTGCCATCCTCGGGGTGGGCCGCGACGCGAGAGCCACCTCGAACACTTCATCGATCCACTTGACCGGCCGGATATCGAGCTTGCCCTTGATGTTGTCAGGGATCTCGACGAGATCTTTCTCGTTGTCGACCGGAATCATCACAGTCGTGATGCCGCCGCGATGCGCCGCAAGCAGTTTTTCCTTGAGTCCACCGATTGGCAGCACTTCACCGCGCAGCGTGATCTCGCCTGTCATCGCGACATCCGAGCGCACCGGAATCTTGGTGAGCGCCGAAACCAGCGCCGTGCACATTCCAATACCCGCCGACGGGCCGTCTTTCGGCGTCGCGCCTTCGGGCATGTGCAGATGGACGTCGTGCTTCTGGTAGAAGTCTGGATCGATGCCGAGCACGTTGGCGCGGCTGCGCACCACCGTCATCGCCGCCTGGATGGACTCCTGCATCACTTCACCGAGCTGACCGGTGTGCTGCAACTTGCCCTTGCCGGGAACGACCGCGGCTTCGATCGTCAGCAATTCGCCGCCGACTTCGGTCCAGGCGAGGCCCGTGACCTGGCCGATGCGGTTTTCCTCTTCGGCCTTGCCGTAGCGGAAACGGCGCACGCCCAGGAATTTGTCGAGATTCTTCGACGCGACCGAAACCGTCTTGTCGGAGGCTTTCTCTGGCTTCTCCGATTTCTCGGCCTTCTTCGCGGACATCAGCAGTTGCTTGACGGCCTTGCGGCAGATGCGCGCGAGCTCGCGTTCGAGATTGCGCACGCCCGCTTCGCGCGTGTAGTAGCGAATGATGTCGAGGATCACTTCGTCCGTAACCTTCAACTCTTCGACCTTCAAGCCGTTCTGCTTCACCTGCTTCGGCAGCAGGTACTTCTTCGCGATGTTGAGTTTTTCGTCCTCGGTGTAACCCGGCAGGCGAATGACTTCCATGCGATCGAGCAGCGGCGCCGGAATATTCAGGCTGTTGGCCGTGCAGACGAACATCACCTGCGACAGGTCGAGATCGACCTCGAGGTAATGGTCGGCAAAGGTGGAGTTCTGCTCCGGATCGAGCACTTCGAGCAACGCCGAGGACGGGTCGCCACGGAAGTCCATCGACATCTTGTCGATCTCGTCGAGCAGGAACAGCGGATTGTGCACGGCGGTCTTCGCCATGTTCTGCACGATCTTGCCGGGCATGGAGCCGATGTAGGTGCGGCGATGGCCGCGGATCTCGGCCTCGTCACGCACGCCACCCAGCGACATGCGCACGAACTTGCGGTTCGTGGCGCGCGCGATGCTCTGGCCTAACGATGTCTTGCCCACGCCGGGAGGGCCGACGAGGCAAAGGATGGGTCCTTTGATCTTGTCGACGCGCTGCTGGACGGCCAGGTACTCGACGATACGTTCCTTGACCTTCTCCAACCCAAAGTGATCTTCCTCGAGCACCTTTTCGGCTTTCGCGATGTCCTTGAGGATCTTGGTGCGTTTCTTCCACGGCACCTTCACCAGCCAGTCGATGTAGTTGCGCACCACGGTGGCTTCCGCCGACATGGGCGACATCATCTTCAATTTGTTGAGTTCCGCGTTGGCCTTCTCGAGCGCCTCTTTCGGCATGCCCGCTTTCTTGATGCGGTTCTCGAGGTCGGAGAGTTCGTTACCGCCCTCTTCCATTTCGCCGAGCTCTTTCTGAATGGCCTTCATCTGCTCATTCAGGTAGTACTCGCGCTGACTCTTCTCCATCTGCGCCTTCACGCGACCGCGGATGCGCTTCTCGATCTGCAGCACGTCCATCTCGCCTTCGATGGCGACCAGCACGTGTTCGAGGCGCTTGCGCACGTCGAGGATCTCGAGAACTTTCTGTTTTTCCGGAAGCTTGAGCGCCATGTGCGCGGCGACAGTGTCCGCGAGCCGGCCAGGCTGCTCGATGCCGGCGAGCGCGGTCAGCACCTCGGGCGGCACCTTCTTGTTGAGCTTCACATACTGCTCGAATTGCGAGATCACCGAGCGCGCCAGCACGTCGAGCTCTTTCTCGTCGTAGGTGTCGGCGTCGGGTTCGGTGGTGACGTCGGCAGTGTAGTGCTCGCCGGTGTGCATGGCTTCGATGCGCGCGCGATCGACGCCCTCGACCAGCACCTTGACGGTGCCGTCGGGTAATTTGAGCAGCTGGAGGATCGAGGCGACGGTGCCTATGCGGTAGAGATCGTCGGCCTTCGGATCGTCGACGTCCGGCTGCTTCTGCGCGATCAGCATGATGCGCTTGTCGGCCTTCATGGCGACATCGAGGGCGTGAATGGATTTTTCACGGCCGACGAACAGCGGGATGACCATGTGCGGGTACACCACGACATCGCGCAGTGGCAGCACAGGCAGGCCCTGGATGGAGACGGACTTGGAGACGGAAGCGGATTCAGTCACGCGCTGGGCCCTCAACGCACCGTTGACGCCGCAAAATGCAGCGCCGCCGGGCTGGATTTAGTCAAAGTGTAACGCGGGAAATGGGGCTGCGCGGCAGCGTTTCAACGCCTGCGACGCAGTTCCTGATTCAGTGAAGGAAGGACGGCAAGAAACAGCCGGCGTAAGTGAACGCCGGCGTCAGCGGAAACTACTAGCTCAGTCCCGAGCCGGACACGCGGCGCGGCGCGGCGTCGTCGGTGGTGGTAGCCGTGTCGGACTTGTAGACGATGTAGGGCTTCTGATGCCCTTCGATCACCGTGTCGTCGACCACGACCTTCGACACGTTCTTCAAGCCTGGCAGCTCGTACATGGTGTCGAGCAGCACGTTCTCGAGAATGGTGCGCAAGCCGCGCGCGCCGGTCTTGCGCTGCATGGCCTTCTTCGCGACCGCGCTCAATGCCTCTTCGCGGAACTCGAGCTCGGCGCCTTCCATGTCGAACAGGCGACGGTACTGTTTCGTCAGCGCGTTCTTCGGCTCGGTGAGAATGCTGATGAGCGCCTTCTCGTCGAGCTCTTCGAGCGTCGCGACCACCGGAAGGCGGCCGACGAACTCGGGGATGAGGCCGTACTTGATGAGATCTTCCGGCTCGACTTCCTTGAAGATGTCGGTGCCATGAGGACGCGTGTTCACGTCGCGAACCTCGGAAGTGAAGCCGATGCCGCCCTTCTGCGTGCGGTTCATGACGATCTTCTCGAGACCGGCGAAAGCGCCACCGCAGATGAACAGGATGTTAGAGGTGTCGACCTGCAGGAATTCCTGCTGCGGGTGCTTGCGGCCGCCCTGCGGCGGCACCGAGGCAATGGTGCCTTCGATGAGCTTGAGCAGCGCCTGCTGCACGCCCTCACCCGACACGTCACGCGTGATGGACGGGTTGTCGGACTTGCGCGAAATCTTGTCGATTTCGTCGATGTAGACGATGCCGGTCTGCGCTTTCTCGACGTCGTAGTCGCACTTCTGCAGCAGCTTCTGAATGATGTTTTCGACGTCTTCACCAACGTAGCCAGCCTCGGTGAGCGTGGTGGCGTCCGCAATGGTGAACGGCACGTTGAGCAAACGCGCCAGCGTTTCGGCTAGCAAGGTCTTGCCGCAGCCCGTGGGGCCGATCAGCAGGATGTTGCTCTTGGAGATCTCGACGTCGTCCTTGCCACGGCCGGCGGTACCGCCACGCGTCTGCAGGCGCTTGTAGTGGTTGTACACGGCCACCGACAGCGTCTTCTTTGCACGCTCCTGGCCGATGACGTATTCGTCGAGGACCTTCTTGATTTCGGACGGTTTCGGAAGCTTGTCGCGCGCGCGTTCGGCGCGATCTTCGAGCTCTTCACGGATGATGTCGTTGCACAGCTCGACGCATTCGTCGCAGACAAAAACCGATGGACCGGCAATCAGCTTGCGTACTTCGTGCTGACTCTTGCCGCAGAAGGAGCAGTACAACAACTTGCCGTCGTCATGCCGTCCACGAGTGTCCTCGGTCATCGTCGCTCCGTGTGGCGCTTGCGGGCGTCACGCCCACATGCTTTGGGAATCTATATATCACGGCGTCCGCGCGAAACCCAAGGGGAGCGCGGGCGGAAGCCGTTGTTTATACGGGATTTGTCGAGAACTGCGAGCCGGCTCGCAATTGCGGCCCGCGCGGAGGCTGCAATGGGGAATCTTACGGCGTTGCCGGTGTCGGAGTTCCCACGCGCTTGTCGAGTATCTTGTCTACAAGCCCGTAAGCGATGGCCTCGGTCGGGCTCATGAAATTGTCGCGTTCCGAGTCGAGTTTGATCTTGTCGACCGAATGCCCGGTGTGGTGCGCCAGGATTTCATTGAGACGCTCGCGAATCTTGAGGATTTCCTGCGCCTGGATGTGAATGTCGCTGGCCTGACCCTGATAGCCGCCCGACGGCTGGTGAATCATGGCGCGGGAATTTGGCAGCATGAAGCGCTTGCCCTTGGCGCCACCGGCGAGCAGAACCGCCCCCATCGACGCGGCCATGCCAATGCAGATCGTGCTCACATCCGGCTTGACGAACTGCATCGTGTCGTAAATCGCGAGGCCGGAGCTCACCGAGCCGCCGGGCGAATTGATGTACAGCGCGATGTCCTTATCGGGGTTCTCGGATTCGAGAAACAACAGCTGCGCGACAATGACATTGGCCATGTAGTCCTCGACGGGACCCACGGCGAACACCACGCGCTCCTTGAGAAGCCGCGAGTAGATGTCGTAAGAGCGCTCGCCCCGGGCGGTTTGCTCCACGACTATCGGCACCAGGTTCAATGCGCGCTCGTTCATCGTCGACTCCTGTTTCAACCTTGCCCGCTCTTCAATTCGAAGATTGGCCGAACTGTGTGAGCTCGGCAAAGGTTGCGGGCTTATCGGTGACTTTCGCCTGGCCCAACACCCAGTCAATCGCCTGGGCTTCGAGCACCTGCGACTCTATTTGTCGCATCATGTCGGCGTTTTGCAAGTAGGCCCGTCTCACTTCCTCTGGATTGGAATACGACGCCGCCAGTTCGTTCAACTTTTCCTGGACCGCTTCGCGGCTCACCTTGAGGCTCGCGCTGCGCACCAGCTCGCCCATGATCAGGCTGAGCGCCACGCGGCGCCGCGCAGGCTGTTCGAACGGTTCACGCGGCGGCAATTGCTTCGCATCGCGCACGCCGGCACGGCGCAGCATCTCGACCTGCAATTCCTGGATCTGCTCTTCGACCAATTGGCGCGGCAGCTCGAGGGGATTCTTCGCATGGAGCTCTTCGAGCACCTGCGAGCGCACTTTCTGGCGAATCGCCTCATTGAGCTCGCGCTCCATGTTGGCCCGCACTTCGCTGCGCAGACTGTCGAGGCTGCCATCGACGATGCCGAAACCCTTGGCGAAATCCTCGTCGAGCGGCGCCGGGGCCTGCTCTTCCACCTTGAGAATATTCACGTGGAAAGCGGCGAGGTGACCAGCGAGCTTCTTGTTGGTGTGGTCGGCGGCGAAAGTCGCGTTGAAGTCGCGCAGGTCGCCGGCGCTCGCGCCCAGCAGCGCGTCCTCGAATTCCTTCATCACCTGGTTGGCGCCCATGACGATGGGCACGCTCTTGCCGCTGCCGCCCTCGAATTCCGCGCCATCAATCGTGCCGGTGAAATCGACGGTGACGCGGTCGTTCGAAGCGGCCGCGCGCGCCACTTCATTGAACACCGGGCGCTGTTTGCGCAGCGTCTCGAGCATCGCCTCGAGGTCGTGATCGGCAACGGACGCAACCGGACGCTCGACGGCGATCTCGTTCACCGGCTGCAGCTTCACTTCCGGCATGACTTCGAAGACTGCGGCGTACTTGAGGTCCGCGCCGGGATTCATGGCGATGGGCTCGATGCGCGGCCCACCCGCCGGGCTCAACTTCTCGCGGGCAACCGCTTCGGAGAACGACGCTCGCATCAGATCGTTGATGACCTCGCCGTGCACTTGCTCGCCGTACTGCTGACGGATCACCGCGAGCGGCGCTTTGCCCGGCCTGAATCCCTTGAGCCGCACAGTCCGCGAGATCTTGTTGAGGCGCTGCGCCACTTCGCCGTCGACTTGTGCCGCGGGGATCGCCACTTCGAGGCGGCGTTCCAATCCGCCGGTGGCGGTCAGAGAAACCTGCATATCAATTCCTTATCGTCCAACTTGTATGACGCCGGCGAATGGTGCGAAAGGAGAGACTCGAACTCTCACGGGTTACCCCACTGGAACCTAAATCCAGCGCGTCTACCAGTTCCGCCACTTTCGCTTCGGCCCTCCCCATCCCACCGTAGAGAGCGGCCCACGCGAGGGGCGCGGATTATAGCGAAACCAGCCGCGATGACCTACGCGTTGCGCGGTGCGGGGCAGCAGACCTGGGATTTGGCTATGCTTCGGCCGCCCCCACGGAATGGGGATAAATAAGGGACATAAGATGGGGCAGATCGGAAATCTCGTCGTGGTGGGCCTGCTGACTATCGCCTCCGGCCTGCTTGACGCACGCGGCTTCGTGTATGCCTCACGTGCCTGGCCAGACGGCAACCTGGACGTGAAAATGGGGCTGGCGTCGCTCCTGTCATTCGCCGGCGGCGTTTCGGTCTATGTCCTGGCGGTGAAGTTCATGCAAAACGCGGGAATCCACGGAGTCGCACTGCAGAGCGGCCTCTGGTTCGTGGTGACCGCCGTCGGTATCGCCGCCATGGATGGCACACTGCTCCAATGGACCCGCACACAGCAGGTGGTGGGTGTGGCGGTGGCTGTTGCGCTGGGCTGGCTCATTTCGTCTACCCGCGCGGGCGCCGGCTGATCAAACAAACTTCGGGTGAACCATGGATTCCAGACTCATTGAGATGCTCGCCTGCCCGGTTTCGAAGGCGCCGGTGTTTTTCTCCGAAGCGCGCCAGCTGATCGTCTGCCCGACGAGCAAACTCGCCTACCCGATCAAGGACGGAATTCCGGCCATGCTGCCGGAAGACGCCATCAAGCTCGAAGACGGCGATCCGCTGCTCGCCCAGAAATAGCCCTGAAGCCGCGCGATGGCCCCTCAGGCTTTCGAGGTGTTCGATTCCTTGTAGAACTTGAGCAACTTGCGCTCCACGCGGTCGTAGTTGGTAAAGCGCTTGAGCTTGCGCAGGTCACGCGATTCGCGCCCTAACAAACCCAGCTTGAGCGCGAGCCCGATGAAGGGATTCTGCGGACGCTCGGTGAATGGGATCTGGTTGAAGTCGAACAGTTTTGGCGTGCCGGCGTGCCGATCCACCATGACGTTCATGGCATGCAGGTCGATGTCGTAGAGCTTCGCTTCGTGGCTCAGGGAGACGAGCTCGGCGAGGTCCTCCATGAAGCGCGGCGAGATGAACTCCGCGTGGTCGCGCTGCGCGAAGTAGTACACCTCGCCGTCGAGGCACTCCTGCAGCGACATCTGAAAGCCGGGCTCGACGACAAACCCCAGCGGCTCGGCCACGTACTTCGCCATGCCGCGCGCCTCGAAGAACGCCCGGTTGCGGCGATGCTCGAACTCCGCCAGCGGCAACTTGTGCTTGCGCGCGTGATTGGCGATGGCGGCGGGTTTGTAGACTTTGAGGCCGATGTCGCGGCCGCGCCAGCGCGCGCGATACACCACCGAGCGTTTGCCTTCGCCCAGTTTGTCGGTGACCGTGAGATCGGCGTATTCGGTGCCCTTGAGCTTGACGGCGAGGCTTGCCGGATCGACGTGCCCGGTTTCGGCGAGCACCACCCACTTGTCGGACAGCCAGCGACGCACCGCGATGATTTTCTCCACGCGCAGACCGGCGTCTTCGAATTCCGATTTCATGCTCTTTACCGAGACACGCTCGAACGGCCGGCTGGTGAGCCCAAACGTCCTCGAGAGCTTCCACACGCCATACCGAAAAGAGTACCGGTGGCGATAGTCAGCGATCACCCAGCGGCGCGACACCCGGCCGAACTCGCGCAACATGCGCCGGCGAGTCTCGCTGTCGACGTGAAACAGGAAACGAATGCTCATCAGGCAATCGGTCGACTTGGTGCCAAACGGCAGCGCCTCGGCATCGGCGCGCACATAACCCGCGATGTTCGTGTGCTGCACGCTGGGCAGCTTCGCAGCCTGCTGCATCATCTCCACGGAGATATCGCTGCCCACCACCTGGTATCCCGCACGCGCGAGGTTTCCGGTGAACCGGCCCGTGCCGCAAGGCAGGTCGACAATAGTCTTCACGCCAGTCGTCAGCGCCAGCGCCCTCTGGATCGCATTCCACTTGCGCGCGTTGCGCCGCTGGCGCTTCGGCGTGCGAAAGCGGTGTTCGTCGTAGTCGGCTGCAACGTCCGCGCTTTGATAGAACTGCTTTTTGTAGGCGTAGCCGTGCGCCTTCGGCTTCGAAGGATCGTCGCGGGAAGGTTGCTTTGACATGCGCGAAATCTAACCGCTGCCCGAGGCTGCAGCCACTTTGAAGGCTCGCGGGTCCGAAATGGTGGGGCGTGTAGGGGTCGAACCTACGACCTACTGATTAAGAGTCAGCTGCTCTACCAACTGAGCTAACGCCCCGTATTTCGGGGGCGGGACTCTACCAGAGAGAAATGCGGAAACCTACGCACCGCAAAAAATGTCGCCGCGATCTCGCACGACGGCGCCGACTGATGTCGGCGACGCCCCTCGCCGCGGCGCATATATAAGTAGCGGACGCACTGGGCTCGCACCCGAAACGCTGGCGCAGACCGATCAAATACGATAAAAAGCAATCAAACTCGATCGAAGCACACGCAGGCGCGCCGGGGGGCCGAGCATGATGATGAGGGGACTCACGGCCTTCTTCGGCTGCTGCCTCCTGGGGTCCACCGCGTTCGCGGAACAGACCTCATTCGACTTCAATTTCGCGCCGGGTGGCAATGCCGCCGGGCATCCCGCCTATGACGCCGAACGTGGCTACGGATTCGAGCCCGACGCGCCTGCGAAATTCTCCGTGCGCGTTCCCGAAGGAAACTATCGGGCGACGCTGAGATTCGCCGCCTCGCGCAAACGCGCCCATGCACAGGTGCTCGCCGAGCAACGCCGCCTCGTGATCGAGAACCTCGCTACGACCAAGGCGCTCGAGCGCGCCTTCATCGTGAATGTTCGGACCGCGGAGCTGGCGCCGCTGCCCGCAAATGCCACCGGGGGCACCCGAGTCGCGCTCAAGCCGCGCGAGATCGGCAGCGCGACCTGGGACGACAAGCTCACGCTGGAGATCGTCGGCAAGGCCACGCTGCGCTCGCTGAGCATCACGCCGGTCGCTCTTCCCACGCTCTATCTCGCCGGCGACTCGACCGTCACCGATCAGGCGATTGAACCCAGCGCGAGCTGGGGCCAGATGCTGCCGCGATTCTTCGCGCCCGACATTGCGGTCGCGAATCACGCCGAGTCCGGCGAAACGCTGAAGTCGTTCGTCACCGAATTGCGCCTCGACAAGCTGCTGTCGAATCTTCGCGCCGGCGACTGGGTGATGATCCAGTTCGGCCACAACGATCAGAAGGTGCAGTGGCCGCAGACCTACGCCGAAGCGGCGACTACCTACCGCGCCTGGCTGCGCGCGTACATCGCCGAGGTACGCCGCCGCGGCGCTACGCCGATCCTCGTGACTTCACCCGAGCGCCGAAATTTCGATGCGGCCGGTCACATCGTTCCCACGCTCGGCGACTATCCAGTGGCGGTGCGCGCGATTGCGCAGGAAGAGTCCGTCGCGCTCATCGATCTCAATCCCATGAGCGTCCGTTTCTACGAAGCATTGGGACCGGAAGTATCGCCGCGCGCGTTCGCCGACGGGGGGCGCGACAAGACACATCACAACGAGTACGGCGCCTATTCGCTCGCGCGCATGGTGGTCGAAGGTCTGCGAGGAATGGATGCACGGCTCGGCGCGGGGCTCGCCGCGCATCTCGCGACAGACGCCGGCACGTTCGATCCCGGTCACCCCACATGGCCTTCCCCGCCCGAGGTGTCGAAGTGAACTACGCGTTTCGAATGAAGCTCAAGCCCGGCTCCACGGCGGAATACAAGCGTCGCCACGATGAAATCTGGCCCGAGTTGTCCCGGCTGCTGCGCGAGGCTGGGATCTATGACTACTCCATCTTTCTCGATGAGGAAGACATGCACCTGTTCGCGGTGCTGAAGCTGCGTGACAACAACAAGCGCGACCTGCTGCCGAGCCATCCGGTCATGCGGCGCTGGTGGGAATACATGCAGGATCTGATGTACACCCAACCCGGCGGACGGCCCAACGAATGGCCGCTCCTGCCGGTCTTTCATCTCGACTAGCGTCCAGGAGTCCTCGTGCCCAATCCGTTTCATGGTCCCGATATCGACCGCCAAATCCAGCTGCTGATCCGCAATCTGGTGGAGATCAAGGACACCTCGGGCGAATTTCTCCTGCGCCTGCCCGATGGGCGGGTCATCGATACCAAGGGCTGGAACGACTGGGAATGGACGCACGGCGTCGGCCTCTACGGCATCTACAAGTACTACCAGATGACGCGCGACGCCCGCTGCCGCGAGATCATGCTCAATTGGTTTCGGGACCGCTTCGCCGCCGGCCCGCCCACCAAGAACATCAACACCGTCGCGCCCTTCCTCACGCTCGCCTATCTATACGAGGAGAGCCCGGACAGTTCCTGGCTCCCCTATCTCGATGAATGGGCCGGGTGGCTCATGGATGGACTGCCGCGCACCGAAGAGATGGGCTTCCAGCACATCGTCTTCAATTCGGTGAACGAGCAGCAGCTCTGGGACGACACGCTCATGATGAGCGTGCTGCCCCTCGCCAAGATCGGCAAGTTGTTAGGCCGGCCGCACTACGTCGAGGAAGCGCGCCGCCAGTTCATGCTGCACATCAAATACCTGGTCGACCGCAAGACTGGCCTGTGGTTTCACGGCTGGACCTTCGACGGCCGCCACAACTTTGCCGACGCGCTGTGGGCGCGCGGCAACTGCTGGGTAACCATCGCGATTCCAGAGTTCATAGAGCTGCTCGACCTGCAACGCGGCGATGGTTTGCGCGAGTTCCTGCTCGAAACTCACGTCTCGCAAATAAAGGCTCTCGTGCGCCACCAGGATGCGGGCGGCCTGTGGCACACGCTGATCAACGACCCGAATTCATACCTCGAGGCTTCCGCCACCGCCGGCTTCGCCTACGGAATCCTGAAATCGGTGCGCATGGGTTACATCGGCGCGGAGTACGAGGAAGCCGGCATCCGCGCGGTGAAGGCGGTCATCGCCAACATCGACCAGAACGGCGAGCTCAAGAATGTGTCGTTCGGCACGCCGGTGTTCAACGACCTGGACGGCTATCGAAAAATTCCGCTGACCTCGATGCCCTATGGCCAGGCCATGGCCATCCTCGCGCTCGGCGAATTCAGACGTGCTCTCACTTAAGCCCATGACGCCCCGCAAGGTCCATTTCGGCCACTACCTCGCCTACGGCAGCAATGACTTCCTGGGAGCCGGAGCGATGTCGATCATCGGCTTCTGGATCCTGTTCTTCTACACGACGTTCTGCGGCCTCTCGGCCACGCAAGCCACGATCATTTTCGCAACCGCACGCCTGCTCGACGCGTTCTTCTCGCCGGTCATCGGTTACATCTCCGATCGTTTTCACAACACCTGGCTGGGGAAAAAGTTCGGCCGGCGCCGGTTTTTCATCCTTCTGGCGATTCCGCTGGTGCCGAGCTTCGCGCTCATGTGGGTCGAAGGACAGAGCTTCTGGTACTACCTGATCACCTACTGCTTCTTCGAGCTGGTGTACGCGATGGAAATCATCCCGTACGAAACGCTGGCAGCGGAGATGTCACCCAACTACCAGACCAAGGCGAAGTTTGCGGGCGCTCGCATCATCTGCGGACAGATCGCCAACATCGCGGCAATGTGGCTTCCGGGCAAGATTATCGAACACCTCGGGGGCAAGGAATCGGGCGCCACCTTTCTCTATCTCGGCGTGATCTTCTCGGTGTTCTTCGTGTTCGTCGCGCTTGCCGTGTTCCTGTTCACCTGGGAACGCCCGCGCGAGGAGATCGCGAGCATCGCGCCGCGCGATGAAGCAACACGCTCACCGTTCCACGTGCTGGCAGATCTTTTCACCGAGTTGTGGGCAACGATGCGCATCCGTGCGTTTCGATTGCACCTCGGCATGTACATCGGCGGTTACATCAGCCAGGACGTATTGAACAGCGTGCTGTCGTACATCATCGCCTTCATATTCCTGGGGTCGGTCGCCACCGCCTCCTCGATCACGACCTGGATGGCAGTGGCTCAGCTCGTTTCAGTGGGGCTCGCGATCTGGCTGACCCTGCGCATTCACGCGGCTGCCTCTTACCGCATTGCGCTCAGCTTCTTCGGTCTGGGCATCCTGGGCTTCGCGTACCTCTACTTCACGCAAACGACCGACATCCGTTGGTTCCTGCTGGTGGCGGTCGTCGCCGGCCTCGGGCGCGGCGCTCTGAATTACATCCCGTGGAGCGTCTACAACTACATGCCGGATGTGGATGAAATCGTGACGGGGCGGCGGCGCGAAGGCGCGTTCGCCGGCGTCATGACTTTCATTCGCAAACTATTGCAGTCCGCGGTGGTGTTCGCCGTGGGTCCAATTCTCGATGCGAGCGGCCTCGTGCGAAACGTCAAGATTCAGCCGGTGCACGTGGTGAACACCGCGGTGGCCATCATGTTGATCGGCAGCCTCGGGCTCATGATTTTCGGCTTCATCATCTCGCTGCGCTTCAAGCTCAATCGCGACACGCATACCGTGCTAATGGATGAAATCGAACGATTCAAGAAGCACCCGGGCACGCCGCCCGCGCCCGGGAATCGCGCGATCGTCGAAGACCTCACGGGCTGGAAGTTCGAACAACTCTGGGGAAAGGGAAAGCAATGAATCATCGCGGATGGATGCCGGGCGCGCTGGCCGCTTCACTGTTGTTCGCACTTCCGCTCGCGGCGAAGGAAAAGTTGCGCTACATGGAAAAGCTCGATCGCGGCGTGGTCGCCGTCCAGCAGAGCGATGGCAAAGTGTTCGTGAGCTGGCGGTTGCTGGCGAGCGATCAGGAGGGGGTCGCGTTCAACGTGTATCGCGAAACCGCGCCGCCCCAGGCCGGCGCCGCCGACTTCGGCCGCTTTGCGGCGCGCCCCGACGCGCCCGCCACCACCGTCAAGGTGAATCCCGAGCCGCTCACGCAGGGCACCTGGTTGCTCGATGCCGGCGCGCGCCTCGACCGGCAGACCAACTACTACGTCGCGGCCATCGCCGCCGGCGTCGAACAGCCGCGCAGCCCGCCGTTCCGCTTCGCGGCCGGCGCTCCTGCCGCGCCCTACCATTCGATCCCACTGCAGACGCCTCCGGGCTATACGCCGAACGATGCATCGGTGGGCGATCTCGACGGCGACGGCCAGTACGAAATCGTGTTGCACCAGTCCGGCGTGGCGCGCGACAACTCGCAACCCGGGGTCACCGATGCGCCGATGCTCCAGGCCTACAAGCTCGACGGCACGTTGCTGTGGACCATCAATCTCGGGCCTAACATCCGCGAGGGCGCGCACTACACCCAGTTCCTGGTGTACGACTTCGACGGCGACGGACGCGCTGAGCTCGTCTGCAAGACCGCCGATGGCACCACCGACGGCACCGGCAAGGTGCTGGGCGATGCCAAGGCGAACTGGCTGACTCCGGAATCCGCCGGCGAAACGGCAGGCTCGGTGACCGGCCCGCGCCGCGAGGGCGCGAGCCTCGCGGGATTCATCCTGAGCGGGCCGGAATATCTCACCGTGTTCGAAGGCCTGACCGGCAAGGCGCTGGTCAGCGCGCCCTATCTACCGCGCCGCCACCCGAAGACCGACAACCCGACGCCAGAACAGATGAAGGAGACCTGGGGCGACGGCCACGGCAATCGCATCGACCGTTTTCTCGCGGGCGTTGCCTATCTCGACGGCGAACATCCGAGCATCGTGATGGCGCGCGGCTACTACACGCGCACCGTGCTCGCGGCGTGGGATTATCGTTCGTCGAAAAATGGTTCGTCGAAGAGTGGCGGTGGAAAACTCACGTCCCGCTGGGTGTTCGACAGCGATTCATCGGAAAAGAACCGGGCTTTTCGCGGCCAAGGCAACCACCAGCTCTCCGTGGCGGATGTCGATGGCGACGGCCGCGACGAGATCATCTATGGCGCCATGGTCATCGACGATGACGGCAAGGGTCTCTATTCCACCGGCTGGGGTCACGGCGACGCGCTGCACGTCGGCGATCTCGATCCGGCCAATCCCGGGCTCGAAGTGTTCGACATCCAGGAGCGCTTCGACGCGCAGGGCATGAGCCTGCGCGACGCGCGCAGCGGCAAGCCGCTGTTCACCATTCCATCGGTGAAGGCGGATGAAAGCGGCGGCGACAAGGGCGAAGGCCCGGGACGCGGCGTGGCGTTCAATGTCGATCCGCGTTTCCCGGGCGCGGAATCCTGGGCCGCGGGCGCCGGCATGAGCGGCATGTACGACGTGCACGGCAAAAAGTTCTACGAAGGAAGGCCCGCGGGTCTATCCACCAACTTCTCGGTCTATTGGGACGGCGACCTGCTGCAGGAACTGCTCGACCAGAATGTCATCACCAAGTGGAACTGGGAAACCCAGTCGCTAGACACCTTGTTAGTCGCGCATGCCTGCACGTCCAACAGCGGCACCAAGGCAACGCCCGCCCTGTCGGCGGACATCTGGGGCGACTGGCGCGAAGAAGTGATCTGGCGCACGCGCGACAACCGCGAGCTGCGCATCTATACCTCGACCATCCCGACGCCGCATCGCCTCGTGACGCTCATGCAGGATCCGCAGTATCGATTGGCCGTGGCCTGGCAGAACGTGGCTTACAACCAGCCGCCGCATCCGAGCTTCTATCTGGATGAATCGGCGCCGTTGCCGAAGAAGCCGGCGATTCGCTTCACCGAAAACCCGAAGCCGGAGAACTAGAAGCCAGGGCAGACCGAGTTTTTCGGTGGCCCACGATCCGCGTGAATGGCGCGGCCGCTCTTGGACAACTTCGAGTTGAACGGCAGACCCTTGAGCGCGCGCAGTCCCGCGACCGCATCGCGGGCATTGGCCTCGGCGCCCGTGAGGTTGGTGTGTACCGTGTCGTCGATGAACTGCGCCGTGACCTCTTCGGGGCCTTCGCGCTGGAAGCGATCGGCAATGATGCGGGTGAGATCGACGAACGCGGTTTTCTCGTTGGTCGCCGTTTGCCAGGTCCAGAGCCGATAGCCCTCGGCCGTGCACGGAATGCGTCCATCGGTCCAGTTGTTGGTCTTCGTGAGCGTGAGCAGGATGGGTGTCGCGCCTTTCGAGCGCGTGTCGGCGATCATCTTGCGCAGATACCAGCCGAACGAATACACGGTCTCGTGTTTGCCCGTGATCACGTTGTCGATTTCCTCTGACTCGTTGCCGATTCCCTGAATCGTCCCGCGCGCACGCAGCGGCCGCGTCGAGCCCGGCGGCTCCTGGTTGAGCGCGCCCGAGTCGTTGTGCCCGAACTGGATGATCACGAAATCGCCGGCGCTCACTTGCTCGAGCATGCGATCCCAGTGTCCTTCGGTAATGAAAGTGCGACTGCTGCGCCCGCCGCGCGCGACGTCGACGACGCGCAGCTTCGACTCGTCGAACAGCGGCTGCAGAACGGCGCCCCAGCCCTGCTGATTCTTGGGATTCGGGTTGTACGAGGAGGCGGTCGAGTCGCCGGCGACGAACAAGGTGGGGACCGCCGCGGGCGATCCAGGAGCCGCTGCGTCAACGTGGCCCACACAGCCTGCCATCACAGCGAGGCCGGCAAACAGGCGCAGAACGCCGTTGATGCGGGAAATGGGGTGGACGATGGGACTCGAACCCACGACAGCCGAGATCACAACCCGGGGCTCTACCAACTGAGCTACGCCCACCATTGAAAAAAAACTCACAACAACCGCCAATTGGCGCGCCCGGCAGGAGTCGAACCTGCGACCACCGGCTTAGAAGGCCGGTGCTCTATCCACCTGAGCTACGGGCGCACAGCTGGAACGGAAGCCTACCGTACATAACTTCGCACAAGCCCCTGGATCTCATCGGTTGGTCGGGGCAGCAGGATTCGAACCTGCGACCCTCTGCTCCCAAAGCAGATGCGCTACCAGACTGCGCCATGCCCCGCGCCGATGTTCAGGACCCCGCCAGGGCCATACCCCGGCATACGGGGGCGCGAATGATACGGAGCCACCCGGACAGGGTCAATTTGACCTCAAAGGTGACTAGCCGCGCCGCCAGAGCGTGATGCCGCCCGGCTTGTCCTCGAGAAGTACCCCGGCCGCCGCCAGCAAGTCGCGGATGCGGTCGGACTCGGCGAAGTCCTTGGCCTTGCGGGCGGCAATCCGCGCTGCCACCAGCGTGTCGATCTCCGCGTCGGTCAGTCCGGGAAGCTTCGGCGCCCCACTCGCGTCCTGCCCGGTTGACGAGGCGGTCGCAGCACTGCGCAGAAATCTGGCGGGATCTTCACCGAGCAAGCCGAGCACTGCACCGAGCGCACGCAGCTCGGTGGCGAGCTTGCCGAGCGCCGCTCCTGATGCACCCGAGTCGCGCGCCACATTCAGTTCGCGCGCCAGTCCCTGCAGGACCGCGATGGCCTCGGGAGTGTTGAAGTCGTCGTCCATCGCGGATTGAAAAGCGCCGGTGGCCGCCGAAGGTTCGTAGAGATTCGCGCCGGGCGCGATGTCGCGCAATGCCAGGTACATGCGCGTGAGCGCCGCTTCGGACTGATCGAGCTGCGGCGGCGAATAATTCATCGGCCCGCGATAGTGGCTCGACAGCAGAAAGAACCGCAGCACTTCCGGATGCTTGATCTTCGCCAGCACTTCGCGCGTGGTGAAGAAATTCCCCAGCGACTTCGACATCTTCTCGTTGTCGATATTGAGGAAACCGTTGTGCATCCAGATCTCGGCGAACCTGGCCTGCGTCGCGCCGCAGGTCTGCGCGATCTCGTTCTCATGATGCGGGAACTTGAGATCGAGACCACCGCCGTGAATATCGAAGTGCTCGCCGAGTTCCTTGGTCGACATGGCCGAGCACTCGATGTGCCAGCCGGGACGGCCGTCTCCCCACGGCGAGGCCCAAGCGGGTTCGCCGGGCTTGGCGGATTTCCACAGCACGAAGTCGAGAGGATCGCGTTTGGCGGCGTCCACTTCGACGCGCGAACCGGCGCGCAGGTCCTCGAGCTTCTTGCCCGACAACTTTCCGTACGATGCAAACTTGTGCACGGCGTACATCACGTCGCCATCGCTCGCGACGTACGCGTAGCCGTTGTCGATGAGCTGGCCGATCATGGTCAGCATCTCGGCGATGTACGCCGATGCTTTCGGTTCGATCTCCGGACGCAGGCAGCCCAGTTTGTCGAGATCCTCATGCATGGCGGCCGTGTATTTGGCCGCGTGCTCGCGCCAGTCGACGCCGGATTCCCGGGCGCGGTTGATGATCTTGTCGTCGACGTCGGTGATGTTGCGTACATAGGTCACGCGCAACCCGCGGTGGCGCAGGTAGCGGCTCACCATGTCGAACACCACGAGCATGCGGGCGTTGCCCACGTGAAAGTAGTCGTAGACCGTGATGCCGCAGCTGTACATGCGCACGTGGCCGGGCTCGACGGGTTCGAGTGTCTGTTTCTCGCCCGTGAGGGAATTGTGTATGCGGATCATGCGGCGAAGCGGTTGAGACGATCGTGAATGGCCGAATCCGGCATGGCGTGCAGCAGCGGCGCGAGCTCGGGTCCCTCGTGAGTACCGGTGAGCGCGAGGCGCAGCGGCTTCCACAATGCCTGACCCTTGGCGCCGGTCGCAGCCTTTACGGCATTGACGATGGCATCGAGCTTTCCGCCCGTGGCGGCCGCGGCCGCGGCCGCGCGAAAGAATTGCGGGCCCGCTTCCCGCACGCGCGCCATCGAGCCTTCATCGAGTGCCGGAGCGGCACCGAAGACCACTTCGCGCCACTGCGCGACGTCGGACGGCAGCAGCACGTTGGGCCGGATGGCGGCGATGAACGCGCGGCGCCGTTCGGCGTCGATATCGCTCGGCGTTTCGGCGGCGAGCCAACGCTCGCTTTCCTCGATCGGCAGGTGGTGCGCGACTTCGCGCTGCCAGACATTGAGCTGCGATTCCTCGAATCGAGCCGGTGCGCGGCCGAGATGTTTGACCGTGAACGCACGCGCCATGCGATCGAGAGTGAGCACGCCGTTTTCGCCGCTCGAATGTCCGAGGCGAAACAGGTGGTTGGTCAGCGCGCTGGGTAGATAGCCACGTTCGCGGAATTCTCGCACGCTGGTCGCGCCATGGCGTTTGGACAGGGGCGAGCCGTCGGCACCCACCAGCAGCGACAGATGCCCGTACGTCGGAGCACGCAGATCCAATGCTTCCAGCACCAGAAGCTGTCGCGGCGTATTCGTCAGGTGATCCTCACCGCGCAACACGTGAGTGATCCCCATCTCCGCATCGTCGATCGCGTTGCTGAAGAAAAACGCCGCGCTGCCGTCGGCCCGCCGCAGGATGAAATCGCCGATGTCATCGGTGGCGAAACTCTGGGCGCCGTGCACCATGTCGTTGAATTCGACGCGCCGGCCCGTGGGCACGCGAAAGCGCGTGGTCGGTGATATGCCCTGCGCGCTCTTGCGCACTCGCGCTTCGGGCGAAAGCTCGCGACAGGTGCCGGCGTAGCGCGGCGGCCGGCCGGCGGCCAGCTGCGCCTTGCGCGAGAGGTCGAGCTCCAGTGGCGTGCAATAGCACGGATACGTCAGACCACGGGCATCGAGCGTGGCGGAATGGCGCGCGTAGATCGCGCCGCGCCGTGACTGATGGAATTCCTCCCCCGGCTGAGCGCGTCCAGGCCCCGCGTTCCACTGAAGGCCCATCCATTCGAGGTCTTCCATGAGCGCGGTGGTGTAGGCCTCTTTGCTCCGCTCGGTGTCCGTATCCTCGATCCGGAGCAAGAAGCGCCCTTCATGGTGGCGTGCGAACAGCCAGCTGAACAGCGCGGTGCGCGCGTTGCCGAGATGGAGCTCGCCCGTGGGACTGGGAGCGAAGCGCGTGGTGATGGAGCCCTGGGACACCGGCGGATTTTACGGGATAGAATCGCCGCCCATGAAAAAACTGACCCTCCTCCCCGCCCTGCTCGGGCTACTTCTGTCGTTCCAGGCCGGAGCCGCAAGCGTGGAACGCGTGCGCGTCACCACCAATCTCGGCGCGTTCATCATCGAAATGCAGCGCGACCGCGCGCCGCTCACCGTCGAGAACTTCCTGACCTATGTGCGCAGCGGGTACTACACCAACACGCTCTTCCACCGCGTCATCTCGAACTTCGTGATCCAGGGCGGCGGCGTCGGCCCCGATTACAAGGCCAAACCCACACAGAAGCCGATTCCGAACGAAGCCGGTAACGGCCTCAAGAACCTCCGCGGCACCGTGGGGCTTGCGCGCGCCAGTGGCCCGCACTCGGGCGATGTGCAGATCTACGTGAACATCGCCGACAACGCCGATCTCGATCCTCTGCCCACGCGCTGGGGCTATGCGGTGTTTGGCCGCGTCATCGAAGGCATGGAAGTGGTAGATCGCATCAGCGTCTCGCCCACCGGAGCCATGGGTCCGTTCAAACAGGACGCGCCCCTGCGTCCGGTGATCATCCAGAAGATAGAGCTCATGACCGATGCGACGATCGTGACGCCCGCGTCGCCGACGCCAGCACCTGCACCTGCACCCGCGGATGCTCCAGCGACCGGAACTCCGCCGGCTGAAACGCCGGCACCTCAGGCGACGCCGCCGACGGATCCGGCAGCGGGTGCGCCACCACCACCGAAGTGAGCCTCGCCTGACCAGCCTGTTTGCTTCCGACCTGCATCTCGACAGCGAGGCCCCCTGGGCAATCGATGCCTTCATTGCCTTCCTCGACGGCCCCGCGCGCGCCGCCGACTCGCTGTACCTGCTCGGCGACCTGTTCGAAGTGTGGGTCGGCGATGACGATGACAATTCCGACAACGCGCGCGCCTGCACCGGGCTCGCCCGCCTGACGGCGAGCGGCGTTCCGGTCTACGCGCTGCACGGCAATCGCGACTTTCTGCTGGGCGAGGCGTTCGCGAAGCGCACCGGCGTCAAACTACTTCCGGACCCCGTGCTGTTTGACCTGCACGGCGTGCCGACGCTGCTCAGTCACGGCGATGTGTTCTGTACCGAGGATTTCTCCTACCAGGAGTTACGCAGCATCGTGCGCCGCCCGACCTGGCAGCGCCGCTTCCTGTCGTTGCCCCTCGCGGCGCGCCGGGACCTGGCCACCGCCGCGCGCGCCGGCAGCAAGGCACACACCGGGCGAACCATCCCGACCATCATGGACGTCAATCCGGAGGCGGTGATACGCGCCTTCCGTGCGACCGGCGCCAAGCGTCTGATCCACGGTCACACGCACCGGCCGGCGATGCACCCGGTGGTGTTCGATGGCGTCCATGCCGAACGCGTGGTTCTCGCGCCCTGGTACGAGGCGGCGAGCTGCGTGGGCGTCAGCGCCGAGGGTGTGCGCGAGATTCCTCTGCCGCGCTGAAAAAGGGGACATTCCCATTTCCGCAGCGGAAATAGGAATGTCCCGTTTTTCGGCGCGGCTATCCCGGCGGGCCGGAATGGAAGCGCAGCTCCCGGTCGGACATGGTCGCGAGTTCAGCTTCACGCGCGGCAAGCAGCTCGAGTCGCGCGGTGATCTCGTCGGCGTCGTACTCGCGCCCGGCGAAATCGAGGTACAGCTCGAAATGGCGCGCCTCGGAGCGCTCGAGCTGTTCGTACAAGATGGCCACCGGCTCCGGCAGCCGCTTCGCCAGCAGGCGAAATCGCTCGCAGGACCGCGCCTAGATCAGCGCGTGCACGATCATGAGATCGAGCTTGCGCTTGGGCTCGTGCGTGCGAACCAATTTTCGCAACTCGCTTGCGTAGCGGCCGGGCGTCATGCGCTGGTAAGGCACGTCGAGCCTTTTCATCAGGCGCTCGACCTGCTCGAAGTGCTTGAGCTCTTCGCGCGCGAGGCGCGAGAGCGCGACGCTCAACGCGCGGTCTTCGGGGTACGCGAAGATGAGCGCCATCGCCGTGGACGCGGCTTTCTTCTCGCAGTTGGCATGATCCACGAGCAACGTCGGGAGGTCGTCCAGCGCCGCGTCCACCCAGGCGCGCGGCGTGATCGCCTGCAGGATCGACTGGCCTGTGGCGCG
>Ga0307513_10003505_pt1 | contig 21244 bp, 26 predicted proteins | sample 15_EM_MG_FD_202174 | JGI IMG/M metagenome (GOLD analysis project Ga0307513, IMG submission 202174) | Populus trichocarpa ectomycorrhiza microbial communities from riparian zone in the Pacific Northwest, United States - 15_EM | ecosystem: Host-associated > Plants > Roots > Unclassified | place... | reverse complement strand
GAGAATCGACTGTGCAGGACGCTGGTCCGTCTGGAGAGCCGAGGGACGATGACACCGACATGCGAACTGCGGGAGAAGGTGAGGGAAAAGAAGACAGGGAGGACCCGGGCCCGGCGGACGAGGCCATCAAAGAATAGTGGCTTTATGCATTCCGGGTCCTGTGATTATGCTTATATGAGGGGCTTCCTGAGCCACAGGGTGTCAGTGGTGATGGTACTGATACGATATAATAAATTCGAATAGTATTCCGAGGCTCTGGTTCATGATGACTTCTCTTGCTCCGCCTGTGCTTTCCGCTCCGCGTTCTTCTTGAGCAACCCCTCTTTGAACACATCCTTCCAGTGCTGTGTCGAAGCCTAGAGCAATCTGGGTAAGTCGTGCTCCCATTCGGGAAGGTCGCGCGACATACCTCGTGCTGTCTCTCTGTTCTCCTCAACTCTTCGTTTTCCTTTTCGGTCCTTACAGCATTCGCAAGCCGCTCCTCGAATTCTCGCTTTTCCTTATCTTCTCTTGTTCGCACCGCCATAACGGATTCAGGGTGACGTCCCTCCACTCGAGTGGTGAGTCCGCGATCTTGTCGGACTTTGAACGCATAAGTCAAGATAGCGACTAGAGTAAACCCTTGAGCGGCTACACGCATGCGCAACCAATTATTCATTGATTTGCGGTCGCCCCGCTTAAATTGTCTGGCCGCCATATAGAGGGCGAGACACGTAGATAATGCACCTACCACACAGGCAGGGTGGCCCAAGTGTACCATATTATGCACGCAAAAAAGGAAAAGATGGCAGAGGCAACGACGTCAATGTCAGGGTAGGAAACGGCGACCGTTCGTCCGTACCAGCGGTAACCAATGGCTCCTCTCTTATTTTACGTTTCGCCTTCTCCATGAAAGTCTCTGGCTGAGGTAGCGGTGCGCTCATGGTCGATTCGATTGACATCGCGAAGGTGTGGTCTAGGTCCAAGAAAAAGAAAAAGTGGGGACATTCAATTAGCAAGAGTACACACCCTCCACTGAGAGAAGTCAGAAAGAAATGCAACAAGTCCGTATTCTGAAATTCACGAAGCAAAACGGGGGACTAATACTAGACTAGCATAGGGGGAGCGGCCTTTTCGTGCAGTTCCGCCCGTGGTACCCTGTACACAACACACGGACGTTTGGGGGCCATTTAAGGAATATTTAAGGTTGGGGGGTTGGAGAGAGAGAGCAAATGTTGGGGTTGACAGATGGTCGTATTATATGACATTGGCCGACGAAAGGTTGGCGCGAACAATTGTTTCCCTTACTGTATAGAACTGTAAGTAATGGTATTCGGCTATCATATGCGAAATGTCCTCGTACCACTGGCGACAATGACTGCCGTGGATCGGGCGTCAGTCACGGAGGTGAGGTGACCATAGAACATCCGCGGGTCGGGAGAATACTCCTTCTGTATCGCCTTGAATTTGGCACGGAAGTCTGCGGTCCAACGTCAGACTCCTCAACTCTGACAACAGTCCTCATGACATACATTTAGTCACAGTCTCCCAGTCATTAGGGTAGTCCTTGAAACTAGGGACGAATTTCGCAAGGCGAATGCCGGCCTCGAGCTTCTTCGCGAGGAGGTCGCACTTGTTGAGGAATAAGATGAGCTCCACCTTGGAGAGGAGCTTGGAGCTGCAAATGCTCTTCCAGAGCAGCAATGAATCTTCCACTCTGTTGACACGCCTGTCTTCGGCCAGGCTCTGATCAAAGGCAGAGATAGGCGCCAAAAAGATGATCGCGTTAACTGGACGCGAAAGGCGGTCAGTGGCTGGCAAGGCACACATTGCACACCGGGTAAAACTACGCGTACCATCATCAAAAAAGGGTTCCCAAGTAGCACGTTGTGATCGCGAGCCTCCAACGTCAAAAATGTACCACACACTGCCTTTCTCCGGGCCGTGCTCCAGTGTAATCCGGTGTTCTTGCACACCTACCGTTGGGAGACGGGCCCGGAGAATGTCGTCGTCGGTGGGCATGTAAGTACGAGAAGCCACACGCGAGATGTCAGATAAGAAGCTGTGAAATGACCCGATACAGACTGGAGTTAGACAACAGAGGCCGAAAGGGCTGGGAAGGGAAGGCACCCACAAGCCGGAGCTCTCTTCGAGCCGTAGACGTTTTTGCCTGACGATGTTCTTTACGATGGAATCGGACCAGAGCGTGACCATGTCGCTCGCACAGGCTTCCAGAATGGCAGCGGACTGGAGTTCCTCCTTGGTTCCGGCGTCTCCGCCGCGCTGGCCTCGCAGCTTGAGAAATGCTTCCTTCCAGCCCGCGGCGGAGCGGACCGCAAACTCTGTCGAGTTAGCGACTACGACATGGGTGTCATCCTCTGGCAGGGAGATGCGCATCCGCAGGAGTTCCTCCGCCTGTTTGAGTGGAGCGAGGCGCAAAGCAAGGCGTCGGTGTTCGTCGGTGACTGGTATTTGTGAGGAGGGATCTATGGCTGCCTGAAGGATTGTATCGATAACGATTTTCATCATCTTGAGCAGGTTGAGGTGGACGATGGCGCGCCATGTGAGGGCCTCTGCGCGGAGGGCGTTTGGGGCATAGATGAGTTCCAAGTTGCGGAGGGTGGTAGATTTCCCGCTCTCGCTTTGACCTAAGGTTGTATGAAGGGGTATAAAGCGTCAGTACGGGTCAGGCGCATGCGGAGGCTTGGCCGGGAGTGAATGGACGCAATTTGCAACTGGTGGTTTGAAATGGGAGGAGATCGCTACCAACCTAAGAGGAGGACCTTTACGACCTTCTTCCTACCGCGTTCCAGGCGCTCTTGACGTAGGCGTTCATCAATTTCGTCAGAAATGCGTCTGGCTTCGGCCTCGAGGGCGAGTCGCTGTTGGCGCTGGGCGGGCGTCTCGTCGCGGGGAATCGAGCCGAGGAGCGCAGCGGTGAGAGGATCGTCTGGGTTGTTGTAGGACGACCTGGGGGAGAACATTCCGAGCAAGGTTGGAGAGGGGTCACGGCGAGAGTGACTCATTGATTGATTGGCAAGCAGGAGCAGCAACAGCAGCGGGGAGTCTTTCGAGGCCGGACGGGCGGGCAACGACAGACGTCGAGGGGTCGAGCAGTGCGACGAGCTGAGCAACGGCGGGAGAGTAAGGACAGGGAGAATGGTGGGTGCTTGAGGACGTGAAATATCTACAGCCAGCGAGCAGCTCACTATGCAAGCCATTACTTCATCCTATCAGGCCCAGCCAGGAGCCATCGCCAGCCGGCGCTTTGGAGCGCATTGAAGCGCATTGAAGCACATTGAAGCGCATTGAGCGAACCCAGGAACCTCATGAGGGGCAGCAGGAGACAGTCCATTAAACCCATCACAGAAGCCCAGGGCCAAGGCAGGGCGTCGGACACCATCGATCCGACGACGACGAGAGAGTAGGTCCAGATCGAGCTGTCTCCACAACCACTACCCGGATCTCCGCTGTCTGTCCTCCTGTCTGCTAATTACTCTACTCTACTCTGCAGCATCACTTGCCAGCTCTCGCCACTGTCTCTCGCCTCACGTCACGACCGGACGCGCACCATTGTCGCCGCCACCGGACTCAGCCGGGGCGTGGACGTCGGGCCCCAGACACAGACACAGATCTGGCCGCGTGCGTAGGAGCGTGCGTAGGGGAAATAGTTGCGGCGAGGCCGGATCCGCACATGGCATGGCATTAAGGCTGCTCGGGCTGTCACCGCTGTTGCGGGACAACCAGTTGTGAATGTGAAGCAAGTAAGAGTCCCAAAGATTCTCCATGTTTTCAGCCGCTTTCGTTTCCCAACATGAACGCGTCTGCTGCTCTATATCCTTGAGATCAGCTCTTCGAACGGTGGTACACAAAGGCTTTCGATTTGACAGTCCCCTTCTGACCAGCCCCAGCAGCGATCCCAAGCGCTCTGAATATCCTAGTTAACGACGAGCTGCGACTCGATCGCAGCAACTCTAACTTCCAGCCACGAATCCCTTCCGTACTAAACCGTCGTCCCCGACCGCCTCCTCGGGGCCCAGCAGCGCAACTCGTGCTGCGAGGGAACGCGACAGGCAACGCACCCGCGCAATGGCAGAGGCTGCCAGACAACACTCCGCTCGCATCGATGCTATGCTCGACGCAGAACGGGCAGCTCAGGCGAAGCACCACACAATCGTCAAGATATTGCTCCTTGGTACGTCGCGGGCGACCACTAAACATTGGCTACAATAAGCCTATATAAACTTTGTTATTCTTTGTTAACACTCTTCTCCTCTCCTTGCCCCGTTTCTACAGGCCAAAGCGAGTCAGGTATGTCTGGGCTCAACATCTCCTATGTTCCCCGTCCTCACATAGTTATTCACCCAGGAAAAAGCACTGTACTCAAGAGTATGTATACACCCCCATTCAATCCTATCACAACCGGCTCCACGCGTGTGGCTGGTTCACACCGCTCCTCCATACTAGGATAAAGGGTCCAACAGCCTGGACCTCACACCCCACATCCCTATCCTCATAGTACCTCCTCTGTGTATCTTGGTCTGATGCACCTCTGGTGGTGAGGCTAATATAGCATCCCAACCAAGACGCGATAGCCGCGCGTCGACCCGTTGTTCGACATGTGTCTCTGTTGACGTGCCGGCTCCAGTATTGACCCATCTACAGATTTTCAACTCCTTTATGCCAGGGACACATTCAACAAAGAGCAAGCGAGTTGGCGAGGTGTTATTCTCCTCAATGTCGTCCGATCCATTACCAGGGTAATGGATGCCATCATGCAAGCCGAAGCGGACAACGAAGGTCCAGACTCTGGTGATGAAAGGTCCCCGTCATTGCGGCGCCCCCTGTCAGCTCTGGTAACAGACGAACACCTCCGACTTTGCACCCGTCTTCGGACTCCATTGGGCGATGCCGAACGCACCCTCCGATCCCGTATTTCATCTCAGCCTGGGCACCATAGTCGCGCATTTCAACAGCCTCGTTCTTCTCTCCCACGGCCCCGCCCATCATCCGCTCCACCGACTGACCAAGAAGCGGAGACCGAGGTCTTCGTTCAGAGTCGCGCTGGATGGCACGGTCCACTCCGAGAAGCTCCATCCTATGGTCTGGAGATGGCCCAGCAGCAGCACCCCTTCGGGACCTTCGTCCGTGATGGAGGAATCGACGCATCCAACCCTGAAGACCCCGTACACATTGTGCGCTGGTGCAGGGAGGACATGGCTGCGCTCTGGAACGACCCGTCCGTGCAAGAGATTCTCCGCCGGAAAAAGATGCGATGGCACGAGTGGCCTGGCTTGTGAGACTGTCCTATCTGGACCTATTAGTACCGAGGGATCAAAGGCTGACCCAATGATTAGCTTCCTGAATGACCTGGAACGTGTAACCGAAGTGGTAGGCACCTCTCACGCGTGTTCTGGCAAGGGTATATCCTGATTCATTCGGTTTAGGACTATGTGCCGACTGAGGGTAAGCCAGTTCCCCTCTGAAGATCAGTAATAGAAACAGACACGTCATGCGCGCTAGGTGATGTCGTAAGAGCACGGCTAAAGACTCTGGGTGTCTCCGAGTACTCCTTCGTAGTCAACCGAGGTACGAATGGTGTTCCTCAGGCACCGCTCGCGTTATGCCGCTGAGACCGTAACGACCAACTTAGGTGTATCGACGCTTTGGCGCGTCTTCGATGTCGGCGGGGTTAGTACCAGTTTTCCGGATCACTCCAATAGGCGCGGGTTCTCATCACTCTGTGTGTAGTCAAGAACCCAACGGCATACGTGGATGCCATTCTTCGACGATTGCCATGCGATCATCTTTCTCGCCCCCATTGGCGCCTTCGACCAGAAGCTTGCAGAAGACCGCTCAGTGAATAGGCTGGTACGTGTACATATGCGTTCTATTCTGTCCTTCGATCTTAACTATGTGGTATAGGAGGACAGCCTGCTTCTGTGGAAGGACGTTTGCGCGAATAAACTATTAGCTAAAGTCGACTTCATCCTATTCTTGAACAAGGTCGACGTACTCAAGTCGAAGCTGCAAACGGGTGTCAAGATCAATAAGTACGTCCGTAGTTTTCGGGACCGGCCAAACACCGTGGACGCCGCGGCAAAATGTGGGTGCATTGCGCACACTGGACTCGCGTTACTCACTCCCCGCTCTCTATAGACTTCAAGGAGAAGTTCCACGCGATACAGCGAGAGTATTCGCCCGAGGCGCGACCTTTTTACTGCTTCCTTACTTCTGCTATCGTACGTCGTGCGTTATCTGCCGCATAGCAAATCTGAATATCCGCCAACAGGACACTAGGGCCACGGAGGCGATCCTGAACAAAGGTGAGTGACAATCCCTGTAGCCGAAGTGAGGCGCTAATCAGGTGTAGTCGGCGAATCTATACTCCGCTCCCATCTTCAAGGCATCGCCCTCGTCTGAATACTGTCTGTCGATGGTGTACTTGTCTCTGGACCTCACGCCCCTCGGCTCTTTTTTTGCCTAATTGCTCTGTATTGTGTCGTGGTTTCATATCCCCGTGTCGGTGAGCTATCGAAGAGCTCCTTGCATGAGACCTTGAACAATTGAACGATCGCCTGCTGCTCCCACTTTCGGGTCTGTCCCTTATCCTCTTGTTTTATCATATGCTTGCGTAGGGCTCCGAATCTGTTTGTCTGTGTTTTATGTCTCCCTTTATCACAGTATCTCGTGCACGAGTATATCCAGGATTATAATTCGTTTCGATGGACTCCACAAGAATGTGTTACAGTAAAGGTGTCCAGGCCCCTCATTCGACGTCCTGGATGCCGTTGTATGCGGGAAGTCTAGTGCATGCGGCATTCCAGCCGATGGTACCCTCGACGAGCTCGACCACCGTCGTGATTACCTCGTCCATGGGGCCGATTCGTTGAAGGAGCGTATCTCGCTCCCTGGGTGTGGCCATTAGAGACAGTGGGTATGGTGTGGTGAGTCGTATTAAAGACTTACCGCAAGGTTACTGTACCATTCTTCACGGCTGCAAGGGAGGATCTTAGTACTGTCATTGAAAGGCCAGACGTAAGGTATACTGACAAGCAAAGTCGATGGTGATACCAAAGGGTGTGCCAAGTTCGTCATTACGAGCGTATCTTCGCCCAATCGAGACACCAGATGAGTCCACTTTCGAAAAGACTCCAGCCTTGCGCAACTTGGTAGCTGTGAATCATAGTCAACGACAAGCACCAAGGGATGAAGGTAGTTGGATATACAAATTTCCCTGATAAGCGGATCGAAGGTATCCTGTGAGGAAATAGGTACGATCAAGACCTTGACTGGGGCGACCAGAGGTGGCAGAGAGAGGACACCACGGTTGATGTCGGATTCTCGGGCCCAGTAGCTATGTTCCAGAAGTGCGTAGAGGATACGGCCCAAACCGAACGACGGTTCGATGACATTTGGAGTGAACTCCTCGACTAGAGTCGGCAGGAACAATTAGCGCAACATACCAGCACATGGAGTAATATCACCTGTCTGCTTGATCGTCTTATGGACAATTTTGAGATATTTAGGCGACAGTGCAATCGCTTGTGAGGCAACAGCGAGCAGGTACGGGCTGCGGAACGATGAGCCTAGATATGAAGAAATAGGGAAATAACACTCGCTTCTCTTCAGTTGCTGCACCAATCCTCTCCAGCTCCTCGGTAGGTAAAACCGCGACGGCATTCTGAATTGCAGCGGCATCCTTCTTGAAGGTCAAGCCCAGCTCTTTCTTGTTCCACTCTGGCTCGACCTTCTCGATGAACCTTGGTGGATCGATGGGTTTCCTCGCGACGAGCGACTTGCCAGACATCTTCGTGTGTTGGGTCAAATCGTACGCAGATCGGTCCGCGCATCCGACGCACTCAACCCAACTAGACGAGACATGGATCTCAGCATCCCAGCAGTCGGTGGCATAATGGGCCATTTCGTTGGCCATATGCTGTCGGAGGCGCAGGCGTTCGGGGTTGATACCAATTTTGGTGAGGAAGAGGAAGATGCGAGCAAGGAAGTAACCAAGAGTCTCGTTCGCTACCATTTGGGACGAAACGGCATCTCCGATAGTAGTCTCCAAAATGTCGCTCTTGCCAGCACTTTGAACCTCCTTGCGGAGGAAGCGTATCTTCGTGTCCGCAACTTCTTTGAAGCGTGGGTGGGATTTGTCCGCAGGATCCACAAAGTGTTCGATCTCGGCCATCGTGAACTCTCGCACGCGCAACAAGCCGTTGCGAGGGGATATCTCGTTGCGGAAGGAGCGTCCAATTTGGGCGGACGCGAAGGGAAGGGCGCTATTGTTGTACTCGTATAAGCGCTGGAAGTTCACAAAATGACCTTGTGCGGTCTCTGGTCGTAGGTAACTAGATAGAGGTTCAGGAAACACTCCGCAGAAGGACATGATACGCACCCAGTTTGACCACCGACAGGACCAATGTTACTGGCGAACATAAGATTGAATTCCACAGGTTCGCTCACATCGTTGCCGGTCGCTGGATTCACGATGGCATACTTTGTGAAGAGCTCACCAAGCTCGGGCCCAGTGTATTCATCAAGCTAGTAAAAGTGCGTCAGTCATGGCAAGACCACCCAAAGACTTGTGGTTACCCTGTTCAAGGTAGCCTCATATTCGGTTTTGATGGCGTTATCGAGCGGTGTCTCTTTCTTCTGCTTTTTTTTGCTAGCGTCCGAGGCGGCAGCGTTCGGATCGCGAGCAATAGCATCACGTTCTAAACGCTCACCTAGGACATTCTTGACAAGATGGTCTGCCCGCAAGACCTCACCAGTCTTGACGTCCCTGACCATCCAGTCGGCGAATTTTGCGACGTGTCCAGAGGCGATGAATACCTTTTCCGGAGTCATAATGGTAGTATCGACCTCTAGCATCGCTTCCTCAATGATAAAGTGCTTTCGCCATTCTGCGATTATGTTTGCTTGGAGCGCTGAGCCTGGTGGGCCGTAGTCGTAGAGACCAGCGACACCGCCGTAAATCTCGAAAGCAGGCGCGTAGAAGAAGCGTTTGATGAGGAGTTCCTCAAGGTTTGTCTTGGAGAATGGGTGCGCCGTCTTGTTTACAACCGTCATAGTGCTGTTTTTCTGCGATCTGCTGGCGGATGCGGCGAGAAAGAGTAAAGGACGGCTGTGGTTGGGAATGAGATGCGTCCTGCGCACAAGATAGGAGAACATGCATAAGATGACTCGCCAGCCACTCGGAGATCGAATCAGCGAATCAGCCCAAGGACAAATATTTGCACGTTCCTTGGCCTCGACATCCTTCTGTAATGGTCCATGAATCTCTGTTAGTTGGCTAGCAACATACTGATAAATGTTCTCTTGCAGCCTCAGGTACTATATCTCACTGTTACGCGTCGAAGAGCCCATTTTGAGCCACCACATAGAACGAGTACATCGAGGAGCATATTAAACGCCACGGACGACGATTAGACTACTATGAACGGAAGTAAGCACTTTTCGCCCTATATTGGCAAACTGAGTCGCTAATTTACCATGAAGACGGAAGAGGCTAGCTCGTGAAGCACACCACGCTTCTGCGGTTGCACAAAAAGTCCATGGCTTGAAAGCAAAGCTCCTGCATGCTAAACGATACTCAGAAAAGGTCCAAATGAAGAAGACACTGAAAGCGCACGATGAGCGAAACGTCAAGCAAGCAGACTCTGGTGCTGTACCAGAAGGCGCGCTGCCCACATACCTTCTCGATCGTGAAGGACAACGGGATGCAAAGGCGCTATCGAGTGCACTGAAGCAGAAACGAAAGGATAAGGCGGCAAAATACGCAGTACCATTGCCGAAAGTGCGGGGCATCGCTGAAGACGAGATGTTCAAGGTTATTCGAACCGGAAAATCGAAGTCAAAGGCCTGGAAGCGAATGGTGACTAAAGCGACATTCGTCGGCGAGAGCTTCACACGGAAGCCGGTCAAAATGGAGAGGTTTATTCGACCAATGGCTCTACGTTACAAAAAGGCGAATGTGACACATCGTGAGTCGTTTTGTAGTCAAGACGAACGAGCTCATCTTGTTATGCAGCGGACTTGAAGGCCACTTTCCAGCTTCAGATCATGGGAGTGAAGAAGAACCCCCAATCTCCCATGTATACTCAATTGGGAGTCTTGACCAAAGGTACAATTATCGAAGTCAATGTTTCGGAGTTGGGGATGGTCACCACTGGCGGCAAAGCCGTCGTTGCGAAGTACGCGCAAGTCACAAATAATCCTGTATGCCACTCATGCATCGATCGGACGCGTATTGACATTTCCTATTACAGGAGAATGACGGGTGCATCAACGCTGTTCTTCGTGAGTCTACTGACCTAATTCTACTGTCGGCGATTGTCTAACCACTTGTCCCAGTCGTGTGATTTTTATGTCGCGTGTACTCGACTGCCTTATTCTATGCTCATGTTATTTGTGCCTGATACATCGAAAGCTTGACACGATTAGTCAGCGGCGGCTACTATCCTCTTAGGCCCGTTCGCGATGTGCAACTCCCATCGGCTTTTCGTGTTTGCAGAATCCGCCCGTCGACATCGTACGTTAAAGGTCTGTGATCAAACAATATACCCGCAAGATATTTGAACTCTCTCAAGACTCAAGGGGTCAAGGCAGTATCTCAATGATCAATTCGCCTCACTTCCTCGGGTGTTCCAGGCTGGGTGCAGAAATCACTAGGAGGAAGATCGATCATCGGGAGCATTTTGACTTTGGCAAACCTTTTGGCGGCGGGGAAGCCTGAGTACACCAAGCTGTAAGGACCACCACAGGTCAGCTTACCTTGACTGGTTGTATCAAATTTCATCTGAACTGGAGGCTCAGTGGCCTCCTGAGGGTGCCCTCCCGGGCTTTAAAGAAACATCCACGAGATGCATCCAACAAGGTTCATTCAACTCCTTGCCGAATCAGTTGGACTTTCTGCCAATGCGTTCGATGGGCCTTCCGATGAATCCAAGGGTGCCATGCAGCATCGGTTGAAGATCGTCAAGTGCCCAGCGGCATCGTCCGAGAGCGAACAGGGAGTTGGGCCTCACTACAGTGGCGGGTTCTTGACGTCTGTTGGTAACTCTACGAGGATCGCAAAGGGTGCCATTCTGACCATTCCCTCACAGCTACTGCAAGCGTCAGAAGAGTTGGGTCTGGAAGTTCAAAATATCGAGAGCGAATGGATCTCTGTCCCTCCCAAGGTACGACCTTCCTTCTAAGATACTTTCAGAAGGTAAAATACCTTCAACAGGACAGCACGTTGGTAGTCAGCTTCGGTAAAAGTGTACAAGTGACTTTCAAATATACGAGTGCTGCGCTGAGACAAGCTCTAGCCTTAGAAAATGTAACTCATAACGTAGCGTGTGCGACATGTCATCGAGTGCTCTCGCCGAAACCTGGCGAGGGCCTCGCTACAGTGTCGCGTTGTTCCAGAGCATTGGCTAGTCCATTACATTACACAACATTCACCTCAGATGTAGGTTCAAATCAAATTTTGTTCACTTCCTCTACTTCAGCATTTAGAGACCCTCACCTTGGCTCAAAATAAGCCTGGCAGCAAGATTGACGGTAAGCCTCGTTGTGGATTACAGGAGCGACCTTTCCTTACATAAATACAGCTGTGAATTTTAAAGAGTACGACCAGAAATTTACGGTGTGGTCTCCCTGACAGGACGAATCAAGCTGGGGTCGCGTTCATGTAATCGTGAACTTACTCATCAATTCGCAGATCTCACGCAGACGTCGGAGAATGGCAGTATCCCAAGACGTTTGAAAAGCATTTTTAATGTTGGTCCTGAACTAGGCACTGCATATTGACCTTCGATAACAAGACAGGCGATACGTGCAGAGAGAACACAGGATTATAACTGACTAGACATAGAGGGTTCAAGTATTCTACTCCGACACGTCCACAGTTGCCGTTGTCTCCCTATCCAATCGTAACTGCTTCGTGTAGACGGTGAGGAGGACACCCAGCAGCTCTGAGATTGGTGTTGTTGCAAAGTCGTGAACCCAAACCCCAATAGATTGGCGCAAGTCTGTATCAAGCACAACTTGCGCGAAAGTCTGACCAGGTGTAAGCCTTCCAACCTGCTCGAGTTGGGGTAAATCCAGCAAGATTTGACCGGGTTTCCACAACTTGCGATTGTGTATGAAGGGCTTCAGAGCTTCATAGGTGACCTTCGCGTCTGTTTCCGCTAGTTTGAAGCCCAAGTCTTTCATGCTCGGTGCTGGGTGCTCTCCGGTTGCACTCGCGTAGCCGTACCTTTCAAGAGCATCCGAAGTGGAGCGACTGGCTTTTGCGTACATATCGCGGGCCCACTCGTAGAGAGGAACAAAGGTGGAGATACGCACTTGCCCGCGATTCGTTTCGCCCAATTCTTGCCATAGATCATACTCCAGAATGGGTGTACCATCGTCACGCGTTTGTTCCCTTACTTGCATAGTGACTTGCATAGCTGGGACAGTGATGACAGAGTTCACTCCCGAGTCACGACTCTTGGCAGGGAAGCCGCTCCGGTTCCATTCCAAAGCGTTCAGTTGATCAGGGGTTGGCTTCCCTATTTGACGGGTAATGTCGAGCAACCCCAGCGCCAAATGGACGGTGCTCGTCCTTGGGTCCGACTGACCAGCTATGCGCCGCTCCAGTGTCGCCTTGACACTTTCGAATGTGATCTTCCCCCATCTTTCAGCATTGTCGAATCGATCTTGAAGGACACCGATGGTGAGGTTCTGGAGACGGACGGACATGTGCTGGATGACGGCCCACTGCAGATTGGCATTTCGTTGCCGCTCGTTTTCTTGCCCCTCAGTTTGAGGAAGGAGTGCCGTCGCGACTTCGAGCAAGTCACGCTTGCCTGCATTCGTTGCTCGGAAGGTTCCGGACTCTCGAGTTGCACCGTCATACTGAGCTCGCAACAGCGTTCGCACGCGGTGGGCTAAATCCAGGAAAATTGCGACCGTCGTGACGAGGCCGACAACATCTACCCTTGTTGCAAACACCAAGAAGTGAAGATGAAGCTGTTTATCCGTTGGATCAAGACGGTGGCTCCAATCATCGTAAATGGACACTCTGAGCGGTTGGGAGCTTGAAAATTGAGTTAGACATTGTATAGGACAGTAGGATTATACTCACTGATAGAGTAAAAATGTTCTGTTTTCGTATGCAAGCATAATATCAAGTGGTCCACTCGACATGTCGATGTTTAGCATCGTCTGCCTGTCATGACGTTTTGTGAAGTTGCCAAAGCGACTTCGAGCCGTCCGGAAGAAGAACTCGGGAACGCGCGCGTGCCCGGAGAAGGAGCGACGAGCCTGTAGATCGAGTTGACCCACAGAAAAAAAGAGCTCCGAAACCGCGTCCGTAAGCAATGTCTGGAGGATAATCGATTCCATGCTCAACGAAACTGCTGAAATTGAGGGACCGAGATCCAGTTGCATTTCTAACTGCCGAATTTTAAATATGGCTGTCGTGACCCAGGGCCGCAGAATTACGGGTTTGGAATCGTCAAGTCGCGATTGATGGTCGGGTATTGGCCGCATTTTGCGTTCCGAAGCGGAGCTGCTTCTGGCAGGGGATAGCGACCGATTCGACAGGCCGTCAAGCCAAACTGCTTTGAAAATTAAGATATCTTGCAGTCGACCCATCATCGCAGTCGCCTTGACGTCAGCCTCAAGGACGAGAGAGGTAGTTGTGTTATTTCCGTTGGAGTCATCCCCCGCGGACAACTTCGCGTTGAAGGCGAGATCCTTGGTACTTCCGGTGAAACAGTCCTGACTGAGATAGCCGTGTCTGAGGTTGACCGTGAGTCCTTGAATCGAGCCGGCAAAGCCCGCCTCTTTGGCTCCGGGGACGAGCGTGGCAATGAAACCCCCAGACTCCCAGTGAACGCCGGCAACGATGTTAGCATCTGGTTGACAGGTAAACTCCAGAGTCGACTTGTTTATGCGAAGACTAAAGGTAAGCTGCAGACTTCCCAATCCTTTTGGGCGGCTCTCTGTCTGAATTGGCTGAGGAGAATTGGTCTGAAGTTCCATAGGTTTTGTCGGCTCGGAGGAAGCCGTGCTCAACCGCATTTCTATACGATTCATCAAGCCAGAAGCAAATTGGAGCAGCGCCGGTCGAAGGGTGTTTCGGCTAGAGTGGATGGTGGCCCGAAAGGCCAAATTACTCGCCAAATCTTCTCCTGACGAATCATTTTTGAGGATTGCTGCAGGTGGTTTCCACTCGGTCCACAGCGAGAGGCGAGGGAGCTTCAACTCAGCGACGACATCTTCTCCAGGGCGATACGAGAAGGGAGGGAAGGTTTGCGATCGGGGACCAACGATTGTCTCGCGATGAAGTCGAACACGTCCACTGTGGAAGAGAAGGGTTGCCAGTGCATGTGTGCGACGGAGACTTTGACCAGTGGAGTGAAGCTGAGCTGGCAGTGGGTCGGGTGGCACCTGTGTCGATTCACTCGGGGGAAGAATAGTAGCAAGCTGTTCCAAGCGCTCAGCCCCAAACTTATAGACGTCTAAGAGCGAGAAAACACGCGAAGCTATTGTCGGATCCATATCAAGTTCGAAGCCATCGACTGTTGCGCCTGCGAACCATTCTCGTGCAGAAGCACTGACCCTGGAACTCAAGTCCGCGGTCAGCTCTGGGTATATGAGCCGATTGCGAGTTGGGTGCGATTGACCATCGAAGTGTCCTGCGACGCCCTGGTCGAAGCTAGGATAGGTATTTAGTTTCTAGTCTCTCGACTAAGGACGCGAGCGAACTTATCAACGAATTGGAACGCGAATTTGCGAATTGTTGCATTCCCTGCCTCCCCACGTTGTGATCGGAACATAATTGACTGGGAAGAGAAGAGGAACGCTGGAATGGCACTTGACTCTCCATCGCCGGGGACACCTTCCATTCCGAATGTCAAGGGAATTGCAGCGCCGACATTATTGATGTCCATGACGAGGGTACGTTGTTCCAGCCAAGTTGCTGCCGTAGATTTATGCTTCTTGGCTTCTACCGGACGCAGTCCTGATTCCTTCCGTCGTCGACGTCGCATAGTCCGTTGCCGCGCCAACTCGTCGCGACCGTTACTGACCTCGACCTGATGCAAATATTGGAATCTATGAAGTGGTATCCTTATCATGACTTACTTGATATGCATCAAACAAGTCACCCAACACGCCAAGTGCAGCTGCCTGAAAGACGGCATGCACCTTGGATAAGCACACCGTGATCCTCTGTTCAGAGGTGCTTGGCTCTAGTTTGGAGCTCGCCGAGATATCGACCACCATATAGGCAAGACGGTATCGGCGATCAAATCCAGGAGCACTACTACCGCCTCCCTTTGCTGCGGAGAGTGCCAGGTTGCGCACATCAAGATCCCAATGAAATTGCGTCAAGTCGACGGTGGTGAAACTGACACGTTCAATGTCGAGGATACAGAGAGAAGATTGTGACTGGTCTTTCAAGACGAACCGTAGACCGCTTGATCGGAGTCGTATATCTACTGATGCGGTCAACTCTGGCCTGCTTTTAGGTGAATACCTGTCCTCCTTTGATTCCTGTCGTTGCTTAGTCCCAGAAAACAACTGCAGAAGGGGGTCGAGGTCGCTGGAGACGAGCTGACGCGACACACGCAAAAGGGTATCGATGGTATTTGCAGTAAGGTGTATCTCGAAGAAGTTGAGAAATCCGAGAATTCGTAGTGCCTCGTTGCGATAATCGACGGAGATATGTGCAGACGGTAAAGCCCAAGTAAAAGAGAATTGTGGCATTAGACTTTGTGTGTCATCCGGGTCGGCGAATGTCTTGGCGATTACGATTTGAGATGCGACTTCGAGCATTCCCGAGGTGACTACCTGGCTCGAACCATCGACTGCTGGGTGATGTAGGGCAGTGAGTGTGACAGTCTCGAATCTCCAAATACCCCAGGTGCCTAGAACAACGTGCAGGCGAACTTCCATTAGTTCCAAAACGACTTGCACATCGACCTTGAGGTTGGGTATCGTCTTGAACGAAACAATGCGCTTCGGGCGAGGTGGTGATTTTCGCGTGATGAGTTCCTTGAAAGGGGCAATTTGCTGTCTGAAAGAACGATCAGGGGGGACTCACAGTCGCCTTCAGAGGTAAATTTACCTGAAGTAGCCGTCGTACCATAGTTCAGCAGATTGAAAGAGTCTCGTGATGTGGCGCGGTATGGCCAAATGCATCTCCTTCATACCAACAGTGGCCCGTACGTTCCGCAATTCTCGAGAGTTCGTTGAAATAGCAACGCTGAGATCCAGACTGTCCATGGCGAAATCCGCCAGTGTGTGCTGGCTATGGTCTGCATGCTCCTGAACCTGCAGTTGGAATCGATCCCAGGAAAGGCACAGAGTCGCGGCCTTGTCTGCGCTCGACTGGACATATTGAACAGGTGACAGTGAACCGAATCGTCCATTCAGGACCAAAGTGGGACGGAGCAAGGTGCCTTCGAAGCAGAAGTTGTGTGCTTTGGTGACAAGTTTGAAGGCATGGAGGTGAACAGAGATATCAATTACCACGCTTGTGGGAACCACCTTGGGGAAACTAGAGGGCTGGAGACGAGGGGAGCGAGGACTTGCAGGGACCTTGGAAGCGCCTCCCAGTATTCGTCGCGCACGATAGATTCGGCCAATAAAGGGAAGGAGGGCTGGTGACAGTACGATATGTACTTTTCCCAAGTCACAGGTTCCACCCCAATGCCTAACAATCATTGTGTGCGTGGAGGAAATGACACGATGTATCGACGTCGCGGAGGCGTCAGCGCTGGGGAGCAGTAGGAGTTGATGACGCTCCACGAGGTCAACTCTGAATGGTCCCAGCGTGACTTGGCTGCCCTCCCCTTTATTTTCGTCAACCAATTTAAACCCAAAGAATCCAGTCCGAACAGATATTGGAGGAAGGTGACCCGGCTTTTCGCTGGCGACCTTCGATGGGTAGAGCAGCTTGAGTAAGGGAAGATCATCGAGAGCGTCTGCTCCAAGATCGACGGTCCACTCTCGCCACTCCCTTTTGAAGACAGCTCCCATATCGGATGTTGTCATGGTTGGGATGCGTCGGGTACGGTCATTGGCTACCACAGCAATTCGCGCGCGCTCAGTCTCTGGCAGCTCCGCAAGTTTTTGACGCGCGTGGTTGAGTATTGCCCATGAAGGGTCAGAGCGCAGCTGCTTTGGGCGACCCCTCTTCACGAACTCTGGAGTAGGGATCTGAGCAAATGGGTTGCTGGTCGCTTTGTCCGTGGCCTCTAGGACCGCCCATGTGATGTATCGGGATCTCGAAGTCGCTGATGTTGACCACTTGTTGATGGTGGACGATGCTTGTTCGGTGATCTGGCGACCGACCTCAACCGTGGCCATGATCGCAGCTGGTGAATCTGCCCGAAATTCAACATTGACATTTCCCAACCGAGCTTGGACTTCGTCATCGAGTTGTAGGCGAGAGTCGTCTAATGAGAGAAGGAGTTTTTGCGCTGCTGAGGGTCGTAGCTTTCGGAGCCTTGTCCCTGGCACGGGGGAATGATAGGTACCAAGTTCGAGGGTTGCTTTCTTAGCTCCAAGCCTAGCACAGCGACTACCTCCACCGACGCGGCCATTGAAAGACGGTTGAACGACATGGAGGTTGATAATGGATATGATACGGGGGCCAGCCGGCGGAGCTAATGATGGACTCTGAACCTCATCGAATGGAACTTGCAAAGCCTCAGCTTCGACAATAGACATAATGCTCTGGACCGCTCGAAGGCGTACTGCAGGCAATGAAATGTCGAAGGATAGGGGATTGGTCAGTTTTGTAGTGCTGGACATCCCTTGCACTTGTGCCATCACAATGTCAAGCTCCATTTCGAGACTGGTCTACATTGGTTGATCAGAGGCGGATCGGACTGTTAACATGAGCCACATACTGATGCTGTATGCCCATGCCATGCAGGAAGAAGGATCCTAACGGCATGCAGAACTAGTGGACTCAAAGTAGCTTCAACACCGTACTGAGATGTCACTTTGACGGTGTTATTGCCGACTCCGTCCAACTTTTCGTCTTCCGACCCGAGAGTTTGGGAGGCAAAGGGCTCGTCATCTCCCACAGTCGAAGATGTGGCTGCATGTCCGGCGGGGCTAGGATCCTGCGAGAAGAAATGTGTTGAGCCATTGATAACTGAAAGGGTCTAGGACTAACGCTCGTTAAGATGAATGACGATGATTGGTTGAGGGTATTTGACCCTTGCATATGTTGGAAGCGCCGTACAACGAACCGATAATGTTCGAGATGAGGCCACCCTAGTTGGTCTGTTTGCTGTTTAGAGAAAGTATTGTTCCAAAAAAAGGGATCTCTTACCTTGAACCGAGCTGAATGGGTCCTCGTCATCGCTTTGTTCTGAGCTCTCCGAGCTGGAAGGCCCCTCTGAATCATCGGTTTGGTTCTGATTACCACCGAATTGTCGTCCATTTGGATATGGTGAAACTGGTCGTGATAAGCTATGAAAGACTGAGAGCACTGTTAAACGTATGACGAAGACATTGACGTACGCCAAACGCGTGTCCGAATCAATTGTGGAGAACTTAATGTCGTCAATGGACTCGAAGGAGGTCTGCTGATGCAAATGACTGGTGGCATTTGGTAGTGGCCTTATATCCCTGTTCGAACCAGATGACCAACCGGGAACGGTAAGTTGGCGAAGGACAACAGGTCCATGATATGAATATGCTGCTTCTAAGAAGAGTGAGTCGACGAGAACATATACAGTGGTACAATGGATACCTCGTCCACGAAGGCGCTCGTACGCAAAAGGTATTCGACGTGTCGCTCGATCTTCGGTTTGAATGAATGAAAGTTGTTTGCTTCTGGCTTCTTGCCATCCCGGTGCGGAGAGTTGAGTATCAACATTGAGATCAAGCGTGACAGATGCTGTTTCCAACCAATTCTCTCCAGCAGATCCGTCTCTCAAGAGACAGCGAACTCGTGCACCAGGAAGACGAACGTGGTTCGCCTTCTGGTAGGAAAGCGTAGCTAGATCGTTGGAGGATAGAGTCAACCCCTGTGGAAGGGATGCTTCTACTTTAACCTGATCGGTTCCCAAAATCAGACCGAGCGAAGTGATATTAACCCGTAAGAACGTTGCTACGAGAGTTTGTCAATCAAAGCATGTACCGTTGGACGATCGGTTACCATCAGGGTCCACCGGGATGGTTAGTTCTTCGGCGGGGGCATTAAGTTCATCCTTGAAGTTGAGGTGGAAAGATGACAGGGCCAAAGAAATGCTCTGAGCTTCTTGTGGGGTTATAGACCCCCTGACGGCGCCAACGTCGATTTCCCATATACAAACATACATCGTATGTCTCGGAGGAGGTCCAAATAAGCGAAGAGCCATGATGTCGATATCTGCAGAGTAATTCAACTGGTGGTAAAAAACCTGGTGACCGTAGTAATCACCTTGTACTGTGATCGCGTCCTTGTCGCGTCTCCTTCGTCGCCCCCTTCCACGTTCCCATAACTCATGATCAGGACATTCAGGCAAGACCTGCAAGCCGATAGAATAAATGTTAAGATTCATCTCTGAGGAGGCCGGGTGTGAGCACTTGACATTCCGCCTGTAAAAGAGACTCGAGAGGCTCACCCATGAAGTCATCACTCGAACGAAGAGACATTTGTGTCTCTGGGATGGTTGCCAGTGCACACGCACCAATACCGTAGACTCCAGACTGCGCCGAGCCCTCACGGGCCTCATACCCAAGGAGAGATTGGGGAACAACGAAGACCCCATCTGACACATTGATATCTAAAAGAACCTCCATCTTGTTTGACTAAGGATGGTTAGTGTCTAATGTATTGTGAATTCCCAAAAACGTACGTGATCAGGCCGATACTTCTCTTCGACGGGGTCTCCACGGCCATCCTGGTCGTCCAGCCTTTCTCCAGTCTGGAAATGTGTGTATGACCCGAAGTAATTCTGTTGGAAAATCACGAAATGTCGGATGGTCCAGCCGAATGCTTTGTAAGCAGCATTCCTTGCCTGGAAACGCATCAGGGACGGTTTTATAGGCCAATGGGATACTCACGTGTATATCGAGACGAAGACGATCCAGATAATTGTCTCCCACCGAGGTATGATAGAGATACGAGGCGTCAAGCCTGAGGCTGCCAATTCTTCCAATGTCGCTGAGCTGGGTGGTAAGGTGTGCATAGCGGCTATCCCATCGAGGGAGCGTCATGTAGACCTCGAGTTGATCAGACGATTCAATCCAGAATGGCACTGTCGTAGAAGCAGGGCGATAATGGTTCGAGGGAATATCCACTTGACTCTCTAGACTTGGTCCACGGAGTGTGAGTAGTGCTGAACAACACTTCAGCATTTTTGACGATGGAGACTCTTCAAACACGGCATACCATTTTCCTGAGGTTCAGTAGGAGAGCGGATAATATTCTGGTCATTGAGGTACAGCGACAGGTTGTATTTCTTCAGAGTAATCTTGACGCGGTAGAGCACCGGTATGAAGTGCGACCATTGGCTTGGTGGCCCGGCACTCCAGTCTTTGCCCAAGTCGGTGAAAAGGTTGATATGGTCACGAAGTAAGTAGATAGTCGGTTGCTGAAGAACGATGTCGAAAGTCCACTGTCGCTCCGCATTCCAACGCAATGGTGTTGGCAGATGACATATCACCTTACATATGGTAAACCATGAGGATAGTAACGATTGCCAGAATTGACTTACCCTACAAGCAGACGATTCTAGGAAAACCTTTCCATTCAAACTGCTCTCTACAGACACATCTTGCAAATGCACGTCCAGGCAGGTGTCATAGCCTGTGGGAGAAGCGACCATTGGCATTGCGTAGTTCACAGTTGAGCCTTTTCCAAGTTTGCAACTCAATTGTGCGGCGGTTCTTGTTGGTCTCTGGACCTTTCGTTTCACCTCTGAGACTTCGTCGTAGAGCCAGTCCTGTTACAGAATCAGTGACCTTCGAACAGTTCAAGGAGCGGCCATACCTTCGAGGATTCACGGCATGGGACTCTCAGCTCCGTCGCTTCGCGCAGCTCAACAAATAGCCGAAACTCTGTACAAACGCGGGTTTCACCGGCTTTGAGCTGAGGTGTGGGTACGATATGGGTGAACGATGGGGGGAAAAATGCCTTCTGCAGTTGGCCGCTGGTGTACTTAGACCACGTAGTTGCAAAGAGCGATTTGAGAGCTCACCGTTCGCGGTCCGCCCAAGGACCATAGTTGATTGTTCCGCCGTAAAGGTACAACTCCACGCCCCATTGCGGAGCAAC
>Ga0307513_10003504_pt1 | contig 21254 bp, 17 predicted proteins | sample 15_EM_MG_FD_202174 | JGI IMG/M metagenome (GOLD analysis project Ga0307513, IMG submission 202174) | Populus trichocarpa ectomycorrhiza microbial communities from riparian zone in the Pacific Northwest, United States - 15_EM | ecosystem: Host-associated > Plants > Roots > Unclassified | place... | reverse complement strand
CCCGTCCTCGGGTATCACCGGGTCGAGGCTGCGCCAGCGCTCAGCAGCAGCGGCGCGGGTCAGCGCGGGCAGATCCACGGCGAACATCGAGCAATTATGCCCTCATGATCGGCGCTCGGTTTACGCGGTACGGCCGCAGCCAACTTGCGCCCGCGCCTCGACTCCAGGCTAAAATAGCACGATCGTTCGATTGAGCGCCGCATGGCTTCTACCCGCGGTGGCTGCCCTAGAATCTGCGCTTTACGTTAACGTCAATTCCCGAGGAGCGAGTCGTCATGAAGGTTCTGGTCCCCGTCAAGCGGGTGGTCGACTACAACGTCAAAGTGCGGGTCAAGAGCGATGGCAGCGGCGTCGACATCGCCAACGTCAAGATGAGCATGAACCCGTTCGACGAGATCGCCGTCGAAGAGGCGGTGCGGCTGAAGGAAAAGGGTGTCGTCACCGAGATCATCGCGGTCTCCTGCGGCATCACGCAATGCCAGGAAACGCTGCGCACGGCGATGGCGATCGGGGCCGACCGCGCGATCCTGGTCGAGACCACCGACGAACTGCAGCCGCTGGCGGTGGCCAAGCTGCTGAAGGCGCTGGTCGACAAGGAACAGCCGGGTCTCGTGATCCTCGGCAAGCAGGCGATCGACGACGACTGCAACCAGACCGGCCAGATGCTGGCCGCGCTGGCCGGCCTGCCGCAGGCCACGTTCGCATCGAAGGTCGAAGTCGCCGACGGCTTTGCCAACGTCACGCGTGAAGTCGATGGCGGCCTGGAGACGCTGAAGGTCAAGCTGCCCGCGATCATCACCACCGACCTGCGCCTGAACGAGCCGCGCTACGTGACCTTGCCGAACATCATGAAGGCAAAGAAGAAGACGCTCGAAGTGTTCAAGCCGGCCGACCTGGGTGTCGATGTGACGCCGCGAATCAAGACGCTGAAGGTCGGCGAGCCGCCCAAGCGCGGCGCCGGCGTCAAGGTGCCCGATGTCGCCACCTTGGTGGCCAAGTTGAAGAACGAAGCGAAGGTGATCTGAGATGGCCGCTCTTGTGGTTGCTGAACACGACAACGCGGGCATCAGGGGCTCGACGCTGAACACGGTCGCCGCTGCCTTGTTGTGCGGCGGTGATGTGCACGTGCTGGTTGCCGGCACCGACGCCGCCGGCGCGGCGCAGGCCGCGGCGCAGATCCAAGGTGTCGCCAAGGTGCTTCACGCCGACGCGCCGACCTTGAACCATGGCCTGGCGGAGAACGTCGCCGCACAGGTGGTGGCGATCGCGAAGGACTACTCGCACATCCTCTTCCCGGCCACGGCGGCCGGCAAGAACGTGGCGCCGCGTGTCGCGGCGCTGCTCGACGTGGCGCAGATCAGCGATGCCACGAAGGTGCTGTCGGCCGATACCTTCGAGCGCCCGATCTACGCCGGCAACGCGATCGCCACCGTGCAGAGCCTGGACCCGATCAAGGTGATCACCGTGCGGACGACCGGCTTCGACCCGGCCGCCGCAGCCGGCGGCAGCGCCGCCGTCGAGGCCATTGCCGCCGTCGCCGATGCCGGCATCTCCACCTTCGTCGGCAGCGAGATCGCGAAGAACGACCGGCCCGAACTGACCGCGGCGAAGATCATCGTCAGCGGCGGCCGCGCCCTCGGTTCCAGCGACAAGTTCACCGAGGTGCTGACGCCCCTGGCCGACAAGCTGGGCGCCGCGTTGGGCGCCAGCCGCGCTGCCGTCGACGCGGGCTACGCGCCGAACGACTGGCAGGTCGGGCAGACCGGCAAGATCGTCGCGCCGGCGCTGTACATCGCGGCCGGCATCAGCGGCGCGATCCAGCATCTGGCGGGCATGAAGGACAGCAAGGTCATCGTCGCGATCAACAAGGACCCGGAAGCGCCGATCTTCAGCGTCGCCGACTACGGGCTGGAGGCCGACTTGTTCGTGGCGGTGCCGGAACTCGTCAAGAGCCTGTAGCGCGCGCCGATTCTGCAGGGCGCCGAACGGCGCCCTTCTTTCATCCGTCAAGAAGGCCTTGCCATGACCTACCGCGCTCCCGTCAAGGACATGCTGTTCGTGATGAAAGAGATGGCCGGAATCGAGCAGGTGGCGCAGTTGCCCGGCCACGAAGAAGCCGGCTACGACACCGCGGTGGCCGTGCTCGAGGAATGCGCGCGCTTCAATGAAGGTGTGGTCGCGCCGCTGAACCGCGAAGGCGACCAGCACCCGTCGTCGTTCGCCGACGGCAAGGTCAGCACGACGCCGGGCTTCAAGGAGGCCTTCCGCCAGTTCGCCGAAGGCGGCTGGCAGGGCTTGCAGCATCCGGTCGAATTCGGCGGCCAGGGCTTGCCCAAGCTGATCGGCGCGGCCTGCAACGAGATGGTCAACAGCGCCAATCTGAGCTTCGCGCTGTGCCCCTTGCTGACTGATGGCGCGATCGAAGCGCTGCTGACCGCCGGCACGCCGGCGCAGCAGGCCGCCTACCTGCCGAAGATGATCGACGGCAGCTGGACCGGCTCGATGAACCTCACCGAGCCGCAGGCCGGCAGCGACCTGTCGCTGGTGCGCACGCGGGCCGAGCCGCAGGCCGACGGCAGCTACCGGCTGTTCGGCACCAAGATCTTCATCACCTACGGCGAGCACGACATGGCGGACAACATCGTCCACCTCGTGCTCGGCCGCGTGAGCGGCGCGCCCGAAGGCGTGAAAGGCATCTCGCTGTTCATCTGCCCGAAGGTGCTGCCCGACGGCACGCGCAACGATGTGCACTGCGTCAGCATCGAGCACAAGCTCGGCATCAAGGCCAGCCCGACGGCGGTGCTGCAGTACGGCGACCATGGCGGCGCGGTGGCGCATCTGGTCGGGCAGGAAAACCGCGGCCTGGAGACCATGTTCATCATGATGAACGCGGCTCGTTATGCCGTCGGCGTGCAAGGCGTCGCGCTCGCCGAGCGCGCCTACCAGAAGGCCGTGCAGTACGCGCGCGACCGCGTGCAAAGCCGGCCGGTCGACGGTTCGCTGAATGCCGCCGCGCCGATCATCCACCACCCCGATGTGCGCCGCATGCTGATGACGATGCGCGCCCACACCGAGGGCTGCCGTGCGATGGCGCTGGTCGCTGCGGCAGCCTACGACGCCGCGCATGCGCATCCCGACGCCGAGGTCCGCCAGCAGAACCAGGCCGTCTACGAGTTCCTCGTCCCGCTGGTCAAGGGCTTGTCGACCGAGATGAGCCTGGAGGTCGCAAGCCTCGGTGTGCAGGTCCACGGCGGCATGGGCTTCATCGAAGAAACGGGCGCTGCGCAATACCTGCGCGACGCGAAGATCCTGACCATCTACGAAGGCACGACCGCGATCCAGGCTAACGACCTGGTCGGCCGCAAGACCGCGCGCGACGGGGGTCGGGTCGCGCGGGCGATCGCCGCGCAGATCGAAGCCACCGAAGCTGCGCTGAACGCGCGCGACAGCCTCGCCTGTCGCGCGATGGCCAAGCGGCTGACGGCGGGCCGTCAGGCTTTCGTCGATGTCGTCGGCTTCATGGTCGGGCAGGGCAAGTCGAGTCCGAACGCCGCGAACGCCGCGAACGCGATCTATGCCGGCAGCGTCCCCTACCTGATGCTCGCCGGCACGGTGGTCGCCGGCTGGCAGATGGCGCGCGCGCTGATCGTCGCCGAAGACGCCCTGGCCGAAGGCGTCGATCCCGATTTCATGAAGGCCAAGATCGCCACCGCGCGCTTCTACGGCGACCACATCCTCAACAAGGCCCCATCGCTGCGCGACTCGATCGTCGACGGCGCCGAGGCCGTCACCGCCCTAGCCCTGGAGGCCTTCTAAATGGCGTTGCCCCCGATCCTGCAAAACCTGTCGCTGCCGGTCATCGGCTCGCCGCTGTTCATCGTCAGCAACCCGGAGCTGGTGATCGAGCAGTGCAAGGCCGGCATCGTCGGTGCGATGCCGTCGCTCAACGCGCGGCCGGCGTCGCAGCTCGACGAATGGCTGGCCGAGATCAGCGAGACGCTGGCGGCCTGGGATCGTGAGCACCCCGAGCAGAAGTCGGCCCCCTACGCGATCAACCAGATCGTGCACAAGAGCAACGACCGGCTCGAACACGACATGCAGGCCTGCGCGCGCTACAAGGTGCCGATCGTCATCACCTCGCTCGGTGCGCGAACCGATGTCAACGACGCGGTGCACGGCTGGGGCGGCATCGTGCTGCACGACATCATCAACAACTTCTTCGCGAAGAAGGCGGTCGAGAAGGGCGCCGACGGGCTGATCGCGGTCGCTGCCGGCGCCGGTGGCCACGCCGGCATCAAGAGCCCGTTCGCGCTGGTGCAGGAAATCCGCCAGTGGTTCGACGGACCCGTAGCGCTCAGCGGTGCCATCGCCACCGGCGATGCGGTGCTCGCCTCGCTGGCGATGGGCGCCGACCTGGCCTACATCGGCTCGGCCTTCATCGCCACCGAAGAAGCCCGCGCTTCGGCCGAGTACAAGCAGTGCATCGTCGACTCGAACAGCGACGACATCGTCTATTCGAGCCTCTTCACCGGCGTGCACGGCAACTACCTGAAGGCATCGATCCGCAACGCCGGGATGGACCCCGACAAGCTGCCCGAAAGCGACCCGAGCGCGATGAACTTCGCCGGCGGCGCGACGAAGGCCTGGAAGGACATCTGGGGCTGCGGCCAGGGCATAGGCGCCGTGCAGCAGGTGCTGCCGGCCGCGCAACTGGTGGCGCGGCTGAAGCGCGAGTACGACGCCGCCCGCGCCCGGCTGGCGCTGGCCTGACGCCGATGGCCGCCGGCCCCACTCGGCAAGTCGTCCGCAACGCGAACGTCTTCGACAGCGCCGCCGGCGCGATGCGGCCGCACAGCACGATCGTCATCGAAGGTGATCGCATCGCGACGGTCACGCAGGAGCCTGTTCAGGTAGCCGATGCCAGCGTCATCGACGCCGGTGGCCGCGCGGTGCTGCCGGGGCTGATCGACGCCCATGTGCACGTGGTCGCCGCCTCGCACGACCTGGTCGGCCTCGCCTTGCAGCCGCCGTCGCTGGTGACGGCCGAAAGCAGCCGCATCATGCGCGGCATGCTGATGCGCGGCTTCACGACAGTGCGCGATGCAGCCGGCGCCGACTTCGGCCTGCAGGAGGCCGTCGAACGCGGCCTCTTCGACGGCCCGCGCCTGTTCATCGCCGGCGCGCCGATCTCGCAGACCGGCGGCCATGCCGACATGCGGCCGAAGGGCGTGCACTCGCGCGAGATGTTCTGCAGTTGCGCCGGCCTGGGCCTGATCGGCACCATTGCGGACGGCGTCGGCGAAGTCCGCCGCGCGGTGCGCGAGCAGGTCCGCAACGGTGCCAACCAGATCAAGATCATGGCCGGCGGCGGCATCTCGAGCCCGACCGACCCGCTCGAAGGCACCCAGTTCTCGATCGAAGAATTGCGCGCCGCGGTCGAAGAGGCCGAGGCCGCCAACCTCTACGTTCTGGCCCACGCCTATTCGCCGCGCGCCGTGACGCGCGCGGTGCAGGCGGGGGTGCGCAGCATCGAACACGGCAACCTGATCGACGAAGCCACCGCGCGCATCATGAAGACCCACGGCGCCTACCTGGTGCCGACGCTGTCGACCTACGCCGCGCTGGCGGCCGAAGGCAGCCGGCTCGGCTGGTCGCCGGCGATGCTCGAGAAGCTGCAACTCGTGCAGGACCGCGGCATCGAAGCGGTGCGCATCGCGCGCGCCGAAGGCGTGCCGGTGGTCTTCGGCACCGACCTGCTGGGCCACATGCACGAGCGCCAGTCGGGCGAGTTCGATCTGCGCCTGGGCGCGGTGTCGGCGATCGAAGCGCTGCAGAGCGCGACCATCACCGCGGCGCGGTTGATGGGCCAGGAAGGCCGCGTCGGCCAGTTGATGGCCGGTGCGTTCGCCGATCTGCTGGTCGTCGACGGCGACCCGACGCTTTCGTTGGCGGCGCTGGCCGCGCCCGACACCGGCCTTCGTTTGATCATGAAGGCCGGCCGGGTCTACCGGAATACGCTCGCTACTTCAGCGATGTAAAGCGCGCTTCCGGCCGGTCGTCGGAACGGTGCACCGTGCTGACGCCCGCCTTCATCGCCCACGGCCGCATCTGGTGGTGGATCGGGATCAGCAGCACCTCGTCGCGAACGCGAACCAGCGCTTCGCGGATCATCGCGTTGCGCTTGGCTACATCGGTCTCGCTCTTCATCGCTTCGACGAGCCGGTCGACCACCGGGTCGCTGACCTTCGAGAAGTTGAAGTTGCCCTCCGAACCGCCGGCGCGCGTGCGCAGTATCGACTGCAGCGTGTACTGCGCGTCGTAGGTCGCAACGCCCCAGCCGAGCATGTACAGCGACGAGTCGAAGTTCTGGTACTTCTGGCTGAAGGTGGCCATGTTCTCGGCCACCAGTTGCAGCTTGACGCCGACCTTGGCCCACATCGCGACGACCGACTGGCAGATCTCCTCGTCGTTGACATAGCGGTTGTTCGGGCAGTTCAGGCGCACCTCGAAACCGTCGGGGTAGCCCGCCTCGGTGAGCAGCTTCTTCGCCGCTTCGATGTCCAGCCGGGCCGGCACATCGATGTCGGCTGCATTGCCGTTGACGCCCGGGGCGACCATGATGCCGGCCGGAATCGACAGCCCGCGCATGATGTTGCGCTTGATCGCTTCGCGGTCGATGGCCATCGACAGCGCCTGCCGCACGCGTTTGTCGGCGAACGGGTTCCTCCCCTTCACGTTGCTGTACTTCAGCTCGGGGCTGCCGACATCGGGCGCCAGATAGATCGTGCGCACTTCGGGGCCGTCGACGACCTTCAGCTTCGGGTCGCCGCGCAGCCGGGCGACGTCTTGCGTCGGCAGGTCGGTCAGCATGTCGACATCGCCCGACAGCAGCGCGGCGACGCGGGTCGGGTCGCTCTTGATCGGCGTGTAGATCACTTCCTTGACGTTGCCGGTGGGCTTGTCCCACCAGTCGCCGTTGACCATCATCGTGATGCGCTGCTCGGGCTGCCAGCCGGTGATCTTGTAGGAGCCGGTGCCCATCACGTTGCGCGACGCGAAGTTCTCTTCCTTGGCCTTGTAGTCCTGCACGCTGGTGGTGCGGTTCTTCTCGGCCCAGGCGCGGCTCATGATCCGGAAGTCGATGATGTTGCGCAGCAGGATCGGGTTCGGCGTCGACAGCAGCATGTCGACGGTGAAGTCGTCGATCTTCTTGATCTCGGCGATGCCGGTCACGTAGATCTGCATCGTGCCCTGCGGCTGCCTGATGCGGCCGAACGAGAACAGCACGTCGTCGGCGGTGAACGGCGTGCCGTCGTGGAACTTGACGCCGTGGCGCAGCTCGAAGCGCACCTGCGTCGGCGTGATGTAGGTCCACTTGGTGGCCAGCGCCGGCTCGACCTGGTAGGTCGGGCCATAGCGCGTGAGGCCCTCGTACGAATGCATCAGGATCGCATTGGTCGTCGCGTGGTTCTGCGAATGCGGGTCCATCGTCAGGATGTCGTTCTGCGCCGCCCAGCGCAGCGTCTGCGCGCCGGCCGGGACCCCCAGCGCGGCCGCCAGGGCCAGCGCCGCCATCAAGGCTTTCAAATTCATCCAAGGCTCCTCGCCGAAAACAGAAGTCGGATGCTAGAGGCGTGCCAGGTCTTGCCTGGGCGGTACAAGCCCGGGGGATTCGAACGCCGGGGCGCGATGAAGGTGCTACAGTCCGCGCCTTCAATGGTCCTTCCCGTCCCCTTGCTGATTTCGACGAGACAGCAGCAAGGCGGGTCGCAATCCGCCAACCGGTCGAGCCGGGGCCGCGGAAGGTTGATCAACCCATCGTAAGCCTCGGATACCGGGGCAAAGGTGAGCGAAAGATGATGCAGCAGTACAGGTCAAACTCGTACCTGTTCGGGGGCAACGCCCCCTATGTCGAGGAGTTGTACGAGGCCTACCTCGACAACCCCGGCAGCGTGCCCGACAACTGGCGCACCTACTTCGACAACCTCCAGCACGTGCCCTCGGTCGACGGCTCCGACAGCCGCGACATCGCCCATGCGCCGGTGGTCGAATCCTTCGCCCAGCGCGCCAAGGCCAACGCCTTTGCGTTGAAGGCCAGCGAGGCCGACCTGGCTGTCGCCCGCAAGCAGGTCCACGTGCAAAGCCTGATCGCGGCTTACCGCTTCCTCGGCTCGCGCTGGGCCGACCTCGACCCGCTCAAGCGCACCGAGCGGCCGAAGATCCCCGAACTCGAGCCGGTCTTCTACGACCTGACCGAGTCCGACATGGACATCACGTTCTCGGCCGCCAACACCTACTTCAGCAAGGCCGAGCACCTGAGCTTGCGCGAGATCGTGCAGGCGCTGCGCGAGACCTACTGCGGCACCATCGGCACCGAATTCATGCACTGCACCGACCCGGCCGAGAAGCGCTGGTGGCAGGAGCGGCTGGAGTCGATCCGCAGCAAGCCCAGCTTCAGCGCCGAAGAGAAAACGCACATCCTCGACCGGCTGACCGCGAGCGAAGGCCTCGAGCGCTACCTGCACACCAAGTACGTCGGCCAGAAGCGCTTCTCGCTCGAAGGCGGCGAGAGCTTCATTGCGTCGATGGACGAGATGGTGCAGCGCGCCGGCGAGCAGGGTGTGCAGGAGATCGTCATCGGCATGGCCCACCGCGGCCGCCTGAACGTGCTGGTCAACACGCTCGGCAAGATGCCGGCCGACCTGTTCGCCGAGTTCGACCACACCGCTCCCGAAGCGCTGCCGTCCGGCGACGTGAAGTACCACCAGGGCTTCTCCAGCGACGTCACCACGGTCGGCGGCCCGGTGCACCTGAGCCTGGCCTTCAACCCGTCGCACCTGGAGATCGTCAACCCGGTCGTCGAAGGTTCGGTCAAGGCGCGCATGGACCGGCGCGACGACAAGACCGGCGCCCAGGTGCTGCCGGTGCTGGTGCACGGCGACGCCGCCTTCGCCGGCCAGGGCGTCGTGATGGAAACGCTGGCGCTGGCGCAGACGCGCGGCTACTTCACCGGCGGTACCTTGCATCTGGTGATCAACAACCAGATCGGCTTCACCACCAGCGACCCGCGCGATAGCCGCAGCACGCTGTACTGCACCGACGTCGTGAAGATGATCGAAGCGCCGGTGCTGCACGTCAACGGCGACGACCCCGAAGCGGTGGTCCTGTGCACCCAGCTCGCGATGGACTACCGCCGCCAGTTCCGGAAGGACGTGGTGGTCGACATCATCTGCTTCCGCAAGCTCGGCCACAACGAGCAGGACACGCCGAGCCTGACCCAGCCGCTGATGTACAAGAAGATCGCCCAGCACCCCGGCACGCGCCGGCTGTACGGCGAGAAGCTGGTCGCGCAGGGCGTGCTGCCCGCGGACGGCCCGGACGCGATGGTCAAGGGCTTCCGCGCCGCGATGGACGCCGGCAAGCACACCGTCGACCCGGTGCTGACCAACTTCAAGAGCAAGTACGCGGTCGACTGGGCGCCTTTCCTCGGCAAGAAGTGGACCGATGCCGCCGACACCGCGCTGCCGCTGGCCGAGGTCAAGCGGCTGGCCGAGCGCATCACGACGATCCCGTCGAGCTTCAAGCTGCACCCGTTGGTCGAGAAGGTCATCGCCGACCGCGCCGCGATGGGCCGCGGCGAGATCAACGTCGACTGGGGCATGGGCGAGACGCTGGCCTACGCGTCGCTGGTCGCCAGCGGCTACGGCGTTCGCCTGTCGGGCGAGGACTGCGGGCGCGGCACCTTCACCCACCGCCACTCGGTGCTGCACGACCAGAACCGCGAGAAATGGGACACCGGCTCGTACACGCCGCTGCAGAACGTGGCCGAGAACCAGGCGCCGTTCGTCGTCATCGATTCGATCCTCTCCGAAGAAGCGGTGCTGGCCTTCGAATACGGCTACGCCAGCGCCGAGCCGAACACGCTGACGATCTGGGAAGCCCAGTTCGGCGACTTCGTCAACGGCGCGCAGGTCGTCATCGACCAGTTCATCGCCTCGGGCGAGGTCAAGTGGGGGCGCGCGAACGGCCTGACCTTGATGCTGCCGCACGGCTACGAAGGCCAGGGCCCGGAGCACAGCTCGGCGCGCCTGGAGCGCTTCATGCAGCTGGCCGCCGACAACAACATGCAGGTCGTGCAGCCGACCTCGGCCAGCCAGATCTTCCACCTGCTGCGCCGGCAGATGGTGCGCCAGTTCCGCAAGCCGCTGATCATCTTCACGCCGAAGTCGCTGCTGCGCGCGAAGGACGCAACCTCGCCGCTGACCGAGTTCACGAAGGCCGAGTTCAAGACCGTGATCGGCCCGTCGCGCAGCGAGATCGAGGCCGACAAGGTCAAGCGCGTGATCTGCTGCTCGGGCAAGGTCGCCTACGACCTGATCAGGAAGCGCGACGAGAAGAAGGCCTGGGACGTGGCGATCCTGCGCGTCGAGCAGCTCTACCCGTTCCCGCACAAGGCCTTTGCGGCCGAGATGAAGCGCTTTCCGAATGCGACCGATGTGGTCTGGTGCCAGGACGAGCCGCAAAACCAGGGCGCGTGGTTCTTCGTCCAGCACTACGTGCACGAGAACATGCTCGACGGGCAGAAGCTCGGCTACGCCGGGCGCCCGGCATCGGCATCGCCGGCGGTCGGCTATTCGCACCTGCACCAGGAGCAGCTGAAGGCGCTGCTCGACCAGGCGTTCGGGAAGCTGAAGGGCTTCGTATTGTCCAAATAGCTTGCGCCGGCGCCTTCGGCGCCGTCATGACTTGCGCGTGTCCGACCGTCTCATGGCCGGTCGAACACGCGGGAATAACAACACTCAGAGATAGATATGGCAATCGTTGAAGTGAAGGTTCCGCAACTGTCGGAATCGGTGGCCGAGGCCACGCTGCTGCAGTGGAAGAAAAAGCCCGGCGAGGCCGTCGCGATGGACGAGATCATCATCGAGATCGAGACCGACAAGGTCGTGCTCGAAGTGCCGGCACCGGTCGACGGCGTGCTGGTCGAGCACACCGCCGCCGATGGCGCCACGGTGACCAGCGATCAGGTGATCGCGAAGATCGATACCGAAGGCAAGGCAGCGGCTGCCAGCGCCGCACCGGCGGCTGCGCCCGCGGCGCCGGCCCCGCCACCCGCAGCGCCGGCGGCACCGGCACCGGCATCCGGCAAAGGCGACATCGCGATGCCCGCAGCCGCCAAGCTGATGGCCGACAACAACCTCGCTGCCGGCTCGGTGGCCGGCACCGGCAAGGACGGCCGCGTGATCAAGGGCGACGTGCTCGGCGCGATCGCCGCCCCGAAGGCCGCGCCGCCCGCGCCCGTGCCGGCTGCGCCGGCGGCGCCGAAGCTGCTGCCGGCGGTGGCGGCGCCGGTGAGCGCGAACCTCGGCGAGCGCCCCGAGCAGCGGGTGCCGATGTCGCGGCTGCGTGCGCGGATCGCCGAGCGGCTGCTCCAGTCGCAGGCGACGAACGCGATCCTGACCACCTTCAACGAGGTCAACATGGCCCCGGTGATGGAGATGCGCAAGCGCTTCCAGGAAAAGTTCGAAAAGGAGCACGGCGTCAAGATTGGCTTCATGAGCTTCTTCGTGAAGGCGGCAGTGGCGGCGCTGAAGAAGTACCCGGTGATCAACGCGTCGGTCGACGGCGGCGACATCGTCTACCACGGCTACTTCGACATCGGCATCGCGGTCGGCTCGCCGCGCGGGCTGGTGGTGCCGATCCTGCGCAATGCCGACCAGATGTCGTTCGCCGACATCGAAAAGAAGATCGCCGAGTACGGCAAGAAGGCGGGTGACGGCAAGCTGTCGATCGACGACCTCTCCGGCGGCACCTTCTCGATCAGCAACGGCGGCGTGTTCGGCTCGATGCTCAGCACGCCGATCATCAACCCGCCGCAAAGCGCGATTCTCGGCGTCCATGCGACGAAGGAGCGCGCGGTGGTCGAGAACGGGCAGATCGTGATCCGGCCGATCAACTACCTGGCGATGTCCTACGATCACCGCATCATCGACGGCCGCGAGGCCGTGCTCGGCCTGGTGGCGATGAAGGAAGCGCTGGAAGACCCGGCCCGCCTGCTGTTCGACATCTGACGAGGAGAGCGCGATGAGCGTTGCCGAAGAACTGTCCCGACTCGACGAGTTGCGCTCGCGCGGCGTGTTGTCCGAAGACGAGTTCCAGCGCGCCAAGGCGCGGCTGCTCGACGGCACATCGCCGGCGGCCGGCGCGACCGGCTTCGACGCACTGAACCGCTTGCGCCGCAGCCGCAGCGACCGCTGGATCGGCGGCGTCTGCGGCGGCATCGGGCGGGCGACCGGCATCGAATCGTGGATCTGGCGCTTGATCCTCGTCGTGCTGGCGCTGTTCGGCGGCACCGGCGTGCTGCTCTACGCGTTGTTGTGGATCTTCGTTCCGGAAGAGTCCTAGAAAGAATCATGTCCAAGAATTTCGACGTCATCGTCATCGGCGGCGGCCCCGGCGGCTACATCGCTGCGATCCGCGCCGCGCAACTCGGCTTCAACACAGCTTGTATAGACGAGTGGAAAAACGACAAGGGCGGCTCGGCGCTCGGCGGCACCTGCACCAATGTCGGCTGCATCCCGAGCAAGGCGTTGCTGCAGTCGAGCGAACACTTCGAACACGCCGGCCACTCGTTCGCCGACCACGGCATCGGGCTGAAGGATCTGAGCATCGACGTGGCGAAGATGCTCGGCCGCAAGAACACGGTGGTCAAGCAGAACAACGACGGCATCCTGTTCCTGTTCAAGAAGAACAAGGTCGCCTTCTTTCACGGTCGCGGCTCGTTCGTCAAGGCGGCCGACGGTGGCTACGAGATCGCTGCCGGCGCCGAGTCGCTGACGGCCAAGCAGATCATCATCGCCACCGGCTCCAACGCGCGCGCACTGCCCGGCGTCGCCTTCGACGAAGAGAACATCCTCAGCAACGACGGTGCATTGCGCATACCGGCGGTGCCGAAGACGCTGGGGCTGATCGGCTCCGGCGTCATCGGGCTCGAGATGGGCTCGGTCTGGCGGCGCCTCGGCGCGCAGGTCACCGTGCTGGAAGCGCTGCCGACGTTCCTGGGCGCGGTCGACGAGCAGATCGCCAAGGAAGCGCAGAAGGCTTTCGCCAAGCAGGGGCTGAAGGTCGAACTCGGCGTCAAGGTCGGCGAGGTCAAGCCCGGGCAGGGCGGCGTCACCGTGGCCTACACCGACGCCAAAGGTGCCGCGAAGGAGCTGCAGGTCGACAAGCTGATCGTCTCGATCGGCCGGGTGCCGAACACGATCGGGCTGAACGCCGAAGCGGTCGGCCTGAAGCTCGACGAGCGCGGCGCGATCGCCGTCGACGACGAGTGCCGGACCAACCTGCCCGGCGTGTGGGCGATCGGCGACGTCGTCCGCGGCCCGATGCTGGCCCACAAGGCCGAAGAGGAAGGCGTCGCGGTCGCCGAACGAATAGCAGGCCAGCATGGCCACGTCAACTTCAACACGATCCCGTGGGTGATCTACACCAGCCCCGAGATCGCCTGGGTCGGCCAGACCGAGCAGCAGCTCAAGGCCGCCGGCCGCGCCTACAAGGCCGGCACGTTTCCGTTCCTGGCCAACGGCCGCGCGCGTGCGCTGGGCGATACGACCGGCATGGTCAAGGTCCTGGCCGATGCCGCCAGCGACGAGATCCTCGGCGTGCACATCGTCGGCCCGATGGCAAGCGAGTTGATCGCCGAAGCGGTGGTCGCGATGGAGTTCCGCGCCAGCAGCGAAGACATCGCGCGCATCTGCCACGCCCACCCGAGCTTGAGCGAAGCGACCAAGGAAGCCGCGCTCGCGGTCGACAAGCGCACGCTGAATTTCTAATCGCAGTCTCGTAGTCGTAGTCGCGTGGGGGTTCGCCAGCTCTACCAGCAGACGCTCGCCGAGCGCGGCTATCAGCCCGACGAAGCGCAGCTGCGCGCGATCGACTCGCTCGAGCGCTGCGAAACCGAATGGGCCGACTACAAGGCGCGGCGCGGCAACGCGCTGGCCAAGCTGATCGTTCGCCCGCCGATCCCGCGCGGCGTCTACATGCACGGCGGCGTCGGCCGGGGCAAGAGCTTCCTGATGGACTGCTTCTTCCAGGCCGTGCCGCTGACGCGCAAGACCCGGCTGCACTTCCACGAGTTCATGCGCGAGGTGCACCGCGAGCTGCAGGACCTGAAGGGCACGGTCGACCCGCTCGACGAACTCGGCCGGCGCATCGCGCGCCGTTTCCGGCTGATCTGCTTCGACGAGTTCCACGTCGCCGACGTCACCGACGCGATGATCCTGCACCGCCTGCTCGCGGCGATGTTCGCCAACCGTGTGAGCATCGTGACGACCTCGAACTTCCACCCCGACGCGCTGTACCCGAACGGCCTGCACCGCGACCGCATCCTGCCGGCGATCGAGTTGCTGAAGAGCAAGCTGGAGGTCATCAACGTCGACGCCGGCACCGACTACCGCCAGCTCACCTTGCAGCATGTCGCGATGTACCACTGTCCGCTGGGGCAGGCCGCCGACGCGGCGATGGCGCAGGCCTTCGAACGCCTGGCCGAAGCGCACGACGAAGACCCGGCGATGCACATCGAGCAGCGCACCTTGCACGCGTTGCGGCGCGCCGGCGGCGTGGTCTGGTTCGACTTCAAGACGCTGTGCGGCGGCCCGCGCTCGCAGAACGACTACCTCGAAATCGCGTCCCGCTTCCACACCGTGCTGCTGTCGGGCGTGCCGCAGATGCCGCCGCGGCTGGCCAGCGAGGCGCGCCGCTTCACCTGGCTGGTCGACGTGTTGTACGACCGCCGCGTCAAGCTCATCATCTCGGCCGAGATGGCGCCCGAACAGCTCTACACCGAAGGCCCGCTGGCGCACGAGTTCCCGCGCACCGTGTCGCGGCTGCGCGAGATGCAGTCGGCCGAATTCCTGGCGCTGGCGCGGCGCGAGGTCGACACGTCGTTGACATGACGACAACCCGGCGCCACCGGCTTTGCGCGGCCGCGCTGGCCGCGCTGGCCGCGCTGGGGGCCGTGCCGGCGTTCGCCGCGGGCGATGCCGCCGAGCGCAGCCGGATCGATCGCGAGCGGCAACAGGCCATGGCGCGCTTCTCGGCCGAGGAGGCCGTCTGCCGCGAGCGTTTTTCCGTCACCGCCTGCGTCGACGAGGCGCGGGCGCGGCGGCGGGCCGCGCTGTCGTCGCTGCGCATGCAGGAAGTCCTGCTCGACGATGCCGAGCGCAAGCGCCGGGCGGCGGCGCGCACGCAGGCCATCGAGGCCAAACGCATCGAAGCCGAGTCGCGCCCGCCGGCGCCGCCGCAGCCGTCGCCGGCCGTGCGCCCGGTGCCGGCCGAACGCGGCTCGGCGCCGGCCTTCGAGGTGCGCCGGCCACGCCATGACGACGAAGCCGACGCCGCCGCCCGCCGCGCCGCGGCAGCCGAGCGCGGGCGCGCCGATGCGGCCGCCGAGCAGGCGAAGATCGCAGCGCGTGCATCCGACGCCGCGACAAAGGACAAGAAGAAGTCGGCAGCGCTGCCGATACCGCCGGAATATGCCGCCAGCGCCGGTCGCCGCTGAACGGTGCGCTACTTCAGCGAGTCGATCCGCACCAGCGCCAGCGACAGGTTGTCGCCGCCGCCGCGCGCGCGCTGGCGCGCCTTGCTGATCAGCATTTCGCTTGCTTCGCGCGGCGGTAGCGCGTGCACGATCGCGCCGACTTCCTTGGCGGTGAAGTAGTGCCACAGCCCGTCGCTGCAGGCCAGCAGCGAGTCGCCGAAGGCCAGCTTTTCGATGTGCCACAGCGACACCGGCGGGTCGGCGTGGGTGCCCAGGCAGCCGGTCAGCAGGTTCGACTGCGGGTGCGTGTTGGCGGCTTCCTCGCTGATCTTGCCTTCGTCGATCAGCCGCTGGACGAACGAGTGGTCGATCGTTCGCCGCAGCATCTCGGCGCCGCGAAAATGATAGACGCGCGAGTCGCCGGCATGGACCACGTCGCATTCGAGCGTCGGCGAGACGATGAACGCGGCCACCGTGCTGTGCGGTTCTTCTTCGGCGGTGATCGCGGTCAGCTTGATCATCAGGTGCGATTCGGTGACCAGCTGGCGCAGCAGGTCGGCGCCGTCGTCCTTCGCCGGCACGAAGCGCTCGAAGATCTGGTGGGCGGTCAGCAGCACCTGGTCGGCCGCCTTGCGGCCGCCGCTCTTGCCGCCCATGCCATCGGCGACGATGCCCAGAGCGCAGCCCGCAACGCGCTCGTGGACGATGACTTCGACCTGGTCCTGCTGGTAGGCCCGGTCACCTCGGTGCAGGCCGGTGGCCGCGGTCAGGCGAAAGGTCTGAAGGGTGCTCGTGGCCATGCGGCTGAATATAAACTCGGCGCCCCGGCCCCACGCGTGCGCAATGGACGAGAACCTGCATTCCCCGCAACGACGCTTGATCGAGTTGCGCATGGAACACGCGGATCTCGACAACCTGATCGACCGCAACCCCCTCGACCATCCGGCCGATGATCTCAGCCTGCGCCGACTGAAAAAACGCCGGCTGCTGCTGCGCGACCAGATCGCCCGCCTCGAAACCGAGCTCGACCCACCGGAACCGGCGTGACCACCGACCTGGCAAGACAGGTCGCCGAAGCCTTCGCCGCCGACGGCCCGCTCGCGCGCAGCGACGCGAACTTCCTGCCGCGCGAGGTGCAGGACGTTCTCGCCCAGCACATCGCGCAGGCCATCGAAGACCGCAGCGCGCTGGTCGCCGAGGCCGGCACCGGCGTCGGCAAGACCTTCGCGTACCTGGTACCGCTGCTGCTGTCGGGCCGGCGGGCGCTGGTCAGCACGGCCACGAAGAGCCTGCAGGATCAGCTCTTCCTGCGCGACCTGCCGCGCCTGGCTGCCGCGCTCGGCGTGCCGGTGCGGCTGGCCTTGCTGAAGGGCCGCGCGAGCTATCTGTGCCGGCACCGGCTCGCGCAAGCCCGGCACGACGCGCACCTGCCCGACCGCTTCGCCCTGCGCGCGCTGGCCCGCGTCGAGAGCTGGGCGCTGGCGACGAAGAGCGGCGACCTGGCCGAGATCGACGGGCTGGACGACCGCTCGCCGGTGATCCCGCTGGTGACGTCGACGCGCGAGAACTGCCTCGGCACCGAATGCCCCGAGCACCGCGCCTGCCACGTGATGCAGGCCCGGCGCGAGGCGATGGCGGCCGACCTGGTGGTCGTCAACCACCACCTGTTCTTCGCCGACATGGCGCTGCGCGACAGCGGTGTCGCCGAGCTGTTGCCGACGGTGGACGCCGCCGTCTTCGACGAGGCCCACCAGCTGGTGGAGACCGGCGTCCAGTTTCTCGGCACCACGCTGTCCACCGGCCAGGCGATCGATTTCGGGCGCGACATGCTGGCCGTCGGGCTGGCGCAGGCGCGCGGGCTCAAACCCTGGGCCGACCTGCAGGCCGGCGTCGACCGCGCGGCGCGCGACCTGCGGCTGGCCTGCGCCGGCCCGCTGCGCGAGGTGCGCGGCCTGCTCAAACTGCGCTGGGACGAACGTGCGGCCGACGACGCCTTGCTGCCGCTGCTGCGGGCCTTGGCCGAGGCCACGCTGGCGGCGGCCGAGGCGCTGGCCGGCGTCGCCGAGGTCGCGCCCGATTTCGGCAAGCTGGAACAACGCGCGCGCACGCTCGCCGCTCTGGCGCAGCGCTTCGAAGCCGACGCGGCCGACGGCCACGTGCGCTGGATCGACCTCTCGCCGCAGCAGGCACGGTTGGTCGAGTCGCCGCTGGACATCCGCCGGATGCTCGAAGAGCAGCGCCAGCTGGCGCCGAAGGCCTGGATCTTCACGTCGGCGACCTTGGGCGACGACGACAAGCTGAGCTGGTTCACCGCCGCCACCGCTCTCGAAGACGCGGTGACCTTGCGCGTCGGCAGCCCGTTCGACTACCCGGCGCACGCGCGGCTGTGGGTGCCGGCGCGCTTCCCCAAGCCCAACGAGGCCGCGCACCCGGCCGCAGTCGGCCGCCTCGCAGCGCGGCTGGCCGGCGCGCTGGGCGGGCGTACCTTCGTGCTGACGACCACCTTGCGCGTGCTGCCGCTGGTCGCCGAGGCCTTGCGCACGGAGGCCGAGAGCCTGGGCCACGAGCTCGAATTGCTGGTCCAGGGCACGCAACCGCGGCGCGCCTTGCTGCAGCGTTTCGCCGACGGCCGCGGCGCGGTGCTGATCGGCTCGCAGAGCTTCTGGGAAGGCATCGACATGCCGGGCGACGCGCTGCAATGCGTGCTGATCGACAAGCTGCCGTTCCCGCCGCCGAACGACCCACTGGTCGAAGCGCGCGTGAAGCAGTTGCAGGGGCAGGGCCGCAACCCGTTCAACGACTACTTCGTCGCCGAGGCCGCGGTGTCGCTGAAGCAAGGCGCCGGCCGCCTGATCCGCAGCGAAACCGACCGCGGCCTGCTGGTGGTCTGCGACCCGCGGATGCGCCAGATGGCCTATGGCGCGCGGCTGCGCGCGGCACTGCCGGCGATGGGCTGGCTCGACGACGAGGCGGCGGCGCTGGCCTGGTTAAGCCAGCTCGCGCAGGATCACTGAGCGAATAGCCTGCACCGGCCTACCAGAGCTTCCACCACGGCTTCTGGCCTGCCGCCAGGCCTTCGGCGAGGTAGCGGCTGTTCGGGAAGTTCTGTCGCAGCACGCGGTCGGCGTCGTCGCGCAGCGAGGTCAGTTCGAGCTTGTCGTAGCTCTGGACCAGGATGTACAGCGCTTCTTCGGCGGCCGGCGACTGCTGGAAGTCGGTGACGGCCTGCTGCGCACGGTTGGCCGCCGCGACGTAGGCGCCGCGGCGCAGGTAGTAGCGCGCCACATGCACTTCGTAGGCCGCCAGCGAGTTGACGATGTAGTCCATGCGCAGGCGCGCGTCGTCCGAGTACTTCGAGGTCGGGAACTGGTCGACGAGCTGCCTGAAGGCCTGGTAGGCGTCGCGCGCGGCGCGCTGGTCGCGTTCGGACAGGTCCTGGCCGGCCAGGTTGCCGAGCAGGCCGAGGTCGTCGTTGAAGTTGATCACGCCGCGCAGGTACAGCGCGTAGTCGAGCGCCGGGCTAGACGGGTTCAGCTTGATGAAGCGCTCGATCGTCGACAAGGCCTGCGCCTTCTCGGCCGTGCGCCAGTACAGGTAGGCCACGTCGAGCTGCGCCTGCTGCGCGAGCAGCGTGCCGGCGGCCAGGCCCTCGACCCGTTCGAGCGCCTTGATCGCCCGCTCGTAGCTGCCGGCGTCCATGTCTTCCTTGGCGTCGGCATACAATTTTTCGGCCGTCTTGCCGGCCAGATCGTCCTTCGTCGTGCCGCAGCCCGCGACGAGCGTGGCCAGGGCCAAGGCCAGCAAGGCCGCGAATGCGGTGCGCAGCGACTGGGAAAGCGTCATCGGAATGGGTGTCGAAGGGGGAGCGGAAGCCGGTGGATTATAGGGATCGCCCCTCCGGGCCGGCCGGCGACGATGGCCTCGACGCCGCCGAGCCCGGCATCGAAACCCGCGCCTGCGAGATCGCCCCGGCGCTGCACGGCGAACGCCTCGACAAGGCGCTGGTCGCACTGGCGCCGGAGTTTTCGCGCAGCCATCTGCAGCACCTGATCGAACTCGGCCATGTGCGCGTCGACGGGCTGCCGGCGGCCACCGCCGCGCGCCGGCTGCGCGCCGGCCAGAAGCTCGAGCTCGAGCTGGTGCCCACCGACGAGAGCCGCGCCTTCCGCCCGCAGGCGATGGCTATTGCGGTCCTGTTCGAGGACGAGCACCTGCTGGTGCTCGACAAGCCCGCCGGGCTGGTGGTGCACCCGGCGCCGGGCAACTGGTCGGGCACCCTGCTGAACGGCCTGCTGGCGCACCACGCGGCGGCCGCCACGCTGCCGCGCGCTGGCATCGTGCACCGGCTGGACAAGGACACCTCGGGCGTGATGATGGTCGGCAAGACGCTGCCGGCGGTGACCGCGCTGGTTCGCGACATCGGCTTGCGCGATGTGCAACGGCGCTACCTGGCGCTGGTGCACGGGCTGCTGCAGCCGCCCACCCAGAGCATCGAAGCCCCGATCGGCCGCGACCCGGCGGTGCGGGTGCGGATGGCGGTCGTCGCCGGTGGCCGGCCGGCGCGGACCGATGTGAAACAGGTCGCCGAAAGCGAGGGCATCAGCGCCGTCGCCTGCGCGCTGCACACCGGGCGCACGCACCAGATCCGGGTTCACCTGGCTTGGCGCGGCCACCCGCTGGTGGCAGACGCCTTGTACGGCGGCAAACCGGCGCTCGGCATGGAACGCCAGGCGCTGCACGCGGTGAAGCTCGCGCTGGCGCACCCGATCACGCGCGAGCCGCTGGTTTTCGAATGTTTGCCGCCATCGGACTTCACGAACGCCTGGAATCGCGTGGCAGGCGTTACAATGCTGCCTCATTGAGCGTCGAAGCGCTGCTGGCACCGGTTGCCGCGCGGAACTGACCCTCAAGCGAGCCTCAAGCAGACCCTCGGCGAAACCTCGCCCCGGCCGAGCCGGACCCAACAAACCCGTGAGCCGCCGGCAAACCCCGGCACCCTGACCTCAGGCCCATGAATACATCGGAGGCGAAACGCGTCCTCGAGACCGCGCTTATCTGCGCGGACCGGCCGCTGCCGCTGCGCGAAATGCGCGTTCTGTTCGACGATCAGGTCGGCCCCGACACCTTGCGCAGCATGCTCGACGAGCTGGCCCGCGACTGGGACGAGCGCGGCGTCGAACTCGTCGCACTCGCCTCGGGCTGGCGCTTCCAGAGCCGGCCCGAGATGCGCGAGTTTCTCGACCGGCTGCACCCCGAAAAGCCGCCGCGCTATTCGCGGGCGGCGATCGAGACGCTGGCGATCGTCGCCTACCGGCAGCCGGTGACGCGCGGCGACATCGAAGACATCCGTGGCGTCACGGTCAGCAGCCCGATCGTCAAGCAACTCGAAGAACGCGGCTGGATCGAAGCGATCGGCTACCGCGAAGCCGCCGGCCGCCCGGCGCTGTACGCGACGACGCGCCAGTTCCTCGACGACCTCGGCCTGGCCAGCCTGGACCAGCTGCCGCCGATCGACGGCAGCCTGGCGGCGGCGACGGCCAGCTTCGAAGCGCTGGCCGGGCAGCCGTCCTTGCTCGGCGACGGCGATGGCCAGGCGGCGCTGGCTTTGGATGCCGACACCGAAACAGTCGCCGAAACAGCAGCCGAAACGCCGGTTGATCCGCTCGCCGAACCCCCCCGTCTCTCCCCACCCGAACCCCACCCCCCCACCGACGCG
>Ga0307513_10003503_pt1 | contig 21254 bp, 9 predicted proteins | sample 15_EM_MG_FD_202174 | JGI IMG/M metagenome (GOLD analysis project Ga0307513, IMG submission 202174) | Populus trichocarpa ectomycorrhiza microbial communities from riparian zone in the Pacific Northwest, United States - 15_EM | ecosystem: Host-associated > Plants > Roots > Unclassified | place... | reverse complement strand
TATTCTTTCGTTGCCAGTTCCCATGCTTCCGCCTCAATCTTCACTTGCCTCCTCCTTAAGACCCTATGCTTCCTTGACCCTATTCCAGGGTTAGCATGTAGCCTCCTCCTCCTAAAGTGCTCCTCTTTCTCCTCTTCTTTCCTCATTTCGGGCAGCAAGTCTTGCACTTCATCGGCACCAGACACATTATCTTCAACATCTGTTGATGACACTGCCTCAGCTACACTCACATACCCTCTTGGACAAAATCCAGCACAGCGATTCCCATTAGTACTATCACTATTTCTCAAAAAAATAAAACTGGGTTTTCCCATAAAATCTTCATGGGTTGATATTTCGCCAATTGCTCGAAAACTCGGTCGTGGACTTGTGTTATTAAGCGCATGGAACTTGAGTTTCTCAAAAAAGATGGGTTCTTTAGAGGCTCCTAAAAGGCTGTAAGTTCTTGGAAAAGGGAAATTGATGGACTTTGATTGGGATTTCAAAGTGGCTTGTTTTGCGACGTTTCTCCACATAACTGTGGATGGTTTAGAGATAGAATTGTGGGTTTCTTATCAAAAGTAATCAAAGGATCAAATTTTTTGGTAGAAAATATAAGGGAGTTGGCACTCTAATTAAAGGAAATGAAAAAAAAGAAAGAAGTGGAATTGAAGTGATTGAGAGATGAATTGAAATGCGCGGGTAATGCAACTTGAGAAAAGAAATGAGTTCATAGAGAGGGTATGGTAGTGGTATTAGCATACCGGCCGCCTTAAACCCTGCATAAACCTTCTTTGGGGTTTTTGGCTAAATCGTCTTGTTTGTTTCTCTCTTTTCACTACTTGTGTTGCCATGAATCTAGGACTAGAAGGGGCATTTGTATAATCTCAAAAGTTTCCAAGGGCTTGGGGTTATAAATTGCAAGTCCTGGGTGGATTCTTAAGATAAAGTTGGGCCAATTTGAAATAACAAAGAAAAATAATTATGGCATATAAATTAGGAATGTAGAATTAAATTTTATTATTTTTGTCTCAAACCAGTTACAAACGAAGCAAGTCCAATTTTAGAGTAAGTGATTATATATCTTAATATTTATGTGTGTGTGTGTGTGTGTGTGTGTTTATATAGTTGTGAATATAAAGCTATTAATAATAAAAGTATAGAAGTTTATTAATTACTAAAGAAATACCTTCCGAAATTCATATTCTATTTAAAAGCTTGCCTACCAAAGCGACAATTTGTCAGGCTTATAAAAACAATTGTTACTATTTTTTTTTTATTAGAGTAAAGATATTTTGAATTTATATTTACATGTAGGTTGTGTTTGTTTAGTAAAAAAAAATAAAAATATATTTAACTAAAAAATAAAAGGAAATATATAAAATCCAAAACATAAATTATATGTCCATACATTTTTTCTGTTTTTGTTGTTTTTATCTTTTATATTTTAAAATAATAATAATCAAACACCATTTTTTATTGAATTTAAAAATAGTGAGTGAACTTGGAGCAATCCAACCACAAATATAGAGGAAGAAAAAAACATTCAGCTTATTTACAAATCATTTTCAAAAGAAGGAAAATTGAAAAACTATTTAATTCATTCATTGTATCAACTTGAAAAATAAGTCTTTGTAAAAAAAAATTAATAAAAATTATCTTGAGTTGCAAGATTTATGTTAGTTCAAGAATAACTGAGAATTTGGCAAATTGAATCCAAGATGTTCATGATCAGTAGTGACTTGGCTTTGTTCACCAAAATTAATTACTACCAGCAAACTTTAATTCCCAATATCGTAGAAGTGTTTTCCTTTGATTGGGGCATGAAATGTTGCATTGCACATCGAAGGTGGTTTTCTGTTTTTTAGAAGAAAAAACAAACACCTTGCAATTGTTTGTTGAAAATTAATTTTTTTGAATAATATTTTTCTTGGAAAATTAATTTTTGATGTTTGATAGTATCATGAAAAATAAATTGAAAAATATTTTTCAGTGTTTAACTATGTCATAAAAAATAAGCTGGAGAATAACTTATTATTTAAAAAAAAAGTTTATTAAAAAATCTAATTTCATTTATTATCTCAAATATAATAAATAACAATCAAAATAATAGAGATCAAATATAATAGATAAAAAAATTAAAAGATAATGAAATTAAAAAAATAATTATAATTTCATAAATTATTTCAAATAAAATAAATAATAATCAAAAGAATGAGATCCAAATATGGTAGATAAAAAATTTCAAATAAGAAAATGATAAGAGAAAAATAAGTAACAATAATAAAAATCAAGACCAAAGTTGATATAAAAATCAAATTAAATCAAATTCTAAAGGATGTAATTAAAAAAAAAGATTCAAAACAGAATATACAGTAATCAAAAGTTTGAATGTCAAATTTGATATAATTAGCAAATAATATGATATTTCTAATTTGTTTTATAATTTTTAAAAAATATTTTCGTTTAATTGAAAAGTGTTTTTTTGTTAATCAATTTTTTTTAATAACAAATAAACATAAAAAATTTAAAAAGTAATTTTTAAAAAACCGCTTTTCATAAAACAAATTGACCTTAACATAAAAATAACACATTAAAGATGTCACCTTTCCTAATAATTTTATAAAACAGGTTGTCAGGATTTAGAGTGCTTATTTGTTTTTGTAATTAAAAAAATTAATTTTTTTTTATTTTAAATTAAGTTTTATATATTTTTTTTTATATCATTGTGATGTATTATATTAAAAATAAATTTTAAAAAATAATGATGTATTATCATATTAACAATCACCTCTTAAAATAAAGAACTGAGAGAATTGTTTAGAATGGTTAGAATGCATGCATACAACTTGGTCGCACTTAAGATCAATTTTCATGTATTTTGAATGTAAAATGCCTGCTGTTGGGAGAAAATGGTTTTAAAACGTGGTCATTAATAAGTGTAATTGGATTTTAATCAAATATTAAATTAATGAGTTAAGATTTTGTTGAAAAATATTTTTTAGCATGAATATTATAACATGAAATATTCAAATACTTAAAATTAATTTCAAAGAATTCTGAATGAAATTGATTTTAAAAAAAACCAAAATATAGTTTTTATTAATATATATAGTTTTTAATTTAAATATATCATACACCAAAAAACAGAGTTAAAAAAGTGGACAGACAACATTTAATCACAATATATAAGGTCAAGTACTGATCCCACAACATTCTCCCCCTCGTCTTCTTCCTCGTTCTACATCAATAGAAAAACTGACGAGTTTCTCATTTCTGTTTTCAATATATTTGTAGAATTAGTAGCTGGAAAAACCTCTTGGAATCTACGGTCGCAGAAACACCGAGACGCCAAAATAAAAATATACCGATAACCAAGATTGCAAAATGTGAATCTAATTACCCCAAACCAAAACCATGAGCAGAAACTGACGAAGATCTTCAAGCTAAAGCAAGTTAGATTCCAAACCAAACCCAAGGCAGCTGCTGGTGGTGCTGCTGCTCGAGCACCAGCTGCTGCTGCTGCTCGAGCAGCCACCGCTCCTCCAGCAGCCGCCCCCGCCCCACCATCCGCCGCCGCCCCTCCACCTCCAGCCGCCGCCGCTGCTCCTCCAGACGCCGCCGCTGCTCCTCCTCCAGCCGCCGCTCCAGCCGCCGCCGCCGCTGCTGCTCCTCCAGCAGCCGCTGCTGCTCCTCCAGCAGCCGCTGCTGCACCTCCAGCAGCTGCTGCTGCTGCCCCTCCAGCAGCTCGAGATGCTCCTCACGCTGCTGCTCAGACAAGTGCTCGCGCTTCTGGATCCAATGGAGCCACCGCTGAAGCAGCCGCCACTTCTGCTTCCGCCGCCGGTGCTGGAGCAGCGGTTGCAGGAGCTGCCGATCGAGCAGCTGGAGCGATCCCTGCCACTGCTTGACCAGTTGGAGATGCTGGATCCGCTGCTTGTGGAGGTGGAGCTGGAGCTGGATCTCCTGCTGCGGCGTTGCTGGAGCTCCTTTGCCGCTGAGAGTGAGAAGGAGAGGTCAGAAGTGTTGTGTGTGTATATATATAGCTTTGCATAATGGGAATTTTCTCAAACTTTAAAATTATTAATGCATTTTGTAGGGTTGAACAGTATCCCTCCAAACCACATTAAATTGTTACTGAATAAAAAAAATTTCTATTACTCCCGTGATATTTTCATTCGGTTAGGTAAAATTATCATAAAAAGCACCACGGCTTCTAGCACAGCGGTGGTTTTCCTATTTATGCATCTGGGTTCAAGTTTTAGTGTATATAATTATTACTCCTGTGATATTTTATTTATCTATTAAACTTGTAGGGTGTTCAGTAAATTTAAAGATTAGTCATGGTGTATATAAACTAGCCCAAATACCTCGAGTTATATATATATAAAAAATATCATAAAAAATAGATTAGATAAAAAAGGACTTGAAAACTAAACATTCCTTTTCCCATCCCCACCGCATAGCCAAACTATACATGGAATCGATGTTACTAAATACTTGTTACGTAAATTCGTCGCAGGTTAAAAAAAATTTTAACAAAAAAATTTATAAATAGAATTTTTCAATATGTTTTTGTATTTAATTTTTTTAAGTGAAAATAAAAAAAATTATGCATAAATATAATTAAATAAATCAAGAACCTTGTATGTTAATAAATAAAAAAAACAACTATAAAAAATAAATAAAAATAAAATATGAAAAATCAAGAAATAATTGTAAATTACGATATTTAATTTTACAAAATGAGACATTTATGCAATTATGTTTACTAAATTTATTAATTAAAACAAGTTTTTTATTTAATCAAACGATAATAAAAATAGACATATATTAAATTGATTGAATAAAATAAAAGAAAAAAAATAATATTCAAGGCTGCATATATTATAAATATTATTTGAAATTAAAATCTTTTTATTTTCAAAACTAAAGTTCATTTATACAAAATATTAAAAAAATTATAGATAAATAAGAAAAACCTCCTAAAATATTAAATGCATAACTAAAAAACAACCGTAATTTTAAAGAGGATCTCTAAACAACATAAAAAACGATAAATAAAAATAAAATTAGAAAATTTAAATGTGTTAATAAACAGAACATTTAGCCTGTTATATTTTTTGAATTTATTTATTAAAATTAATATTTTTATTCAATCAAATGATATTAAAAATAAACACACATATTAAATTAATTAAATAAAATAAAAGTAGAAAAAAATATTATGCTAGGTTGTTGTACATGTTAATTTTATTTGAAAATTTATATTTTTTATTTTTTTAAATTCAGTTCTTGTATGCAAAAAGATAAAAAAAAATATTAATGAATCATAATAAGTTTTTCAAAAATTAAATATGATCAACACTATAAAAACAATTTCTAAAAAAAAATCACAATAAAAGATATTAATTGAAACATAAATTTAAAAAATATTAAAAGAAAGATATATATAAAAAACATCAATAAAAAAAGTAATATGAAAAAAAACATTGTCTGGTTGTTGTGGTTTAATTCGTTAAACCTATAATTGGAGCATAAACTTAATAGTATATTTTTTTCCTGAAATTTATATCTAACTTCTAATAAAAAAATTTAAACATATGACCTGAAACATCAACTCAACCAAATTCAATAATGACCTGTCCAAGATTCCAAAATTACAGCTTTTAAATTGCATGCATTCTATTTTGGTTACGAGTTTTTGGATATAAATTGTTATTTGATGGTATTGTGCATATTTGTTTTAGAAGGTTGAATATGAATATATGCAATTATTTTGTTTGTTTAACTTTATTAACACATTCAAATTGAAAAAAAAATATGTTACTGAATAAAAAAAAATTACCTTAAAAATATTTTGTTTTTTAAATTCAAAATCTACCTTAAAAAAAAAACTCGTAACCACACTGTAAACTTGCACGGTGAACTTGATAAAAAAATTTAAAAAGATCATAGATTTGTTGACATTCAGTTCTGAAAGCAACATTTCGAAGTGATTATTACCTTTTCGATCCAGATGAAATCTCAACTTCACTGAGAATATTCGTCCATCTTTGCACCTTCTCGTTTTCCCTGAGATTTTCTTCATTCTTATCAAAGACAATTGTGTAACTCTCTGTTTGATCATCTATCTTTGATTGTTCGACATCATAACAAACTGGAAACACAGTGTCCGATCTCATCTCATCCATGAATCCGACAATCTTGACAAGTTCTTCAAAGCACCAAGGTAAAGAAGCACAATCTCTAGAAAATATAATAATTGACATCCCTGATTCTTCAATGGCCTCAAAGAGTCTTGATCTAATTTCCATTACTTTCTCTGGTTCCTTCTCGACTGATATAATGAATCTCAGGGCTAGATCTGACTTTAAATAGGTGAAAGCATTACTAGTGTCTGCGACAGGGAAGACAGTGGCCATCCATTGATGGTACGACGAAAAAGCTAAAGAAGCTTTATATGAAGAAGCTGCTTCTTTGCTTGTGACAATAAAATGGGTAGATGGTTGTGGTGTAATATATACAGAAGATAACAAACAAACACCACAATTCTTCACCTTCACTCCTGGCTGGGAAGAATGAAACAACAACTCAATGTCGCTAAAGGATCCATGCTGCCATTCTTGAAGCTCTTTAAGGTAATCAAAAGATAGATAGAATAGCCAAATATGATCTGACAGAACTTCGATAGAGTTACAACTAATACACATCGGCGGCGAAGGATAATTCTCTCTTCCATTGGCTTTGAAATGACAAAAAAGAGGACTTTCAGCCCTTGCACTGAATGCAACACACGCAACAAACCCCATGCTCCGACTAGGCACATGCACACTAATTGAAGGTCCCTTACTTTGATGGTTAAACCAGCCTGGGATTTCATTTCCTGGAACAGCGATACCAAATCCAGGTCTTGGATTAGACAAACCCTGTACCATAAAGAACCAAAATGTTAGATAGATAGAGGGAGAGTGAGAAACAAAAAGGTTGGGGTTTGATTAAGACAAGACCTGGAGGTATCTTTCAAGCATGGTCAACCCCATGCTATCTTGGCCATTATGATTGTACAATTCCCAGCAGTTAAGACAAAGGAACTCTGATCTTTTGGAACTGCTTAATTTTATCGGATCTGGAATTGTTTTTAGGCTTATACAACCATTCAAATTTACTGTTTGAACTTTAGATGGAACCTCAGGCAATGATACAAGCATCCTACAATCCTCCAAGGCAAGCATTTCAAGTCCAGAAAGTTGATTTATGCTCCTAGGCAAGCTAACAAAGTCATTCCGGCTCAGATCTAAAGACTTCAATGAAGATAAGTAGCCAATATCTTCAGGAAGTGCCCCTTCTCTTAGATTGCAAGCGCGCAAACCCAGTGCTTCTATAGAACACAGACCAGTCAAAGAAGGCAACCTTTGATCCGTGGGATTCACAGCTATTCTTTTGCATCCATCAAAAGATAATACTTTAAGATTCTTTAAAAGAAAAATGGGTGCTGGCGGTTGTCTTATTGAAGTTCCACTTACATCAAACTCCTCCAAACTTTCAACTTTCCCCAAATTCTCTGGTATATTTTCAAGTTCAAAGCAGCCAGACATATCAAGTTTTTTAAGGGATTTCAAGCAACCTATGCTACTCGGAATGCTTTCAAGGTTCTTGCAGTTGTTCATGCTCAATACTTCTAAGCCAATCAAATGACGAATTGATGAAGATAGTTCAGCAATACCAGTCCCGTCCAAACAAAGCTTCATCAAACAGTTCATGTTTCCCACTATATCTGGAAACTTCTCAAGTTTTGAGCAGCCATCAAGAGTGAAAACTTTTAGTGATTCCATTTCTAGATTGTTTGGGAGAATCCTAATACTATTGCAGTTCACAAGATTCACGTATTGAAGCTTCTTGTGACGTCCAAGTGATGGATGGACCTCAGACAAACTTGTACAACCTTCAAGAATCAGACTCTCGAGATTCCGAATTCCAGTAAGATCTGGAGTCTTGGACAGGTTTAGTGAGTTGCTGAGATTGATAATTTTCAAATTAACTGCACTCTGCAATCAAGTAGGGGGGAAGAAATATGGATACTACTATCATACATGTATAGGAAAACGATAAAAAGAAATACAAAGGCTCTTAAATTAGTTGTTCTCACCTTACACCCATACCATAATTGCTCAAGACTATTGTTAGCCATGTGAAGTTCAACTAGCTCATCCACCTGTAAACCAGCTGGCAATGATTTTGAAGGGTAAGAATGCCATTCCAGAAATCGCAACTTATTGGAAAGATCTTCAGGTCTTTCAGAAAGCTGCACGTTGTCGATTTTGAGCAATCTTAGTCTGCTCATTTCAGAGAAGGCTTTCATGTTCCATTGTGCCTCTTCTATTCCAGGCATGTCCAAGAAAATGGCTTCTATTTTTTCTTTTCCCTGTCAACCAAAAAGGAGCGTAAATTAAAATAAACTTTATGAAATCTTATGGATAATGTTCTCTATCAGCTACTCACAGTGTTGTCCATCAGTGCAAGGCAGGCATCCTCGTATGTCCACAATCTACTTCGCCTTCCAGGCTCTTCAGGGGATTCACAACGAACAATTTCCTTACCCATTATCTGTAATAAATCATGCATCCAGACTTGATCCCGAGAGACACTTATAAGAGATTTCTCAATAAGAACTGGTATTCCAATACCTGCATGGAATCCACAGTTGTCAAGTATCCTTGTTATTCGATCGATTTTAAACCCCTTCAGGAAACATGCAATGTCTAAAAATATTTTCTTATCGGATTCATGGAGGCCATCAAAACTAACACGAAGCACATCAATAATTTCATTGTTAGGAATCTCATTCATTCTATCAATTGCACCTCTCCATTCAGGGATACTTCTTCTACGCAAAAACGAACCTATAACTTCAAGAGCCAGTGGAAGGCCATTAGCATAACCCACAACTTGCTTGGATAGTTCCACGAAATCTTCAGCAGGCTGGTCATTTTTGAAAGCTTTCTGGTTAAATAACTTAAGAGCATCATCATCATTCAATTTCTCAGCCTCATAAATTTTAGTATCATCATTTCCAGTTAACACATTTGTATCTCTGCTTGTTATGATAATTCTGCTCCCTGGACCAAACCATCCAGGCTCCGCAGCCAAGAATTCTAGTTGTTCACGGTCATTTACATCATCAAGAACAACAAGAATCTTTTTACGTTGTAACTTCTGCTTTATCATTTCAATTCCTGTAGAAGAATCACATATATTAATATCACGTTCCATTAAGATATCAGAAAGAAGTTGTTTCTGTAAACTGCATGGTCCATCTTTCTCAGCAAAAGCTTCTCTGACATTTGCTAAGAAGCAGCTGCCTTCAAATCGCCGACGAATCCTATCATATAGTACCCTTGCAACAGTCGTCTTACCTAAGCCACCCATTCCACAAATCCCTATGAAGATTGCTTCGCCAGTTTCTTCACCTATATAACCATTTAATACCTCTAGACGAGAATCTATTCCAACTAATTCTTTGCTAATTGTTGGCAGAGTGAGGCTTAGTTTGTACGATATGCAGTCAACAATTGCTTTAGTTGATTCCGATTCATCCCTGCACAGGAGAGTGCAAAACATTAATCATGCAGTGTGCAGAAATCAAATTAGATAGTGATAATGGAAAAATAAACATTAGCATATTATAGCCCAAAAATGTATGGCTTTTAGTCGGAAATTAGTATAGGGAAAGATAGCGCCGTGATAATAGATAGCTTCAAGAACAGAGAGGAAAAGGAAAGAATAAACTGAAAACAGAACTAGGATTTTATTAATGCTAAGAATGATCCGTACAATAGCTATCTTATTGTCTATAGAATCACACAAGAAAAAAAGTTAGGAAATAAAATATCCATTAAGTTTGGTTTTAACAGACCAAAAAGCAAATGAAATTCTGTCATATTTTTTGTTCGACCACTAAGTTATTTTTATAATTATTTTTAACAAAAATTTCAATTATCTTGCATAATAAAATTTAAAAAAACAACTTTAAATTTATTAATTTTTCAGTTTTTTTCCCTAGCCTAAATTGTTTTTTCCGGAGTACTAGTGGGTCAAATCAAATCTAATAGATTAAAAAATTAAAAAGAATATGAAATTAAAAATAAAATTTAATTTTATAAAATAATTCAAATAAAAAAATAATCAATTGAAAGAATATAAACCAAATATAAAAAAAAAAAATTGAAATACTGTTGTAAAAATTTAGAAGGTTGGGTGCGAAATTCAAGAAAATAGAAAAGAAAAAAGTTAAATGGCAGCAAACCGATTACTCCAGAGTCCAGACACGCCACCAAAGGAGGTAGGCCATGCCGAGGCGAATCATAAAACAACAATGAAGGCCTTTTTTTGGCAGGAGGACTTACTCGTTTGCGTGTTTTATAGATGCGTCAATCACATTTCTTTTTTATATATATATATATATTTATTTATTAAAATACCAAATTGTCTATAAAATGAAATTATTATTAAAAATAAAAACTAAAAATAAAAGTATGAATAATCCCTTGAAGGCAATTTAAAAAAGTTTTTATTTTAAAGGCTATAGATTCATTTTATTATGATGTGAAAAGTAAAATTTCAAAAAAGCTTTTAGAATTTAATTTTGTTTTTTTGCTTTTAAGGGTAACTATGTAATAATACCATATAAAAAATTTAAAAATACGTAACTGTCCCTATCATATCTACAATGACCATAAAAGACCTTATTATCCCTAATAAATAGTTTATATTTTTTAGAATGAAAAAAATAGTAAATTCATTTTTTCAATCCATGGTAAATCAAAATATTTTTACTGTACTTTTCCAATAGGCTTTAAGTTTTTGTTAATACAATTGATATAGTTGTCCTCTATTGTTCTAAAATAGAATCAGAAAAAAGTATTCTAATCATACTAAAATTTTCTTTGTAATATTGATATTTTTATAAAAATGCCTCAATAAACTCAATTAAATAATAGAAATTCCCTGTCCAAATTAACAAGCTAATTTTATATTCATTTTAATTTTTTTAACAAAAAGACACCTATCAAATTTTGATTCCAAATTAAAAAGAAAAACATAAAATTAAAAATATTAACAAAAAAATTATAAATAAATTTGTCTCTTTTATTTATAAATAGTTGGAATTTTCTAATTCATGATGGAAAATCTTTTTATTTTATTTTGAAAAGCTAAAACCAATATATTCAAAAAATTTAGTCAATTTTTTATTTCTTATGATGAATTTGTTTTCTTCACAATTTTTATGTTTTTAAGCTAACTTTTTATTTGTTCATGCGCGCTAGATTTTTTTTCAACTTTTTTTTACATTTTCATTTTTCTATCTAATATATTTTTTTTATTTTTAAAATATAAAGAAAAACCGAAGAAAAGAAAGAAATTTTACATAAAGATTGGAAATGGGCGCTTGATCACATAAGATCAAGATTTCATAAAAATTAAATTAAAAAAAATCATGCATATGAAAAAAATATACATTTACTATTAAGTGTTTCATCAACAAATCCATAATTTTATCATTCATTCAATATTATTTACCATCTTTTGATTAACAAAACTCAAAGAACAGTACTAAAGCATTTGCTAATTGATTTTTGCGATGAAGAATATATAATAAATTGAAAAATAATTTTTCTAGTGTAAACAAAACATTCAAAAAAGATTAAAAAAAACAAACAAACGATTTTCATTGATAAATAAATGAAAAATTAGCAAGAAATTTGAGAATTGTTTTAATTTGTATTCAATTTTTATTTCTAAAAAACTGTGACCATTGAAATTTGAGACGTGCTCCTCTTTTATTTTAAAAGTCAAAATTAAAGAAAAACTAGTCTGATCATAGACAAATAGCTATTTAATGGATTAAAAATATATACTAACAATTTTTTAATTCAAGAATTAGTTTTGATATTCTTGTTGTATTGTGATTATTTTGATATTTAATCACATGTTTCAATTGAAAAACATTAAAAAAAGAAAAAGAAGAAGCTATGTTCATCATTGAAACAATACAGGGAGATTTTAAGAATAAAAATAAGTAGATAGATGAGCATGTATGAAAAAATAGCCACCGTAGAGAGACAATCTTTCCAGATCCGGACATTCTCCAAATTTTCCTTGAAAGTTTTTTCATGCTTAACGAAGGCTTTTTTATATTTCCCTTTCTGCTCAGCTACCTCTGAGGGATCCACATCATAAAAAACTGGCAGAACAGTTTGCCCCTTCTCTTTCATGCACTGAACAATCTTGACAAGTTCATCCAGGCACCATGGTGAAGAAGCGTAATGTCTTGAAAATATAATGACAGAAAACCTTGATTCTTCGATGGCCTTCCAGAGAGCAGGTTCTATGGTCTTTCCTCTCTCTAGCTTCCTATCATCTATGTATACATCGATGCCTCTCTGTTTCAGATTTGAATATAGATGACTAGTAAAGTTGTTCCGGGTGTCTTTGCCTCTAAAACTAAGGAACACATCATACATATATTGTGGAGGAGCAGAAGATGAAGATGAGGTTATTCCTTGCACGCTGGTGGAAGCCATGAAAATCCCTATAGCGATAAACTAGTACCGATCCCTTCTGGCCTCAACTAGCTCGCTTGGTTCAGCAATTGCTTTCCACGCTATTTTGTGTAAGGCCTGCTCCTGTGCTCAAACATGAAACAGAAGGTAAGATCAAGAAATTTGGCAATTAAATCTACCAATTAGCAATTTCAAGGTGGAACATGTAGAATTCAACTTAGAAATCAGAAAACACCAAATTTCTACGAGTATTTCACGAATCTAGACGAAATAAACCGCGTGCTAAGTGTTGGCTAAAGAGGCACAATATCCAGCCAAGTTTCCTGGATTTTCTTACGGATCTTTTTCTTACACTGTAAAGAAGATGGAGTTTCGGTGGAGAAAAAGCAAAGAGAGAAATGAAAGGGACATCGAAATTTGAGTTGCACTGGGCGGCAGAGGCACCTTCCTGTCAAGAGCAGGGGTTGGGCCACACACATCACAATTGAGTTGATTCATATGTTTAAAATAAATATTTTTGGACTTCTTTTGTCTCTTTCCCTTTGTTGCCTTCCTCTCCCTTGTAATTCTGCATAAGAGCAACTTCAATAAGACATGCTATTTTTAAAAGTTAAAATTAAATTGATAAAATGGATGTAAATATAGTTTTTTTTATGTGAAATTATAATGGTAAAAAACTATTTAGAAGAGTTAATTATATTTTATATTAAACATATTTTAATATAATTATATAACTAGTTTAATTATTTTATATATAATACAATCATGTTATTACTTATACAATTAATTAATATGAGTAATTTATAAAATTAATGAAGTAATTTCAAAGTTAAAAGATATAATTTGAAGTTTAAATTTTAAACTTCTAAAATCAAAATTTATTTATATGTATATATTCAATTTTCAGTTTTATATAATACTATTAAATTTTGTAGGCTTTGAGATTTGAAGGCTTCTTTTTTTTTCTTGTTCTGTTTTTAGAGAGAGAAACAAATGCTAATTGTAGATAAAAATATATTGGCTAACGAGTATATAATTTTTTTTGGTTTTGGCTTTTCTACGTAGATATGTAAAAATAGAATTTTAGTAAAAGAAAATGTATTTTAGCTATTCAAATAACTATGCGCCAATGACTTCAAATTATAAACTGGATGACAAAATCTAACAATGAAAGGGCATAATAAAATATAATCCATAATAAATATCATATTAATAGCTTTGTTTTAAATATTTATATAATTTTGTTGGTCTAGTAGGATCAAAAAGACCCTTTAGTGTAAAAGTTAGAAAATAGCCTTGTTTTAAATATTTATATTATTTTTTCACATAAAATATATTAATTAACAAAAAGCTAAAACATGCAGTGAAATCACTGTAACTCGTAAAACAGTACTGTAGGTTTTGTCTTTGGTTTGTTGGAAAGGAAGGTTGTTTTTTAGGGCTGTTTTGGTCTTTTTAACAGGCATAAAAAAGAGATGAGATGGGAGGATAGAGTGGGAAGAGAAGTGTAGAATTGTGGTTCCTAAAGGGGACAGAGAGAAAAAAGAAAGATGGGGTGATGATGATGGTTCCAGCAGTGCTTGCACTCTAAGTTTCTCTTGTTTGGTTTTTGTTGACCGTCTCCAGTTTCATGTTTTTCACGGTTGATTTATTTGTTCAGTATAGCTATTGCGTGTGGTTCCCAGTTTCTTATTGGTCAGGCTTGTGCACTTTGATTTACAGTTGGTTGGAAAAAAATAAATCGTTCATCTCGATGGCATGCAGGGCATTGTTTGTAATGCTTCCTGTTTTTTTTTTTTTTAATTATCAGGACGATCATCAATTTCCAACTTCAGGATCATCAATTTCCAACTATGTATATGGATTGTGTTGCTCTTGCTATTTTAGTTAATGAAAGCAAATATAGACCCCTTTATAGCTTGCTTGCTGAATCAGCTATTTTTATTTTTTGCTGCGAACATGATTTATAATGAAATTTGATGTTTAAATAAATATTTTTTTTAAAGAAAAAAATAAAATAATATTCTAGAAAGAGATGCTTTGAAATTATATATCCAATAAAAAATAAAGATTGTGAACCTCTATTCTAAAAATCTCATTGTGTATTTATAGCTCATGAATCTTTTTTTTTTAAAAAACCTTTATAATATTTAATGATAGATAAATATCTCCTACATTTATATTAATATTTGATGAAATATAATAAGTCTTTGAATAAGTTTTATACACCTAAAAGATATAAAAAAAATTAAGATTCAAGACATCATATGCAACTAATGCTTATAGAGAATGAGCTATTCTCATAGATTAGACCTAAGGAAAGATAATCATTATCTTGGCTATGCTTAAGGAAGGAAGGTTATTCCATGCTACCAGACTTAACATGTTCGGGACTTGGTATACTGTCAAAATCAATATGTCAAGATTTGATTAGCACCAGACTTGACAAGTTTTGATTGAGGCATGTTTATATTCCTGGAAATTTAAACTTATAAATCTTTCTTTTGAATTTTTATAAAAATATATAGATAGAATCTTAATTCATCATTTTCAAACTCGTTATGGATGTTCATTGTTCTCCTTGGATCCACACATTCTTTGATTGATGTATGAATATAGCATCCTCTCTTTTTTCTGTCGTGCATAGTGACATGAAAATGGTCGCACATAAGATACCTTTTAGATGTTCAAAATTTGACTGTAGCTTTCGATTTTTTGGTATTTTTATATATTTAGCTCTCCATCTCAATTTACACATCATTTTTAATTTTTTTTAACCATCAACATTAATATTCACGGTGTACTTGCATGCTTTGTTTAGAGTTTTGATTATGATTGATTAATTATTTGCTTTAATGAGATCTAACTGCTCTCCATGTAACAAAACAAGGAAAAGAAATCCATGACCTATATTGGTTTTTTTTTCCCCTTTTTTAAATAGAGGAAAAAAGTTTGAAAATTGTTGCTTTTTCTTCTTTTTAGATATTCAAACATATAAAGATTTGATATTTGAGGGTTTTGTTCTTTTTAGATATTATTTTTATTCACACAAAAGAATAAAAAGCCATATTGTCGCACAGAAACATGGTCTCATCATACCACTGGTCCAGCTCACTGAATTTTTCAAAAATAAAATAAAAATAAATGAGAGGAACCAATTATAAGCATCTAATCTAATTTAAATTCACATAAAAGAGCATAAGAGATCATCGCAGTAGGACAGCATAAAAAAGCAAAAGAAAAATTTAGTCAAAAGTGCATGAATGATGAAAGTTAATTTCTTGGGTACAAGAGATCAAATATTTTAAATTATATTTATCTTTCACTTTTTATTGATTTAGTCTTTACTTTACATCAATATTTTAACATTTATTTTTCTATTAACAATAAAAAATATTTCTTCAACCTAAACAAAAGTTAACAGTGCTCGCATATTATTGCAAGAACATGTTGTGCTATGGTTTCTTCGATAGTCAGAAAATCAAGGGCCACCATCCATGTGCATCCAAACACCTTTTTTCATCATTTCCACCTCCTTCTAACTTCAAAATCTATTATAATCCAATTTAATTGGTCTTAAATTGAAATCAATTTTTTGAAACAAAAATATATGATCTAGGCTTCGATCTATCTATAGTAAAACTACATCATGGTCTTTTATTTCTTTATTAATTTTAATCTTAATTAATCTTAATAATAATAATAATAATAATAATAATGTTGTTATTATTAATCTTCATTAATAATGTTTAATATAGTAGTGCTTGTATAGCAAAACTGAATCCAACCTCTTGGATAATGTAGCCACCATAACTTGAACACTAAGTGCAAACCCAATATTTCTCCTACTTCTGGTATCTTAGTTACCAACTTCGAAAGCCCTTTTCTTTTCTTTTTATTCCAATGACTTCGAATTGTTTCCGGTTTCTTTAGGTCAAGAACTCGCACTGGTAAGTTTCCTTACGGATCTTTTTCTTACACTGTAAAGAAGATGGAGTTTCGGAGGAGAAAAAGCAAAAAGAGAAATGAAAGGGATATCGAACGCGCATTGGGCAGCAGAGGCACCTTCCTGTCAAGAGCAGGGGTTGGCCCCACACATCACAATTGAGTTGATTCATGTTTTGTAATGAATTCTCAAGTCAAGCATTCCAAGAACTTTTGTTCATATACTGCTTGGAGTTGTTTAAAATACATATTCTTTAACGACCTTTGTCTCTTTTCCAGCGCATAAAGCTTTTGCATTCCGACAACTTCCCAACAAATTTTAAAACTGACCTTGAAATTAAACAAGAAAAAAACACCATAAACCGTGTATTAATATTGTAAAATTGTAAGAAATATTTAAAAATTTGGCGATTTTATAGGAACATATTCTAATACATATAACGCCCTTAATTATTGTCTAGATAAAAATAGTTAAAATGAAAATAATAAGAATTTATAGAAATGTTTTTAAGAAAATAAACTCAAAAACAAAATTAAATTAAATAATCATGTTTATTTCTCTTATCTTTTAAGTTTTTCCTATGACTATCTTTTTCAAAAAGTAAATAAGGACATTTTAGATACAATAAAAAGTTTCTATGAAATTTTTTTTAAAAGGAGAAATTACTTGATCATTATGTAGTTTAGTTATTTTATCTTTATTTTTTCAGAAATTATAGTTTATGATGACAATTTATGTCCTCCCTAACACACGTAATAATTTATAAAATTATTATTATTTTCAAAAATATCAACAAAAACATCTAATAATTTACAAAATTATTATTATTTTCAAACTAATAATTATAAAGCTCTTATATTAAATATTATAAATTTTACATTGATTTTTTTTTATAAAAAAAAAACTGAGCCACCACCCTCTTAACCGAGTCTAATTATCTAAAACTCAAAGGTCATGTTTTCAAAATTGAACATTCATCCCTCATCACCGTGAGTCAAACTATAACTCCATTCTTAAATACAATTAATGAAAATTATGGGTTGACTTTTTGATAGAGTTGAAAGCCCTACAAGGATTGATAACAATAAGCACATAAAGATAAAGAATTAGCCAAAATAAGATTAAAACACGAAGAACCCTAAGATCTTATTTTTATTTCTGAAATAATGAATTGATAACTTTTGTCTCTCTAGATATTTACAAGTCTTTATATAGGCGTGAAAGTAAACTTAACATAGTAAGAAAAATTATTATCCTGAAACAAAACAGAAAGATAGCTAAGAATTCAAAAATAATATAAAATTCAAAATAAATCAAGGAAAAATAATAAAATTGAATCAAACAGTATCATTGAGGCATGATTTGAGGTCTTCCAGGACTCGAATGGTTGCCGCAAGCGCAGCAACTTATAAAACTAAGCCTTAGAAATAATCTATAGAAATTTTAGTCTAATTTAATAGTAAGATAAAAAATTATGATCTTTTATTATCATTTTGCTAGTTTGGTGTGATTCATCAAGCATTCTTTTAGATTTAGCCTTATCTCACTTGTTTATAAAAGCATTTACTAATAAAATTTGTTTGTGATAAATCTCTATTTAGCTCTGAAAAATTGCTCAAAACCCTTAATTTCTATTACCTCTGCCACATCACTTTTTCTATAATTCATCAGTGTTGCGTCAAATGCCGAGTTAGGTGGCATCACCTCCTAATTGATGAATTATTTGCCTTAATGAGATCTACCTGCTCTCCATGTAACAAAAAAAGGAAAAGAAATCGATGGCCTATATTGCTTTTTTTTCCCCCTTTTTTAAATAGAGGGAAAAAGTTTGAAAATTTGGTTGTTTTTTCTTCTTTTTAGATATTGAAACATATAAAGATTTGATATTTGAGGGTTTTGTTCAGGTTTTTAAGTGACTGAATCAGTTATTGGGATTCTCAATGAATTGTTAATGAGGTTAGATCGAGGAAAATAATTTCATGAGAACAACTGGACAGTATTGTGCTTCTTATAATGATTCAGGAGTTGCTTAGAGTTCTTGAAAATGGGCACTTCTTGCATTGATGGATGTCTGCTGCACATTTGTTCATGGCTTTTTATTCTTTTGTGTGAATAGCCCCTTATTCATAAAAGCCTTATGTAATGTTGAATTAATATGCATATCAAAAGATTAAAAAATGAAGAAGAAGGAGAATATGCTTTGTTGAAGACATTTTCAGATATAATGGTAGAAAACAGGTGTATCTGTGGGAAGTCCAAAAGAAGCTGATTCATTGCATTTATGAGTGTTTGATCGCTGTCTTTGACCTTGTAAACCTTCATCTCAATTTCAGTCTAATTAAGATAAGATTGTAATAGCGATCATAATTCAAAGTTTAAATATATTAAAATATTTTTTTTATTTTTTTAAAATTATTATTAAAATTAGCGCACCAAAACAATCTAAAAATATATAAAAAAAAAATTAAAATTTAAAAGAACGTAATTTCAACCGTGTTTCAAAACGATTTTTTTAATCTTTTTGTTATCCAATAAAATGAGTCTGAATTATCCAGAAAACTATGACCATATCTGGAGAAGGGTTCCTTCACTCTAGAAGATGAGTGGCAATGGTTAATTTTGTAGTTTCGTAGAACCCTTTCTTGATCAATTAGCCAATTCACCCGAGCTATACTGTGGTATGATTCCTACTATGTTCTCTAAGCGACGCTTCGATAGCTAGAAACTCGAGGGAGTATCCAAAATGCCATTTTCAATCATTTTCAGCATAAAAACCTCAAACCCATCCTAATAGTTTCTATAGACCCATCTTTAACTTCAAAATCAATTCTAATCCACTTTAAATGGTTTTAAATTGAAATTTAAGTTTCAAAACAAAAAACATATATATCATTACCTATCACACTCACCTCTAATACTCAACCACTTCAATACATGATAACCTAACTAGCAACTTCACAGCGAGTATGATCAAATATTATTTTTTTTAGTTAAAAAAAGATAAGGATTGTTACTATTTTTATAGTGTATTAAAAACTAACTATGAATTAAAAATTCAATGTGTATTTAATAAAATAAATTGATAATTATATACGCTGATAATTATTTAAAATATTTGTTTAAAGTAATTAAATAATAAATAAAAAAAGTAGAAGATAAATGAAATTTAAAATATTTGATGTCGTATTGCTGGAAGATAAACCGGTAACCTTTCCAGCCAAATTAATGGTCTGAAAGTTAGGTTTCAATCTCTTGAACCCAAAAAAATCTATTTTTGTTTTTGTTTTTTCTTATTTGAAAATATCTAATAAACACCCCTATAATTCTCAGTAAATCCATATCAAACATCAAAAACAACTTTTAACCGGTCAAAAAACTAAGAAATCATCCAATTCAAAAAAACTTTTCAAGTTTCGATCTACTATCTGATGAAAGGTGTAAAACCACAATGAAACTACTCTTGACAGGTGGATCCCATTATCACTAAGATTAATATTTTTTTATTATTGAATTGTGACCAACCTATCTCTTTTTCTCTCCTCACCTAATATTAAGTGACTTTCTTTTTTCTCTCTCAAACTCATGAATTGAAACCTAAAAAATTCAAACATCATCTCATTAAATTTAAATTGATCTCAAATCAAGTTTCAAAATCTGATAAAAACCTTCGACAACCAAGAACATGCCAATAAAAGAGACTACTAATAAAAAAAAACCAACAAACAACATACTAATTAAGGATGAAATCAATAACAAAAGGTACGAGGATAAAGAAAAGAATCACTATTAAGAATTTTGTTAGACTAATATGATTGAAAGGACACTAATATGATTGAAATCAATAACAAAAGGCATCACCCTCTTAATTTGGGATCTTGATTTTCATCGGATTAGCACACAACACATCAAGTTGGCTGGAAAGGACTGCCAAGGTACTGTGATTCTGAATAATTATTTTGCTATGCATCAAATAATTGTGGCTGCAGCTGATAATCCATCTGGTTTGACGTCAAATCATAATTCACAAAAGAAAAAAAAAGCCATCTCAGTGGAACAACATAAAATAGCAAAAGAATTTTTTTCAAAAGTGAATGAATGATCAATGTTTATTTTTCTTTTCAAAAGCTTCGAAAAATCTATAGAATAATAATAATGGGAATATAATAATAATGACTAGTCTATGACTTCATCTGGTTCAATCGGTTTTAGAATTTAAAAACTGAAATTAGTTTATTTAGTTATTTTTTCACACAAAAGAACAAAAAAGGTCTTCTCAGTGGGACAACATAAAAAAGCAAAAGAAAAATTTGGTCAAAAGTGCATAAATGAATGATAAATGTTAATATTTCTTTTCAAAAGCTTCAAAAGAAATATTCGAAAAGATACTCACATCACTGTGGTCTACCAAATGACAGCCTCCATTACTCCATATTTACCCTCCATTTGGTATTCCCTAGTGTATCCAGGGCCTGGAAAATTAATTCAAACAAAAGAGAATCCTTGTTAAACCAGAAGCTAAGCTGGTCAAATCTACACATGTGATAGCATGTGAAGGTATACAAAATTATCAGTATGAGATTTTGTTCAAAGAACATCACATATTAGTACCAAAAGATGATTTAGTTCAAACAATAAAATATGCATCAGTAACCATGCAATGCATCTAATATGTACAGACCTCAAAAACTGCTTGTAGCTGCTTCCTAGGTGCCCTCTTAACTGCTTCACGTTGCTGTTTAGCACCATGTATCCGCATGACATAGGAT
>Ga0307513_10003502_pt1 | contig 21255 bp, 6 predicted proteins | sample 15_EM_MG_FD_202174 | JGI IMG/M metagenome (GOLD analysis project Ga0307513, IMG submission 202174) | Populus trichocarpa ectomycorrhiza microbial communities from riparian zone in the Pacific Northwest, United States - 15_EM | ecosystem: Host-associated > Plants > Roots > Unclassified | place... | reverse complement strand
GAATTCCCGCATTTTGGAAATGGCAACAACAAGCAGCAGCGACGAACAAAGTTTTCTAAGCAACGAGTCGGAGAAAATGATGTCTGGTGCTGTGTTCTCTGAGATCATGAACCCAAAGGGGCGATGAGAAGCAAGCTAGTTAGCATGCTGCGTTAGTATAGGCCTCAAGACAAAGGTCTCTAGCTGAAATACCTATCGACGCAGATATATGCATTACTTGTTTGAATAATTTTGGTAGTGATAATTAGTGTGTCTGATAGAATGATTTTATTGCAGTACTCTGCATATTCAGCATTAATTGGAACCAATTTTTCATGTTATTTGGCCACTCAGCCGCAAGATCACCACAATTTCAAGCTAACAATATGAACAAGTGCATGCTTAGAAATTAAGAAGTTAGGGATGCTCAAGCTATCTGATTCAAAATTCGGCTGACTTTAATGAAAGGAAATCAATAGACTGAGAAGATTCTTTCTATGCAATCATCTCTACAAAATAAAAAAGCTGACTTTTTTTCCCAGAAAAATTTGTTCCTTACTTCCTATCATAATATGTTTAATCAATATGTTAAAACCAAATTTTATTGTTCATATAAGAACAAGATTTGATTTTCAAAATCCGTATTTGACATGCATACTTAGATTCAAATAAAATACAAGACGTTGATCTATTTTTTCTTAACTTTAAAATAATCTATAAAGAATATTTGACCTGTGAAAAAATAATAAAGTCAATTAATAAAAATGTTAGATATTATTACTAATGTTATAAGAACTGCAAACAATATTATTTTTCTAAAAGAGGACTTTCATCGTTAATTGTAAATGCACGAGAGAAAAGAAAATGCAAAATACATTCAAAAATTAATTTATGATAAATTATTATTTATACATAAATAATTGATCAAATTTATAATTGATCAAATTAATACAAAGGTTAGACTCCACAACATGTTTTCACTGAGCACTGCCAACAAATTTATGATACATACACTTTTTTTTTTTTTCCAGAAATGATCGTTCAAGAGTTAATTGGTTATCTGTAATGAAAATCATACTTAGAGGTCATGTTTAAGTTATTCAAGATAACAACGATGAATTAACTATAAGAGATGATGTCTTTTAACTTAATGAGTTAATTGTTCCATATTGAGCTACTTCATCTAATGACTTAGAAGAAAACTCAAATTTTCATGTTGCCGAGAATACTTTAATTGATATTGATATTAAGGAGTTAAATGATGTTTTGAGAATAATAAACATACATAAATCGATGAAGATAATGATAGGGATGGAATCAACATAGAAGATTGTAATGGAGATTTGTAACATGATTAATTAATGCAAATGCCACTGATTTTTTTATTTTTTTAATGTTTTTTTTTTAAATTCTAAATTATTATTGACATGGTTACCAATGGATTTAAGTCGTCGGTATATGCTAGAGAGTTGGAAAAGAATTACTACAAATGTCATAATTACTATTTATTCATCAATTGAATAACAAACAGTTTGTTTGATGCATGATTATATGTTAAATTCATCAAAGAAATTTATCATCCTAATATATTTTCATAATTTGTTTTTAATTCTACGGAAATATACAGAAGTCTGATTATAATGTCTTAAAAGTTAATTTTCTTGGATTTTTTTAATGTTGAATTATAGATTGCATAACGCCAACGACTTGGAAGTCTTTGAAAGGTCACTGCTACACAGCACAGACGACCTTTCAAAGGTCTTCTTCCATTTCCAATTGGCCACCTCTATTTGTTTGTTGCCTCGTAACGTCCATGCCTTTGATATTCCACAGTTTTCATGATGGAGTGGGCATCCTATTTGACCTTTTTTTTTTGTTCAATTCTGCATAATTCTTAATTTCCCTTTCACTTCCTACTTATTCTTAATATGAAATAAAAAATAATAATTAGCCAACTCAAAGCATTGTTGATGCAGGAGAGAACTATAAGGATAGTAACAATATAAGGATTTAAAAAAAATTTAATGAGCAAAAAAAATTAACTACCAAGATTTAAAAAAAATTAACTATAAGGATAGAATCATAAATTCATATGAATTTTATTTTTTTTAAAAAATAGTTTGTGCTGTCAAGAAAAATAGGATTTCTAATCTCTACCAAGATTTTAGCTTTTTTTTTTGGTGTGGATGAATGACATCAAACTTTACGTAATATTTATATAACTAAACTAATAATATTTTAATTAATCTAATTTTGTATTTTTATTCATCATGAATATGGCAAACTTACTTTTGGACTCCAAAATATATATATATATATATATATATATATATATATATATATGCATGGCAAATAAAATTTTTTGGTACAGCCCCACAATAAATAAAATGCCAAGAAAACAATTGAGTCTATTTGGGTTAACTTGACTAACTCGTGACTCAGGTTAACCTCATATAAAAAAAAATAGAAAAAATCACTATGATCACAGCCCAACAATCTAATGTCAAAGAATTAAATTGAAATAAAAAATTATTTTAAAAAAATATAAAAACAAATTGAGTTAGTTGAGGTTCACTCGACTAACTCGCAACCCACAGAATGTGATCGAGATAAAAAAAATTATTTTAAATTAAAGGCATATGAAAAAAAAGATTGGAGTAAATTAAAAGGAACATCGAAAAAAATCAAAATCAACCCGAGTTAATTTGACAAACTCGTGACCTAATAATATAATTTCAAATGATGATATAAAAAAATTAAAAAAAACATAAAAAATCTAAGATTTGTGATATGAGATGGAGAGAAACCCACATAAAGGAATGCAGAAAAGACCATTAAGCTAAAGACCCAATAACTTAATGTCAAAGAATAAAATAAATAAATAAATAAAATATCGAATGAACCTAAGTTCACTCAACAAACCCATGACTTAGGATAAGAGACTGGGATAACTCAAAAAAAAAAAAAAAACTGGAAACAACAATGAAACTCAAAGCCCAATAACTTAAAGTTAAATGATAAAATTGAAAAATAATCAATTTTAAGAAAATAGCATAAAAATTTCAAAGTTAAATCGGGCTAATATTTGAGATTAGTGACCCGAGTCATGAGACTAAGATTAAACCATCGAAGGGAAACTCTAAAAAATACATAGCAAAATCCCTAATCATCCAAAATTGAAAAAACAAAACAAATAGCAATAAAAAAAATGAGAATCAAATCTAGAATAAAAATTAAATGAAAGAAAATAATGAGGAACTAAATTGAAAAATAAAATTAATTAAGAAAATAAGAAAACAAAATAGCAATCACAGAATGATGATCAAAATTAAATATAAAAATTAAATGAAATAAAATTCTTAGGGGAAAAATTAAAAAAAATAAAGTTCAAAAGCATTAAAAGAAAAACACAAATAGAAATAATTAAAAAAAAATGATGATTCAAATTGATAGAAATACAACATGTTGGTGCAAATTTTGAGGTTAGGTGAGAGAAAAGATAGAGGATAAGAAAAAAGTTCATTGGAGCTCAATCTCACCTCCATCATGAACACGTGTCCTATCATTGCGAAAAGGACGATGCTCTACTTTAAACATTGTAACGGACGACAACATTTGATCATTGGAAGGTGCTACATGCGCTGTCTAAAGAACATGAATGTCTCTTAATTGTTGGTGCATGTGTGGCATACATCAACCATTTTTTTTAAAATTAATTTTATATATAATCAAAGAATTAATTGCCTCCCATCCAAATAGATATATATAAAATAACCATGTTGAAAAGGCCTTAAGCCCCTAAACATGAGTTCTCTTGAGAAGGCAAAATGGTTCTTTTACTATGCATTCAAAGTGCAAAAAAGACTAGGAATCCCTTCCCCTCTTTTTTTTTTTTTTTTTTTTACTTTTAAGAGCATGTGAGCTATTATATTATTCATTTGAAATATAAAAAACTTCCTTACACCCATTCAAAATGATAATAACTAATGAATCAATAAACTTAGTGAATGATTTTTTCTCTCAAGAGAAAAATAATAGTTTTACGAAGATGAAATATGAGTGTATTCATGGTAAAAAACCGAGCTTTTTTATTATTAATTTTTAGTAATATCTTGAAATTATGGTTGCATGTTGACTTTTGTTACTATCCCTCACAATGATTTTTCTCTTTTTTAAATATATTTGGTTCTAGATGGATAAAAAATATTAATTATGATGATTGAAAATAAGTAACGTTTTCTCTTTATGTTTATTTAGTATTAATAGATCAATATTTTTATTCACTGGTAAAAAATCATAACATTGAAATATGGATCCTTTAAAATAATATTTGTTACAATGCAAGAAATAAGTATAGTAATTGTTTTTCCCAGTTTTATAGAATGAGTTTTTAACGACAATCATCTTCATCTATCTACTTGTTTGATAATGAAGTACAACATCATGAACTCCAAAAAGTCTGTAGCACAAGTAGCATTGATCTGAACCAACTTTTCTTTTTATTTAGCCACTCGGCTGCAACATCCTTATTCCCCATTCTTTCTTCTTCTTTGTTTTTTTTTTTTTTTTTTTTCTCTTTTTTCGAATGAACATCCCTATTCCTTCAAGCTGGAAATATTTGCAAGTGCTAACTATCAAACAACTATTTTAATCTAAAAATTTAAGCTGTTAGGTGAGGTTTTAGAATATTATTTATATTATTCTCTAACATACCCCCTCAAATGAAAGCTTTTTAGACTTGAAACTTGCACAGACCTATACTACCTTGTGCTTTATTTTTATCAAATAAATGGAGATGGTGAGATTTAAACTCGTGACCGCTTGGTCATTAAGGTTCTGATACCATGTTAAAAAATTATCTAAATCTAATAGTTTAAACTGTTAGGTAAGGTCTTAAGATATGATTTATATTATTCTCTAACACTAACTAATTGAGCCAGTACTTTATTTAAGTAGGTAATTACAATAAAAAGTTATTTAGGGATGTTCAATCGATCTTGGAAAGAAATAAATGAAGAGATTAAGAAGATATTTTTTAAATGTTTATTTCGAAGACAAAAAAAAAGAGTTGTAAATAAAAATTCTTTTTTACTATCATGGTATGTTTAATTCAAATTTTGTTTAATGAAAACCACATTAGAATAACTTTTCACAAATATATATGGGTGTCGAAAAGCCCTATTATAAATAAGTCTTTCATATTTTTAAATAAAAAACAAATTCCTACCTTATAATTTATGTTATGTTCCCACTCTTCTCACAACCTTTATGTAATCTTTTTCATGAATAAAAGTTAACATTTTATAAAAACCTATGTTTATCCTATTTCTCTTTATTTTACTGATTTAGTAGTAGATGAATAGTATTAAAGCCTTGTTAAATTGTTTATAGTAAGAAAGGTTTATCAAAATATATTTTGCAGTATTGGTAAGTCATGGTAACAGTTGGTTAGCCATATTTGCCAAGTTAGGCGTTTCGATGGTATGTTAAATAATCATTTTAATCCAAAAACTTAAATTATTAGGTGAAATTCCAAGATATAACACATTCCTTCAAGTGAAAGTTATTTGGACTTGAAACTTACACAGATCCACGTTACCTTGTACTTAATTTTTATCAAATAAATAGGGATGATGAGATTCGAACTCGTGACTGCATACTTGGTCATCAAGGCTCTGATACCATGTCAAAGAATCATCTCAACCCAATAACTCAAGCTATTAGGTGAGGTTCCAAGATATAATTTATATTATTCTCTAACAAGGTATACCTTGTTAAACTCCATCACCATTTACTCTTTTCAACTATTTTGTTGTCAATCTATATCTCGTTTTGTTCTATAATTTGTTTTAGTTTTTGCAATGTTATACTTTCAATTATCTTTATATTACTTAGTTCAAGACCTTCAAGTAGTAGTATGTCTATGCATCCAAATTCCTTTGATCATGAAATTATCCAAGACCTTAATATAGAGAAGTACCAAATTGCTTCAATTGCACAACATCTTTAAAATTCAAATATTTCTAAAATGTAAAAGAAAAACATATATCAAATAAGAATATGGATGAATTATTCAATAGAAACTACTAAGCAAACTTTACATGTCATTCCTTAAATAAAAATCCTTTGACATCAAAGAAAAATTAAGAAAAAATAATTAATTACAAATTATAAAAACGATTCTTCTTATTATAGATACACATGAGATTGGTATTTAAGAATTTCTGCTTATAATACTATATATCATGTTATGAATTATATATAAAAAAATTAAAGTGTAAAAATATTGATTGAATTAAAAAATAAACGCTGTAATCATTAAAGTGTAAAAAATGGAAGAAGTGACCTTTGAAAGGTCGTCCGTGTTGTGTAGTAGTAAATCTTTTTCAAAGAAAATCGGCAACATACAAAAAATTTATAACATACGGCTAATAATGTCAAAATATTTCTATATATTATAAAAAAATATTTAAGTTGCATGTATTGAGATAGAAGTATATGATATATGTTTGCATTTTAGTTGTGATCTTTGATGAATAAAGATTGATTTTTATAATTTTATAATTAAAAAAATATTTTTTTTTATAAAATTACGTTGAAGAAAAATAGCATGGAGAAAAAAGTTTAATATTAATGTATTCTTTAAACTAAAGTTTAAAACGAATTATTATTTGCTTTACCGAATATTCATTTTCTTCCCCTAAATAAATTAGGCTAACCTCTTTTACCTAAATAATTTAGATATTTATGTGTTCATGTGTGTGTGGTACCTTACAATTATATCAATCAATTATGTTATTCAAAAAATATATCTATAATTCTAACATAATATCATTTCTACTTGGTAGAAATTATAAGGAAGGAAAGTGTGTACACACATGAGAAATTTTATGGTACTTAAAAAATAACTAGTTAAATCATATTAGTTATTTTATAAATTTATTTTAAAGAAAAATATATATATAACTATAAGAAATATGTTTTAAATGGAGATATTATTGTTATTTTTTGTGAGATATGAGTTTTTCTATTTTTTTCTGTTAATTTTTATCTTTTGTTTTTCAATATCAACTTAAGAAATAACTAATAAAATATCATCAGTTACTCTTTGAGTATCATAAATTTTTTTTTATGCACAATAAAAAAAAAGAAAATATATTTATTGCATGTAAATATATGGTATTGGTAAAATAGTAAATTGATAACAACATTGTAAGACTTAATTTCATGTTATTATTTTCTGAAATATATTGGACATCATTATCCTTCCAACTTATCAAGTGATATTGTAGAGAAAATAAGAAAAAAAAATATTAAATAAGAATTAAAATGATTGTATAAATTAATAAGATAAAGCAACGTGAATTTAGTAGTTATATCTAAATTTATGAAAATCAATAAAGAAAGGTCCACATGTTAAGGACGAAAAATCTGACGTTTCATTTCCTGCAGAACGTTACCAAATATATTTCCATAATTTTTTTTTTAAAAAAACAATTCCTAGGAAAAATACAGAAGTCTGATTATGATGTCTTAAAAGTTAATTTTCTTGGAAAGTGCGTTGGACTTAGGATTTTTTAATGTTGAATTATTGATTGCATAATGCCAACGACTTGGAAGTCTTTGATGTCTTTCAAAGGTCACTTCTCCCATTTCCAATTGGTCCACTCTATTTGTTGCCTCATAACGTGCATTAGACATTTCAAAGGCTTGGAACTTTGCCAACAACATGTATTTGCCTTTGATATTCCAGTTTCCACTAACTCACATGCCATTTCACAAGAATTTGATTAACTTGCCCGAACTCTTACATCCATAATTTCCTTAAACCACATGAAATAAAGAAATTCATATATAGCTCACTAGAATCCCCACTTCACTTGAATTTACTAAGACTTTTTCATCAAAATAACACAAAATCACAAAGAAATTTTCTATATTTCTCAACTAACTCGCAAGACTCTTTCCCCAATTAGTAGCTTTTTTATTTTATTTTTTATTTGTTCTCTTCTGTCCAAAATTACCACCACCTAGCGAAAATTCAAAATATTTAAACTCGAGAGTCTACACATATTCTATCCGATCAAACTTATTTAAATTTTTTTAATATTTTAATTATTAATTTTAGAAATTTCAACTTGGGGGTTTATACTGTTAATCACAGAGATAATAATAAGTTTTCATGGTTTATATACTCCTTTATCAATACCTAAGAAATTTTGGGTTTATATATCTATGGAATATTTTTTAGGTTTACTTAGGTAAAAAAAGTAATAAAGATTTTATTTTTATGTTTGTGAATAAGTTTTTTTAGATGATATATTTTATATCTTGTTATAAAATTGATAATACAATTATATAGCAAATTTATTTTAAAAAAATATAGATCAGCTTCGTAGAATTTCTAGAAGCATTATTTATGATGGTCACGTTAAATTTCTTGATTATTTTGGAAGGTTATGTGAGGTTAAATGTGAAATTCCTAGAATCAGTTTGGAAAATAAACATTTTGCACCCAAGATTCCATGGAATATATATGGCTTGGAGTTCAGCAGCCATATTAGTTATGTAATTCATAAAAGCCAAGACACCCATCCATCCAAATCCCATTTTCATCACGAAAATAATTAATAAACGAGATGCGTGAAATCATTCCGAAGAGCGGTAAGTTGGGTTTGATCCTTTTCCTTTACCCTTCGTTGGGGAACTTACAGTAAGTTGGGATTAGTTATCCAACAATGAGGTTTCACATGGTCCCCAATGGACGTAGCGTGATGGTAAATGGCTTGAAATCTGCACAACAGGTCTCGAGTTCGAGTCAGGGCGTGCACCTCTTGTAAGAGCCTGGAACAGCCGGGGTTTTACTCGCTCACCTGGACCCACAAAGTACGCTTTCCGAAGGGTGGGGTTTCCTCGAATCAAAAAAAAAAAAAAAAAGGTTTCAAATGATTTCTTAGTTTCAGGGGTGGCCATGCATGGTCCCTGCAAAGGTTTGTCTGTGATAATCTCTTCTCTATGAGAATAATTTCTTTTATCCGTGTATAATGAGTTTTCAACCACAAATACCGCAATTTAAAGTTTAACGCAGAATTTAATCAACCATGAGTATTATTGATTCAATTCGATACCCACTCGATACAACAGATAATAATAACAGTAGTAGGAAGGGAATTTAACAAACAAACTAGACAATAATATTAGAGAGAGATCTCGATTACTTAGGGGCGCCGCAGTCGCGCTTGTACATCCCGCACCGATTATCCATCTTCAGGCCTAAGCAGTTATATCGTTGACCTCGGCCGCAATTTAACGGAATGGCACCAGGATGCAGGCCCTTATAGCCGGCATTTTGAGCGGCATTACTCAGAATCCTGTTAATTTCAGAATCCATCATGAACTCCAAATCCATGCTGGAATCAGCTACGGAGTACAAGGGGACGTCACCGTCCATTTTCGGAAGTGAAATACTAGCACCGCAGTTTATGGTGTTGAGCATCATCATCAACAACAACGACGATGTTAGAGCTGACAAGGAAAGACTCTTCATAGTATCTCTCTTGTGTTTCGCTAGCTCTTTTAATGCTGTCTAGCTAATGTAAGATAAAAGCGAGCAGCTTACTCTATATATAAGGGATAGGGTGGCGATGATCGGTGATGTTGACGAAGATAAGATGAGGAACGTGGCAACGATGGATTGGTGAACTCATATTTTCCAATATATGAAATTAATTGACATCACAAGAGATCCCTTTCATGCTCGAATAAATTGAGCGGGCCAACAGCAATTAATTGAGCTATCCCACTACCCGCGGAAAATAAAATAAAATTGAGCGGACCAACAGCACTATTCGTGGATGGCTGTCGGTGACATAATGTCTCGTGGATGCTTAGAAAACTCAACTGGACCACTGTACAATTAATTTCTCTTGACAAAAAGAAAGGCACTGTAATGTCTCCTAATGACGGTGGCCGACAACTTTTGCCATGGTACTGTACTGTAATTTCTAAACTACATCAGCAATTAATATATTAATAATTTTATTTGTTATTGCGTTTTAAAAAATATAACTTTAAAGAAAAAAAAACCCAAGTCCTAATTTAATAAATTCATTATTACCCGAGATCGGATAAAAAAAAGAATTTTAAAAGAAGGACTTGGTAAAAAAAAACCAAAGTTTATTAAAAAAACTCGAGTTAACCTGATTTAATTTTACCAACCCGCTCTTGAAATAACCAAATAGAAAGAAAAGTGAAAAAAATAACAAAGCTCGAGAAAAAATAATTTAATACAAAATAATGAAACTAAAAAAAATCATAAAAATCAAGGGGAAAAAATCTGGGTCAACCCAGGCTAACTCGACTAACTCGCCACTTGCGACATGAGATCGGAATATGAAAAAATAGACTTTCACGATATGAGATCGGGATTAAAAAACAATAGACTTCTAAAAAAAGGACTTAACAAAAAAGATCAAAGTTAAATAAAAAACATTGAGTAAGAAAATGCAAGTTAATCTGGGTTAACTTGACTAACACACACTTGAGATAATCCAATAGAAAGAAAACTGAAAAAATCACAGCTCAATGGCCATTAATTTAAAGCCAAATGATAAAATTGTAAAACAAATTGAGAAAAAAAACCCGAGTCAACTATAGCTACCTTTACTAATTTATTATCGGTATTACTTAACAAAAAGGAAAGTGGAACAAACAATAAAGCCAAGGGTTTAATAACTAAATGTCAAATGATGAATTTCAAAAACAAAATTCATCAAAGGATTGTCTGTTGGAATACAACCATGAAAAAATAACAAAGGAAAATATCAAACCATAAAACAATTTAAAACCCAAACAATACAGACCAAATATGATATAAAAACAAAATAAAAGAAAATAATTAGGGGCTAAATTGAAAAACAAAAAAAAAACTAAGAAAAGGATTAAAAAAAAAGTAATCAAAGGAATGAAGGCTAAAACTAGATAAAAAATCAAATCAAAATTAAATGTTGAGAGAAAAAATTAAAAAAAAAGAAGATAAATTAAGAAAAGGATAAGAATATAGCAATCAAAAGAATGAGGACCAAAAATAGATTAAAAAATAAATGCAATAAAATGATAAGGGATGAAATTTCAAAAAAATATTAATCAAGAAAAGAATAAAATAAAGAAATAAAGGGACCGAATTGGATTAAAAAAATTAAATTGAATAAAATTATTAGGGAAAAATCGAAAAAAAGCTAAATTTCAAAAAGCATCCAAAGCCAAATAAATAGTAATCAAAAGAAAAATAACCAAAATCGATAAAACTACAAACTGAGGACACAAATGTTTTGGAAGGTCGAGCGAGAATTTCAAGGGCATAAGAGAAAAAAAAAAGAAAAGAAAAAAAAAACTTCACCGCAGCCCAACTAGACCTCCTATGTGAGCACACACCACACTATTAAAAAAAAGGACGACTCGCTGCTCCCAATGTTGTCGTGGAACCAGGATTTTGGTAACTTGACGGACCGACACACCATTTGAATGGCGCGGGGCTCGTCATTCACTTACATGTGCACGCATTAAAAGCTTTTTCTTAAATGATAAATAATAGGCCAAATTAGTTTTTTTGTCTAGGGTAAAAAATATATTTACACCGGTAATATGAATATGAACTTTTGCCTTTTAGATTTTTTGTTTTGTAATGATCAACTTGAAAATAAAGGACAAAGAAAAGAAATATTAAGATGGAAAATAAAGATAAACAAAATTTGTATGGATTAGTTTCAACTTCTTCATACACACTATGGATTGCTTAATCACGTGTATTTGGTTTGTACTTTGAATCAACTTTCTTATATTGAATTTTATTAATCAACAATCACTACAGAATTTTGCAATTTACTAATAGATTATTTCATGTGTAGTTAGACAATAAGTCTGTCGACAATGATCTCACTGATGGATATTGTTCATGAAAAAACTTATCATCAACAATTTATGTTTTATTGGTCAACCCATCAGCAATATAATCATTGATCGATTTACGGATGAAAAAAAATGTGTCTAACAAAAATAATTACTCATGTTATTCCGTCGGTATTTCCATCGATGAATATGACATATTACAAAAAAAAAACCATATATATGTAATTCTATCAATGGGTTTTTTAATATTACCGACATAATTAGATTGTTAGTGATTAAACAGTGATGATGACATTTACTATAATTATTTTCTAACTCTCTGGAATATACTGACAGACTTAATCCGTCGGCAAAACTATTAATATTTTTTTTAAAATCTATTAAACAGAGTAGAAAATAATTAAAAGAAATTAAATTAAATTAATAAAATATTTATTATAGATTTACAAATTTATCATTTCAATACAGTGTATTTAGAAAAGAGGGACTAGAGGAGGAGGATAGGGGGTCATCGTAGGGACCATGAGATGATAAGGGGGAGTACATGGATCACTCAGGTGTGATTTCAACTCCATGTATAATTGTTGGAGTTTAGTTGTCTCAGCACTAAGATGTTATGTCTCAACAGTAAGATGGGATTTCCGAGTTTCAACTTGTTGGTTTAAAATCGCCAGTGTCGTTCTTTCCTCATGGGGGCGTAGTGTCACAACGACACTTCTCAGATGGTGTTCTGGAATGGTCTTTGGTTAGTTTAGGAGTCGCTACCTAGTATGATGATTATTAGAAACCCTAATTGATATTTTAGAAATTCTAGGCAATAGACTGGTTGCGTAAATAAAAGATATTAACATTCCTAATATGTTATTGCATTGTTTTTTTTCTTTTTATTTGCTATGGTTTGATGATATTTCTATTTTTATCAGCCTACTATGATGAGTTTGCTACAATGAACAAACCTTGATTTTCAACTCCATGTATAATTGTTGGAGTTTAGTTGTCTCAGCACTAAGATGTTATGTCTCAACAGTAAGATGGGATTTCCAAGTTTCAACTTGTTGGTTTAAAATCGCCAGTGTCGTTCTTTCCTTATGGGGGCGCAGTGTCACAGCGACACTTCTCAGATGGTGTTCTGGAATGGTCTTTGGTTAGTTTAGGAGTCGCTACCTAGTATTATGATTATTAGAAACCCTAATTGATATTTTAGAAATTCTAGGCAATAGACTGGTTGCGTAAATGGAAGATATTAACATTCCTAATACGTTATTGCATTGTTTTTTTTTTCTTTTTATTTGCTATGGTTGATATTTCTATTTTTATCAGCCTACTATGATGAGTTTGCTATAATGAACAAACCTTGATTTTCTAGGTCAACGACTTAGTTTGAAATGGTGAAATGTCCTCATTTATCATTGAGGTTTTTTTTCAGGATAAATTGAGAATTTTTTAGCCATTGCTTCATTCCAAATAATATTTTAGATAAAATTCTTTGCAATTTTTTTTATCCTTATATTATGAGTGAATGAGTTGTATTATTCCCAATAATATTTTGGATATTGACCTCATACAAGTTTTTTTTTATCCTTATATTAAAATGAGTATTAATAAATTATTATCCCTAATAATATTTTGGATATTAACCCCTTTTAGTTATTTTATCCTTATATTAAAAGTGAATAATATATTTTTCTAGCCAAAAATAAAGTTTTAATAATTTTTTTAAATATAGGCCAAAAGCCTTTGAAATTTTACAAACTTGTTGTAAAATCTACGTAATATCCTTTCTTAAAACATGCCAAAGTATTTTAGATTTTTTTTTAAAAAAAATCTCAAATAATTTTAAGGTTTTTGTCATATGTAAGAAAACAATATTTTATTATTTTTTAGGCCTTTTGTTTTCAAAAACCCATTTTTTCTTTGTGATAAAATTGCCAAAACATGTATAAGGGGTGTTTGCCAAATATACACTTATACCAAAAAAACTTTTTAGCAAAAGATTGCAAGTCGAACATGGTCTTAACTTTTGACCTAATTTTTTAACCGACTAGGTTGACCTAACCGGATTGACTCGAAATCATTGGTTCGACCATAAACCGAACCAATGATTTAGGTTTGACCCAAAAACAACCAAAAATAAAAACAATGGTAAAAACATATTAAACATAAAAAAAATCCAAAAAAATTGAACTAAACAAATCAAAAAAAAAATTAAGAACATGAAGAACACATAGAACATTTATCCTAAACCCAATAGCATGAGTTTCAAATAATACCTGATATGATCAAAACAAAGGCACAAAAATATTAAAAATCATGAAAAGATCAATAATTTAGCATCCATTCACTTTGATTATCAAAGAATCAACACGATTTTGTTAAAATAGATTTCAGTTCAAAACCAAAATTTTGTTTTGACCTCAGTCATCCTAAGATCCCAATCTAGCAATCCCACTAGGAATAAAATTTATGTCTTCATCTACTAGGAGAGCTATATTTTTATAGCTATTCTCGTGTGCAACTCTTTTCTTGCAAAGTCTTGTCATCTCAATGACTCATGTTTTCAGCTCAATTGACCTGAAATTCTGAATCTTAGCGATTCCCTTCAACTAGAGTTATCCAAAGGTGTCTTAGTTATTTTAACTGAATCCGAAACATTTTGATTGTGAGGGCAATTCCTTCCCTAATTGAAGTGTTAACTTTCTCCTTGATTTTCCATGCTCAAGGACTCCTTTGTCAATCTTTAACTCATCCAAGTCTAATTTTAAGAATTTTCTGTAAAATAAAATCTTATACAATGCTTTGGGGTTAAATGCATGCATCCTTACCTGGTTTGAAAACATAAATCCCCCCTTATTTGGTTTCCTATGAACTCCTTTTTATGGTGTGAGCTTGTTTGTTTGTTCCAAATTGTATGTGTGAGCTAGGATATATTTCCTGTGCTGTATCTTTTACCCACTTCATTCTTAGAAAGAATTCTCTAGCTTTTATTTCCTATGGAGCCCTTTTATTGCTCCAATGAATATGTGATTTGACATTGCTTTATTAAAAAGGGACTTCTAAAGATACATAATACAGGCTATAACTATGAGCTATGAAAGAAATGGATGTTTTAAGGCTAAAAAAGTGTTTAAGGACTTAGGATCACTTTTCTTTAGTCTTTTTTCTTTTGTGAAGTTGTCTCATAGACTTTGTTTAAATAGACTCTTTTTCTTAATGAAGAGTCTGGCCTCAGAATATTAGCATCATCAAACCATCATTTCTTTTTCTTTTCTTTTCTTTCACTTTTTTTTTTTCGTTTTGCTTCCTCTTTCTCATTCTTTTTCTTTTTTCCTTTTTATTACAATGCCCTCTAGTGTTGGGTTTAGACTTTTATAGATCCATGTTTGTATTTTGACAAATTTTCTCATATATCCTTTTTACCCCTAGTATGGGGTATGATCGTAGTCAGTATTTTTATGAAGAAAACTTTATTTAGGCTCAAATAGAAACTACAAGGGATGTTAATTTTAATGGAAATATACTATTTTTTATAATAAAATAAATATTCATGTGTATCGAATGAATAATTATAGATAATAAAAATTGTACCAAATATTAGCTTAAAAAATAAAGAATTTCATCCTTTAACAGTATAAAAATATTAAAATACAAGTTGGAATAAAACTAAACATGGCCTAGGATCAATTAAGAGAAGGTATACGAGTGACTCTTCCTTTTCTTAATAGTGCCGGCCAGAAACAACACCAAAATCCCTTCCTCTCTCTTGCATTTTCTTCATCAAACCTTTTGTACGTCCCTAAAATATAATGCTTGAATGAGTAATAAGTGAGTGTGAGGATGGAAACTATCAAAACACCATCTCAACCTAAAGCTTAAGTTGTTAGGTGAGGTCTCAAGATATGATTTATATTATTCTCTAATACACCCCTTCAAGTGAAAGACCTTTGGAGTTGAAAGTTGCACAGACTCATATTACCTTGTGCTTGATTTTTTATCAAATAAATAGGGATGATGAGATTCGAACTCGTGACCACTTGGTCATAAAGGCTCTGATAGTAAGTCAAAGAACCATCTCAACCTAAAAGCTTAAGTTGTTAGGTGAGGTTTCAAGATATGATTTATATTATTTTTTTAATAGAAACCACCATTTAAAGGTGTAGAGATAGAGAGAAGTCCGGTTAGATAAGAAGAAATTGGAAGAGAACCAAGTTAATAAGAGTAAGAAGAAGAATAAATTGTTAAAGAACATTCTTAAATCCTGTTCAAATTGGAGTGGTAAGAAAATCTTTCTTGTTTTCATCTTTGGGGATGAAACCCTCTTAAATGTGAAGAACTAGGGTTTTTTTTTGTATATGCTGATTTTTGGAACCTAATGAAACAAATAGAAGTAATTAGCAAAGAAGGAACAAAAGCTCAAGTGAATAACAAAGAAAATTGAAGTATATCAAGAGGAAACCTAAACATAGGGTCGGCCTCTAAACATAGGGTCGGCCTCCTTTGAGCATGAAGGAGGGATATAAATTGAATTGTAACCTTCAATGTTTAGAGCTTGAACTAGCACCCTCAGGAGAAATAAATTATTAAAAAAGAATTTTCCAAGGTGTTATGTATCCTTGGAATAGAGCTTACAAATTTTAAACGTGAGATTATGGTGAGAAAATGAAGTGCTTGGAATGAAAGAACTTGGAAGAAATTGAACTTGTGGTTCGGCCATAGGGTAGATTCCAAAGGAAAATTTCTTGATTTAGGAATAACTCTTGATAAATGGAAGTGATGGTGTAGAAATAGCTTATTGATGATATGAGAATAAATATTGTTGATGGTTTCCAATAGAAGTATATGTATGCATATGAATATGTGTATTTGCTTGGAAGAAGAATTTATTAATGGTGAATAGAGGGAAGAGATTGAAGAAAAACCTTAGTGTTTTACCTTAGACATGTTTCGGTCAAAATGAAGTTAAGGAAGATGAGATTTAAAGAAATGGATAATTAAGGGTAAAGAGAATGCATTGTTGTATGGGTAGATGATGTGAAATAAGACAAGTCATTTTAAGAGGAAGTTTTAACCAAATAAAGGCTTTGTTTTGGATTAGACTAATCAAATGAGGAGACCAATGTCATGTTATTGATACAATGAGAGACAAGTAAATTGATGAGAAAAGAAAAAGAACACCCTCTTTTTTATAAGATGAGGTTCGGCCAAATGAACACCAAAAGGACGAAGAAGACCGAATTTAAATTCATGTATGATTTTGTATAAGGAAATGTATTATTGTGATTGTTAAGAATAAATTATGGGAAAAAAAATCCAATGGCATTGGTATGTTTATGGTTATGAAATCCAATGACCTTAGCTCAAATGTATTATTTCGTCACCCCCTATACTTTTGGTTATGGTTTTATTTATATTAACTCTAAACTAAAATAAATCATAATGGACTCCTCTTACGTGGACTTATATGAGGTTCATTTCACTACCAGAGAATTGATAAATACAAATAGAAATACCGAGGGAATATTTCCATCGGAAATTTACCGATGGATTTTACCGACGGTCATATTCCCTCGGTATATACCGAGGGAATTACAGTGGGAAAAAAATAATTAAAACAAAGCAAAAAAAATTATGTCGTGACAATTTTTACCAACAGAATTATCGACATAATAAATTCCGTTAGTAAAATCCACCTGCAAAACCTTTGGTAAACTGTGAACACTGTTCATCATGTTAATTACAAAGGGAATTACTGACGGAAAATTCCGTCAGTATGTTCCAGAGAGATCTGAAACTGTTCACTTTCCAATTGCACTGTTAATTATTGTTCTTTACAGACAAAATCACCAACGGATTGAAAAGTCATCGGTGCTATTTGGCGGTTTTCTAAAAAATTTAGATTAAATGAAAATTTTAAATTAAATATTACCGATGGAATCACCGACGGATTGAAAAGTCGTTGATGATATTTGGCGGTCTCTGAAAATTTTTTATTAAATTAAATATTACATACGAAATCACCGACGAAATGATTAAAAATATTAATATTTAATTATCCGTCGGTAAAACCATCGGTAAAATGCCTTAATAAAAAGCCTGAAATCCCTAATTTCACAACAGATCCTTCTCCTTTCTTCTTCTTCTTCTTCCCTATATATAAAAAACATCAATATCCATTTATTTTTCTTCTCTTCTCTCCTCAACTCCTTCTCTTCTTCTTCATGCTCAGGTATTCTTCTTCTCCTTTCTTCTTTTTTCTTTTCAGTTTTTTTTAATTGGTATACTTTACAAAAAAAAAAATTTCTCTTCTTATCTTCACTTACAACTACATTAAGGTAAGATTTTTTTTTCTTTTTTTTCATGTTTTTTCACTATATTTGTTTTTTATTTTATTTTTAATTGTTTTTGTTCTTAATAATTGTATGAATGTTGTTGTAGGATTTTTTTTTTCATATGAGATCAATTTTTAGTTGATTTATTTATAGGATTTTTAAATTTTTTTCATATGAATTTTTTTAGTTGAATTTATTTGTTGCAAATTTGTTTGAGTTGATTTTCTTCTTCCAAGAATTTTGAGTATTATAGAGTATTGATTTATATTAATTTAATTATTTTATAGTTTTGAAAATAGATATTTTTTGAATATTTTTAAATAATTACTGACGGAATTACATACGGTATTTTGCCGAGTGAAATACCAATGGAATGAAGTGGGTAATTTTTTTTGCTTGATTTTTCTGTCAGTAAATCCATTGGTAATAATATTATTTTTTTACCAACGCACAAAAAATTACCGACAAAATATTTACCAATGGAGCGTTTCCGTCGATGATTTCGTTGGTAAATTAATAACAAACGGAATGATAGTGCAAATACCGACAGAAAATTCCATCGGTAAATCTAAAGATTGTGGTAGTGTTTACAATTGATCCAAATAAGTAATAATAAATCAAAAACTAAAAATAAAATAGTAAAAATAATAAAAAAAATCCAAAATTAATATCCTAGATATGTTATAATTAGAATTGTCACTCTTACGAAGTTCCAAATAGACTAGAAAATCTGATATGAATGTAGAATTAAATATCTTTGTAGAACTAGGAGATTCTCAAAACAAGCTTCTACATTCTTGTAGGAAAAGGATCCTTACCAAATAGAAAGTCCACAAGTCAAAAGAAAGTAAATAACAAAATTCGTACAGCCTGTTCTGATCTATATCACAAATTTTTTCCGAACTCTGATTCATTTAAAACATTACCCCAACGTAGCCCAATACCTCTGGGATCTTCAGGTCAAGTTTCAGCTTGATTCAACGGTTGGATTTGGAGTTATGCTCACTAGCGTAAAACTGGACAAAAACAATTATGACAAAATCCGAATCTGACTTTGCTTGGATCGTATCACTAGGTTATCATGTAATGTAATGAAGAATTAACTTCTTCCTTTTTTGTGTAAATAGTTTATGCATGTAACTTAATTTTTAGTAGTTCTTAATCTACGGTAATATTAGGAACCTTATCCTTGTCCCGTAAATTATTGGATGTTCTCTTTAATGTACATGTGAACTTAATCTTCTAAATTGTTGTAATTTTTGTCTACTATGACTTGTGTTATATAGATCAAGTAGTTGACATGCATTCTAAAGCTAAATTAACGTTGAAAGGAAGTATAATGATTGATAAATGCATTGAGATGATTTATTTGTTGGCCAAAGTGACATAATTGTTGTGTAGCTGATAACTTAATACAGACTAAATTCAAAGTAAACCCTACTGCATTTTCAATAAATTATATATATATATATATATATATATATATATATATATATATATATATATGACTCTATTTAATTTATTAATCATACCGATAAATAAAAAATTAAAAAACTTAGCTTTGAAAATGGATTTGTTACATAGTACATTAAATTACATAAGTTATGTGGTTGATATATAATTTTTTTAAAAACAATACATGATATAAGATTATTTAACAATTAATAAATACATAATTAACTATTATATATATAATTTCTAAACATAAAATATGTCTTGAACAATATATATATAGTGAACAAATAATAGGAGAGCTTTCATGTGTGAGATGTTGCCGTATAAGTTATGGCATGAGTCTTGACTTTTCAACTAGTAATTAAATATATTGATAGGAGAGCTTATATAAATGTTGACCTAAGAAAAATGAAGAAAATAATAGTGATAATAGATGAGTGATTAAGAGAAAAATTAGAATCAGTCAACTATAGCATGACTTAAATTTACACCTCTCAGCATATAATAATTAAAAGGAGCTTCTCCTCTTGATTTCTTCATCTCTACTCCTCTGGCCACAAACAAAATGAGCAGCAGCAGCAGCAAATATCCCTCTCTCACCAACTTATCTTTATTCACACCTCTGCACCTCTCCTTCCTGTTCCTCCATCTCACCATCCTTGTAACCGGGGATGTACAACCACCTTACGTCCCTCTCGATAGCATAGCGCTTGATTGTGGTTCATCCTCCGATAGTTTTGTAAACGAGAGAAACTGGACTGCAGACATCAACTCAAAAGTGGCCCTTCTAGATCAAGACAGCCCCTCAACAAATCTCACAGCAAATGGAGCCTCCACTAGCTCTGTACCTTATTATACTGCTCGCGTCTCTCTCTCCCAATTCACCTACACATTTCCTGTCACAACAACAGGACCTAAGTTTGTTCGCCTCCATTTCAATCCAGCTTCCTACACTGGTTTCAACAGGTCTAAAGCATCTTTTTCTGTCACAACCGGTCGCTATACCTTTCTTAGCAACTTCAGTGGCTTCCATTACACTGACCCACATGGTGAACGAGGAGGTTACGCCAGAGAATTCATCTTAAATGTTGAAGATGAGCAGAAAAATCTGAGCATAACGTTCACGCCAAGCCCTCATGTTGCTGATGCTTATGCTTTCATCAACGGGATTGAAATCGTATCCATGCCCACCAATCTTTATTACACTGCAGGAGATGACCCAGGGCCGTATGATTTTGACCGGGAGTTCTATCTTCCCCTTGAAAACAAAACTGCTTTAGAGATCATGTACCGAGTAAATGTGGGTGGGGGAGAGATCACACCGCCCTACGACACTGGCATGTTTCGAAGTTGGTTAAACGATGTCGATTACTTGACGGATGTTCAACCAGACGCTTTTCAATTTAATGGCACTATTCAACTTCAGTATAATAACCACACTCGCTATGCTGCACCTGACGTGCTCTATCGAACTGCTAGGGCCATGGCGAACAATTCAACTGTAAATGAGAAATACAATCTGACTTGGGACTTTCGGGTCCACTCCAGATTCACCTATCTTGTTAGGCTTCATTTCTGTCAGTTTATA
>Ga0307513_10003501_pt1 | contig 21260 bp, 23 predicted proteins | sample 15_EM_MG_FD_202174 | JGI IMG/M metagenome (GOLD analysis project Ga0307513, IMG submission 202174) | Populus trichocarpa ectomycorrhiza microbial communities from riparian zone in the Pacific Northwest, United States - 15_EM | ecosystem: Host-associated > Plants > Roots > Unclassified | place... | reverse complement strand
TCCACCCCCCCCCCCCTTTCTGATTGTGTTATGCGAGCAAAGACAGGAAACACAACACGGTAGTGGTAGATGATAAGTTAGTTGATCTAATCAAAAAAATCTAAAAGCAAATTAAAACCTAACCGCCCGTCGTTGCAAGCGGTTCTTTCCGCAGCATTTCTCCGCGCGCGCTGGAAACTGGCTGGAGATGTACGATAGTGGCGAGGGGGGGGGGGGGTTAAGTCGAGTAGATTGTTGCATAGCTCATGCTTTGTCTGCATGTCTGGGTGGGATTTTTTTTCTTTCTTTCTGCATTTGGGGAAGTAATAATGAAGGCAGGAAGGAGGAAGATATGCGATATGGGGGGATTCTAGGGCATTACCAAGACCTTCCAGAAGGTTAGAGTTGGCTATTTCGCTTCTATCATCTCATACCTTACCGTAATTGACCTAGGTTATGCAGGTCGTTCCCTGGGTGGTGGCACTACCGGTATATCATACCAGTATCTATACCCTGATACCGGTGCTCTACGAGTGAGCATAAACCCCACGTCCCCGCATGGGACTTCCATGAACTTTTTTTGTTGATGTGGATATCATTCTGTGAGAAATCATACAATATTCCAAACTGCCATTCGGGAGAGATGTCTTTCCGGCCTCTACCCCCCCTCCCCTCACACACTTCTCCTCTCTCGGTGGGGATTTCCCGATTTACCTACCTACTATTGCGTACGGTATACGGTGGAAAAGGGAGAGGGAGGGGAGGGGCTCGGGTCTTAGGTGGCTGTGGCGGTGGGCACCTGAGTACTTTCCCAAGTGAAACAATCGTAAAGGATAATTCTGTGCTCACTTTGAGCAGCACATCTCATGCCCGAAACAACGAAAGCGCATCTTGTTCTGTGAGTGAGTGAAACTGTCAAGCGATGGTTCAAGCACCCGCATGGAGAAGGTTCCATCGCTCATCATGCAATGAGCCCTTTCTGATCATTGCGCCAGTCTGCGGACCGGGACAACCTCGACCCCTAGCAACGGTACTACAACAAAGCTCTCTCTGTTTTTTTTATTACTCTACCTCCCATCTCCCATACCCCACCGGCAAGGGCCACCCCCAAAACGGCTGTTGAGCCTGGGTGCTGTTTCACTTTGGAACGCACTCTGATGCTTAACCTCGATGATGGGGAGCGGATGTGTGCTGGTACGGTACGGTAGTTGCTTCTCCTACCGGTAGTAGTAGTACGGCGTTGTGTATAGTCCTTTTGCCCCCCCGTCTCAAACTGAGGGCTGAGTTAACGATGCTTGTCTCTCGCGTAGCCGAGGAGGAGGGGAGGGGAGGGGATTCCAATGTTCTAACATATTTATAATCATGAAGTGCAGTCAGTGTGAGATCGTTAATGGGGAGAAATCGTTATTGGGGATATTGGGGAGGGGGGAGGGGGGGGCTGCGAGTACAGTAGGACAGTACGATACTAGAGCACTATGTAGTATAATGTGATTCAAGATTTTGGAATGATATTCATATCTGGTCGAAGAGTAGGTACTTTGCGCACTGTACAGTGTAGGAGTCAATTGTAGATCGGAATGTGCTTATTCTTTTGTTCCTTCCTGCCCAGCCTCCTAGAAAGTACTGGAGTAATCTCAGCCATGTTCCTCCGGAGATACAAGATGTGCGCGCTTTCTTTTTTCCTATTTCCGAGTTTGAGCTTTTGCAAGTAAGCAAGGTTACCTTCGAACCCCTAGCCAGAGAGGGCATCATAGCCACCCCCGTGCTGGGGCTACCATACTCCCGTTCTTTCTCTAAACAAGCACCAGGTGAGAGGCGCCGGGACATTCTAGTCAGAACCCAATTTAGTACGGGCACCCAAACATGTAGAGATAATTAGCTACATATTTACCTAATCCCTGTGCCCGGTGACTTCCTCCTACTTATTACTTGTATCCATCGTGCTGTACTTGTCCAGCGCAAGAAGTACCCCAAAGCAGGGGCTGAGGAGATATACATGATATATAAAAAACTACACGCATCCGAGAGAGCCAACACAATATACACCCCCTCTTTCCGGTCACCTCTCGCTTGGGACAAGGGTTCATCCGCAATCAAAAGGAAAAAGAAAAAGGAACAGGGAAGTGGTATTGGTTCCAGTTCCCCCCGGTCCCTGGGGGGTAGAAGGAGGAGGTCTTGATAGAGTCCTGTACCAAGCCTCCCCCACTGCATGCGGGTACGCCTTCCTCCATTCCCATTTTCCTAATTACCTCCTGCATAGACATATCCAGTTTCCAAGAACCCGGTCATTTGGACAGGTTGGCTACCGGTAGTTCCTGTACCATAGTGTACCCGTAGTGACAGGTAGGCAGCATACATAATTTACATGCATAATTACATACATGCATGCATACCCCAAATCACAATTGGGGAGGGGGGGGGGGGCGGAGTATGTTCCTGCCAATTTTAGTGTTGTACGGTACCAGGTTCCATTACCGTACTACAATGGTTTTTTTATGTGTATTATGCGTTTTTTCTCCTTTACCGCTTCTTCCTCGTTCTCCTCATCCTCATCCTCCTCTCTTTGCTCTTCACCCGGTCATGTGCAATTTAGGTTCAAGCCGGCAGGCAAGGTTCGCTTGACCTTCTTGGCTAACTGCATACAGTATGGTAGGCTACGCTGGCGTAGTCGCGATGGTGTAACGGGTAAGCGCAAAGGAGCGATTCTTACGTGTGATCGTACGCTTCCAGATGTCCATTACCCTTCAATTATATCCTTCCTTGATTTCCGTACCAGGATACTATCGCACCCCCCCCCCTCTCTCTCTCAAAAGAAAAATAAAGGTGCAAGTGCTGCTCCGTTCACGGCCGTAATTTGATAGCACTGTAGTATATTTGCACCAGCGGCAGAGCTCGCTAGCTAAGCTAACTAGCCCCGCGTGTTTATCTGTGATAGCAGGATCCCTTTTCGAAACGTAATTAATGCAATACGATGCAATGAATGGCTGAGCAGGTTTCGATGGTTTTCTCTACGCTTTACAGCAGTTGCGAGCGGGGATGAAACTGCTCCGCCCAGTTCTGGTCCGGCCCGGTAGGGCATGGTAGGGCTATAATCACACGACGGGGTATTCATATGTACAATACACTCGTACCGTCGAGTGCCGTACTGTACCGTCCGATGTAGCGGGAGTGTTGTATCCTACTATAGGAAGACTACGGTACTTGTGTAATACGTACCGGGCCAACCCCATGGGAGAGAGGGGAGCCGGGTCATTTACCCCCACACTATAACTTTCTTCTACTATTATATTATACTACTACTGTACTACCACGCTACCGTATCCTTAATCATACCTCCCTTCCAAGCAGAAATTCCACCGTAGATATCATACAGCTATCCACCGCACTCTAGACCAGACCAGACCGAATCCATAATCTCACCTGCCTACCCTGGCCCAATGCAGGATTAACCTATTATCATCCTCACCCCCATCATCATTGATGGAGCCTTTCTTTTCTTTTTCCTTAATATAAAGATTGTTTGACAAGGAGCCGTGGCGGCGGGGGAAGTTTAATTCAGTGGTGGTGGTGGTGGTGGTGGTACTGCACAAAAAAGATCATAATCCGTTCGTAATCAGGGCGAAATGGTTAAGCTTGTGCTGACGGTGGGTGGTTTCGCATTGACCTAAGCAAGGCTGGCGGAGTTCGGCACAGATTAGAATCGCGTCTCGCTTGCCCACCGGTACTTATATAACTATCATACTGGTTGTGCAGGTTGGATTGGAGGGGGATCATAACTCACGCATAAGGAAATAATAAATAAATGAAAAAACACTCATGCATCTACCGGTAAGAAGCAGAGCATCGGTAGCACCAAGCCATCTTTTTTTCCCTGCACGCTTGGAGAAAAGCGCATCTTTGTGTTCCCTTTCTCTCTCTCTCTCTCTCTCTCTTCAAGACAAGACATCCAGACAGACATGAATTAAACTAAAACCTTCCTGCAAGCATACATAATTTCCATGCAATGTTTGTCGTCATTCGCATCATACTCGTAAGCGAATGACATAAAATTGGATAAAACAATTTACTGTTCAGAGCCCGTCTTATCTCTGCGGAGGAGGAGGAAGAGGAAGAGGAACAGGAGGAAGAGGAAATGGCTATGCCATCTCTATTGTAACGGGGCATATTCTCCGGCGGTTACAACTGAGTAAGATCCGCTAACCTGGGATTGCGCTCTTGCAAGATTTTATTTTGTTCTTATTTATTTTACTTATGGTATTGGCCCAAGATATGATAGGGTCTGTGGTGGCGGTGGTGGTGGTGCTTGCGGAGGAATATGGTTGCCGTCGTTGAATCCCGCAACTGTTGCCATGTCCATTGGATTAGGCTAAAAATTCCTTAAGTGGGTCTATGGTACGTGCGTCGGAGGCGGTGGGGGGGGATGTCGGCATGCCGGTTATCAAGGTTCAATGCAGTGGGGGGTTCAAAATTTATTGAACCCTTTTTATTATTATTATCATTATTACCGGTATTATTATCCCTCCTTTTTTCCTTCTTTTTCTTCTTCTTTCGTTTTGGGGTTCGCTCGGTTCCGACTGTTTTTCCGGAGACAGGGGGTTCCATTCCTACTTCCGGTATGTTTTATGTATATCATATTTCTCTTTTCTCTCGTGAGTTGCTTTTTGGACTTGGGTAAGAGGAAAAGAGATCGGGATGTAGGAAAGGATTCAGTGATCTTCTATGATTCTATTTCTTTTTTCACGATGGTAGACTTCGTCCAGTTCGGGGGGGAGGGGTGATTACTGATCTATCATACCGGTGGTTCCTCCCGCGCCCGCGAGCCAACACCCAGTGCGACCTTAGGTCCTGCATTGATATTGGGTGAGGCTTGGGCGGTACATGAGGCTGGTACGGGAAATTTTTGGCTTTTAACGGTTCTTGTTGACGGGAGATGTTTCGGCCCATGGTGGATGTTGTTGTTTTTTTCCTTTGGGGGACGGACTGGACTGGAGTTTTGGGGGCATATAGATTTTGGTTTTGAAATGTTACGGCTGTCTTGTTTTATAGTGAGCAATATCACTGCGGTATCATAGTACCGGTATGCGTTCTGTATGGGATAAGGTTTATAGGGCATTATGAATTTTGGATGCTTTTTTTGCTTGGTACAGTATGTCGTCTACAGTGCGATGTGCTCGCTCGGCCGGAGGAGGGAAGGAGGAGGGAAGCAGAGAAGGAAGGAAGGAAGGGAACGGTGTCTACATCTGGAACTATGTGTACCGAAGCATAGGCGTGATCCACCTCATTCGTATACGGCAATGTGGGTCCTCCGAATCTGGGTCTCGTTAGGAGGGGGATACGGTTCTGATGTACCACACGTACTTAGGATTCGAGTTCAAGAGCAGTAGCAGTGACCCCTTACTCGACATTGGACGCGCAGCGAAACGTTTTCTTCCTGTTACTGTAGATTCCTCTTCGTCTTGTGGTTCCTGCTCTGCACATCATCGTTCGCCGGTGATAAAAGGGCTTCCTCAACGCTAACTCCGGGTGCTCTGACTTGCTTTCTTTTCTTCTTCCATCAGACAACGGCAACAACGTGGTGAGGAGCGGGAGAAAAAGGGAAAGTCCAGCAACCGCTATTTGTCAAATAGCCCCAATTTAATAAGCAGGGCTGAAATTGACTCAGCGCAACTCCAACTTCGCTCCTATCATTACCATTGTTACCACCATGGTTAGTTCTCTCTCCATCTCCCTCTCTCGCTCCCTCTTTCCGCCTGCCTTACGCTTTTTTCCAGAAAATTAAAAAAAGACAGAGTGTTGCTGTGTTCTATTTGTGTAACCAATTCATTCCTCACACACGTCCTTTTTTTTTTTTTTTCCTCTCTTCGAACAAGCCGAGCTACCCGCTCTTGGACAACTTATGGTTGTGAGCACAATAGCCCCCACATGGGCCATACATGTCTAGCTCTTTTCCTCCCTGGCCGGTAGGATTGGGAGGGGTGTGTGTGTGTGTGAGGGGTGGTGGAGGGTGGATCGCATGGAGTTTTTGGGATCCATCGGCTACATTCCAATGCATCCTTCTTTTTGCTTCCTCCTTCACTTCTCCATCTTCTGTCACTAGCATTTTCAGACGTGTTGTAGCAAGGAAGTTGTGTGGGTGGGTGGGTGGGTGCCCGGGTGGTCACTGCCACACAGGCTTCAAGATGCCAGATGGATTTAAAGCAATCTTCTTGTAGTACAGGACTAGTAGTGGTAGGTGTGATGGTTGTAGTAGTGGTGGTAGTTGGTGATGATGGTGGTGAGGACCACCGATACGGCAGTGCGTCATACCACTGATTCTTCTACTGCTTCGACAACCATCTTGGCTTATTACTGTGCACCTCTTCACCCCCCTCTCAGTTACGGTCTCACTTACCGGTACTCTCTTGACCCTTCATGGGAAATTGGTTCAAGGGGTTGTTTGAACATTAGTCTACCGTTAATGTGTAGAAAAACAAAAAAACAAAAAGACACAAAAAACAATCCGTTTTGGGTGTCGCAAAGGTTACTGTCACTCTTCTGTATTATCATTCCCCCGCGGGGTACGGTCTATGGCGGTGCACTCGAATGCAGCACGGTCTTTTCCCTCTTCTGCTGGCACTGCTGCTCTTTTGACATATATAAAAGATAGTCGTCCATCTATCCAACTTTGGATTTCGATCCTTTTTCTCTTTCTCTTTCTTCGATCTGTTTGAGAAAGAAACGAGGAAAAAAAAGAGAAGCAACACCAGCGAGATATATTCCGTTCAGGCGAGAACGCGGGAGAGCTAGGATTAATAGTCTACTAGATTAGACTGGCCCAGGCTATCGGTACTATAACAATACGGGGAACCACCTTTCTGTCGACAGAACCGTATCCACTTTCGGCTGCAAGCCAGTTGGACATTCATTCAACAAGCTGTTAGAGAGGAAGAAGAACGAGAAGGATCACCCTCTCTCTCTCGCGAGAACGAGCTCGAACTGGAAATCCACGCCCTCCTTCCCTACCGTTCTATCGCCATCCCTAGCAATAGCACTTTTTATTTATTCTATCTCATCTTAAATCCCCGAGGGGAGATGGGAAAGAAATAACTTAAAAAAAAATAGTTCCGAAGTCGATAGACTCCGGTGGTGCAGTACTCTACCAGCACACTACCGCCCAGCCCACTCACGGCGCCGTGTTTGGCATTTTGGTATAGGGATCACGAATACGAAGGGAGTGGAGATAGAGACGGAATTCGGGGCTTACACCCCATAGACGGAGGATTACGACGACGCCAAATAAGAAAATAATTCCTCACAAATCATACTGCCATACGAGTATCCTATCAACCACCCTTACACACGCATACTCACGCACATTCTCCCTCTCCCTCTCCCTCTCACTCACTTCCTCTCTCCCTCACCCCTCACCCACTCACACGCACACCTTGTCTTGAGGGGACTAGAATAAAAATAAAGTAAATAAATAGATACTAGTGGTTCAACTCGACACCCCTACCGGCATTTCATTCTTACTTGCTTATACAGCTCTACCCCCCCCCCCCCCCTCCCCTTTTTGCCCATTGTCTGGTTTTTTTATAAGAAGGCATGGACGGTTCTCTTGGTACGCAAGCGGGCCTGCGTCCGTTCCTCCCAACTTTCATTCCGACTAGCCGGGAGCAACAAGACCGCATCATGTCCGCCGGCAACAATGTTCATCCGAATCCCGTGCACCCACAATATTTACAGCCTCGGCAGCAACATACAAGTTTCTCCGGATCCCCACATCATTCGGGCCATCACAGTGGCGGAACATCACCCTATAGCTCGTCATTTCCAATGAACAGCATGAATCCGAACCTTCCGGCGCCAACCCCCTATGCCCAGAGCTTACCTTCTCGGGCCTCTTCACATCCAGCTTCTAGCTCCAATTCCCAGCAGCAGCAGCAGCAGCAGCAAAACCCGCAGCAGGGTGGTTATCTTGACCCCGCTGCCTATCTTAGTATGGGGGATGTAATGGGTATGGAAATGGACCCAATCCCTATGGGGAGTAATATGGATATGGATTTAAGTATTCTTTCTGCAGAAGAACATGGAGATCTTAGGGTTTTGCACGAACGGGGGAGAGCCCGGGATCGTTTGCACGCCCAGCGACTTCACTCGATGTCACACCCGGATGGCCCGGACGGCACCGGCCGCGGAAGGGGTGCTGGTGGTGGACGAAGGAAACGCTCCGGGAGTGATGGCAGTGTGCATGAGCCTGTTGGTGCTGTCAGGGGGACCAACACTGGTAACCGGAAGCAGAGAGGCAGACCACGGCTAGACACTAAGGATGAGAATGCTGCAGACGTAGGAATCCTCACTGGTTACTATTGCTTGCCTGACCTTCGTGCTAATGGGTTGAATAGCGCCGACGAACCCAAATCAGACTTGCGCAGAGAGCCTACAGGTTACGGAAGGAGACTACAATTTCCTCTCTGAGGAACAGGGTAACTGAATTGGAAACCGCGATTGACGGAATGCAAAGCACTTTCCTGGAGCTCCACGAGTCAGCCATGAAGTGCTTGAGCAAGAGTAATGATCCCCAAACTCTCGGCTACGGAACAAACCTCAAGGAACTCACCGAGAGATTCCTGAGCTTGTCGAAGGGAGCCCTGGGAAGCTCCGAAGGAGCAGATTCGCACGACGAGGAAGGCGAAGGCGAGAACAATGACGAGGGTCACTCTGGCGCAGCGGCGAAGCGACGGCGGAGTAGGGACGAAGACGGAGGTCCTGAGTCGGGAGGGATGCAGACCAATGCTCCGAATGGAGTAACCAGTTATGGGGGGTACGAAGTCAGTTACACTAGACAGAGCAACTCTCGAGATTCCTTCAATAATAACAATGGTAGTCAAAGTCGAGGTAACGGGAGCGGGAGGAGTGAAGCTACTACGGGTCGCATGGGCTCGTCTCCAACGTCCAACCATTACAGCGACCCATATATCTCCAGTTCCCCCGAGAGCGGATATGCCACCTACGTCCAGCCTAACAATAACTCTTTGCAAACAGCTGTTCAGTTCCACCAGGATGGACCTCTACCTTATGAGGGATTCACGTACTCATATCATGAGACCAGTTTCTCCCGGAGACTGCACCGCGCTGCGCTCGAGCATGCCCATTACATGTTGACATCACCAAATGCCGACCCACAGGAGGTTGCCCGCATGTTTGCATACACATTCTGCTACCTTTCCAAAGCTGATGTGATCCGGGTCGTCAATAGGCTTCTCAACACAACCACTAAGGAGAGCCTGCACATCCGGGACTACCCAGAGATCCTGCCAAAAGGTATCCGCCCGGAGGTGATGGAAGCCTACCTCAGTAACCCGGACACATCGGTATTCACCGACGGCCTAACAAGCGAGGATATGAAAGACTTTGACCTCCGCCTGGAAGCCAAAAAGATGATGCTGAAAATGGGCATCAACCAGAAGTTCCTACGCCCCGACGAGGTTGAGAAGTACATTATAGAGCTGGGGATATTGACCTCCAGCCACCAACAACAATCCCACCTCATCGACCCAAGCCTCGTGGAAACCAGTAAGGTCCGCTCTCCTCCCCAGCAGCAACCGGAGCGGACCCTAGAAGTACCGGAAGGCTCAACGGACTACCTAACGGCAAACAGGATGGCTACGCCCTCCTACCTCATACACCCCGCCGCCACCCCCTCTCCCTCATCTCCCCCCTCAGCGAAGGCTAGAGAATCTCGGTCCCCGTCATCCTCCCCGCACCTAACCCTGGAGAAGAAACTCCGCTTCTTCAATTCACACTCCCCCCCCACGGCCCGTGACGAGCTGGACACGCCCACATCTACCAACGTCCTCGAGGGTGTCAAGAAGAACTTTGACATAGACGTGTTTGTGAACCGTATGTGCTCCCCCACCCACACCCACACCAAGGCTGCTACTGCCACAAGCACTATTACGTTCCCGATGCCCGGGACGGCGAGAAGAGAGTTCCTGACGTGTTGGTGATTTCCGGTAGAGTTGGTCAAGAAGGGGGTATGTTTGGGCAGGTTTCCAGGGTTCAGGAAGAGTGATGTTGAGGAGGCGATCAGGGCTGCTGGGTTGGGTGCGGGTGTGAGAATAGGGGTTCGTTGAAGGATGGGTCGGCTGGAGAGGATCTGTCATTATCTCCATTCATTATTTTATTTTTTTGTCGTTGCGGTTAGCTTGTGGTTGTGTTATAAGGAGTACGGCGTTGGCTCATCATCTCATTAAATTTTTTCCATATTTTATACTTTTCATTGCATTTCGTTGTTGCTATTATAACTTTACTTACTGTACCTTACCTTACCTTACGCTGGCTGCTATAGACGCATGGATGGATGGATGGATGGAGAGATGGAGAAATGCATATAATGAACGTACAATCACCCTTCATCACGATGAATGAAATATTCTCGATTACCGAGTGATGATCTATGACTAACATCAGTTGTATCATGGCTCGGAACACGGCTGTAATCCCGTGCCCATGACTCACTGCGCACGTAGCGCAGCCCAACCCACGGAATCCGGAACCCCAGAGCGCGCTTGCTTCTTGTTGTGACGAGTGTGCCCAGAGAGGAGATACGAGAGTATCCCTCCATTACGACCCCGTGTGGAGAATATTAAAGAAAGAGGTACCGTACTCGAGTACTCGAGTACAGTGGTTAAAAAAAGAAAACGATAAGAACTTAAGAAGCTTACTTTCTTTCTTTCTTTCTTTTTCTTTTTGGCGGTGTTTTTCTGGGTGTGCCGTCGGTTACGGTGCTGTATAGTATCATCATACTCGAGCACAGTACGGTACCTAAACCACGTATTGTGCGGTTCGTGGCATAATACCGGCATGATACGGGTGGAGAAAACAGTGTGGGGCTCGATTTCACACACAGCGAAATATGGAGTCTTCAACACACGATGATATTACCAGCTTGGAGTTTTCTCCCACTTTTTTTTATCATACAGTACCGTACCTCTTTCCTCGTTTTGGGAATGTGGATATATCATCGTCTCCACTCCACCGGTTATAGACAGACAGACAGACAGGTATTCTCTTTCTAAAGTCTGTGTAGGTGGAGCTATCGTACCCGTGCAATACCGGTATGATATCTTGAATTCCAAATACCGGTAATTTGGGGGGGGGTTGATTATTCCGAATACCCGTGTTTTTTTTTGTTTTTTTTTGTAGGGAGAGATCTCGTTGCCCTATTTGTTATGGCAGGGTGGGACTATGTTTGGTTTGGTTTGGTTTGGTTTGGTTTGGTGGGGTAGGGTAGGGTTCTGATTCGGAATTTGGATTCGGACCTTACTGTGCTTTGCTGCGGTACGGTCCGGGGTTTATTTGAAGTTGGCGGGGGGGTGGGGGGGGAGGTTGGTTGGTTAGTTTATTTTTGGTGTCATTTTTCTTCTTCTTGTTATTGTGGCGGTGGCGGTGTTGGTTGTGCATGAGTGATGGGCTGTGATTTATTTGTCAAAGAATGAACTAACTTCATCATGGGCGTGACCTTGAAGATGTCTTGCGATTTTAAATACTTTGCTTTACGTGGGAAAAAAACAAACAAGAACGATCTGGGGGTAGTACTGGTGTGGTGTGATGCCTTGTTCGATGGGTGTGATACGGGATGCTTGTTCATTCACTCCGGTAGACCAATTGACGACCTGGGAGGGGGTTATGCGCAACTCATGGCTCTAGCCTTACTTACTTACCAAAGCGTCTGTAGAGGCAATGGGTATATGAATCGCCACATAATCCCCTATAGCTCTTTATAGTCTCCTGCGCTACCAATTGTGGCCCCGAGTATGCTGCTGTGATCGGGGGTAAGGTAGGAATCAGAGAATATCTCCTGATTATGCCCTCCAGTCTCCAATCATATCCATATTGACAGGTTGTGATGTACCTTGCCTTGGATTCTCAAAGAAAAAAACACCCACCCTGGTTCTTCTTCACTTGCTCCGCTTTGCAAGATTCCTTCAGAGTGGTGTGGATAAACTCAACAGGAGACGAAGCCCATACCATCCGGGATCAAACCCCACCCGTCAGGGAGCCATGTACCACAAATTAACCTCAACCTGTAGCATGCTTCGACTAGAAAATACCCACATCTACTTACCACTCAAGAATACAGGCTTCAGGAGACCTCCGGAAAGTGGGCGGCACTCTAAGAAGGTAATGTGTTCCTTCGCTCAGATGGAGCACCTACTTTGGAATAGCCACCGCGGAGACATAAAAAGTATAGCGTTCTAGTTGTTTGAGTGAGAGTGGCGAATAGTGCTAGTAGACGGTGAAAGTCGGAGAATATGAGAATGACAGGACGATTCACAGCAATCTTGGATCTTCCGTAAATTGCTGTCGGTTGGTTGCAAATGTTCTTACAGTAGGTAGTGCAAATTTGGACACCTCTAGATAATATTATAGTTTCCGAGTTCATATTGATATAGAAAATAGCATGTGAGAGAAATGACAGGTTCAATGGTTAGACCACTGGTCAGCTCTAGGCTCAGAAGACATTAATTACCTGCATTGACTTCAGCTACTAGTTCAGGGTTTTCACACCCTAGTACTTTTTGAGATAAGCTCTGCCAACACTATCCTATGTATGATATGGCCCTCAAGGGCTATTCCAAAACAGGTACCTGATCTTGGCAAGGAGACATACGTAGCAGTCAATATGTGTCACTTGCCATCCCAGTAGGCTAATATAGTCTCTTGGATCAAATTGTGTATTTTTTTATTCATTGGATTTAAAAAAAGGTATTTAATGTAACAAGTTTACTTCTGTTTAAAGATAATACAATAGGACTGACTATAGACTTACTAGTGCTAGTGCTAATGGAAGCTTCAGGTTGCGCTCTAGTAAAGAGATCGGGGTCGAGAGGTAAAGAGAGCTAAAGAGATCACTGTCCAACCAAGTGTATTCTTAGAGTGAGTGCCATTCTGATAACCAACGATCCTTGAGAGAACTTATTGAGTGAAGCTTTCAGGATTAACGATATTAAGTTTAACCACTTCAAGTTGATTCTACTTTGAATTATCTTTATCTTTATTTTTACTTCTACTTTGAGTCTTCAGTGTGGTCGCAATCTGAGGATCCATCTTCCTACAGAGTGCCCCCGTTACAGGATGTCAGGGCCCTGCAGTCTGCCCGGGACGGTTGGGAACACTGGGGGTAGCAAGGACCCCCCCAATAAGGGACTAAGAGGGCAAAGACGAGGCTGTAGGGAAAGGTCCGTCCTACCTGGAGATGGCAGAATCCGACTCTGGACTATGTATGATACCTATGGGGAGATCCACGAACCAGACAATGAAAACAGTAAAAACGAACCTCTTTACAACAGAGAGTAATCTCCGCCTCGGCACTTTTTTCCTCTTCCCCCAGCACCCAGTGAGACCTAGCTTATCAGATCATATCACTCCAGGGCATAGAAGTATTGCTTATCCTTCACCTCATCCGAGTATAACAGAACCTTCGCACAACCTGTGGGAGGGTGATGTACATTGTAACCAGCTGATTATTGAACTCCCCTATCACTCGCGAGTGGCACTAGAGAGTCTGTAATGGCAGTTGCTTCCCCAAACTTTAATCAATCAAGAGAGCCAGAATAATCATTTGCTCTTTCTAATTCTTGTCTTATCTTTCTACTGCGATGTGGAAATTATCGTATCCCCCATACCATACTCTCCGCTGTCATACCAAAGACGGTCACCGCCAGACCCTGGGAAAAAGCTACGAGTGATGATCCATGATACCATTAATAAATTACCCCACAATTTCATGTATAGCCTTAGCAAATCCATTCGTTCGTTCAATACCACTCGCTCACTTGGTAATACCCTACTTGCTCAGATTTCCACGGGGAATAAGACTCTGAAAATAGGAGGGAGAAAAAGAGATGACAAAGAGGGTAAAAATGAGAAAAAAGTGAATAAAAATGAAAAGATCCCATCCTAATCGCCATGTACATTTGAACCCCACCCACTCCAGGCAATCAAGCCAAGAACCCCTGAAACACAATCTGTGTTCAGTTTTTGAAAGAAAAAAGCAAGAAAAAACAGGATGGAAGGGAAAGGGCGACAATAAAAGCTAGCCAACACCAACGCACGTCTATCAATTCAATTCAATCCAGGTCATATCCCATCAACTCATCTCTTCATCCTCCTCCCCCTCTCCGATCTCCAGATCATCCGGGTCGTCTACATACTGTCTTCTTTTCGCCCTCATCCGCGCTTCTTCAGTCATGAACCCTCCAAGATCACCCGGGTATAAACCAACGACGCCGCCGTCGACAGCACCTACAGCACCCAATTCCTCACTACCCATTATGCGCCCTTCCACATCGACTTCCTCGCAAAGTTCCATCAGGCTCCGTCTACTCAGGCGCCTGAAACCCATTGTTCGGACTATACGACCCCAGTATGTCAAGACGAAGCCAGCAGCTTTCTTTCGCAAGCCTTCTTCGCCAGCAACGCCAGCACGCTCCCAGATTACAGCTGCGGATTCGACGTCGAGCTCTGAGAACAGTCTATTTAGAGCGAGTGCTCGTAGTCGTTTCAAGTCATACAAGTTCGCCATGACGAGTAGACCAGCCACGGTGGAAAGGTTGGGGCAGTAAGGTGATGTCGCCACAGAGTCGGTATATAAGTAGTACAAAAACGCGCGGACGACGGTGTATGGCTCTGGTAAGTACATCCTATTTTTATGAAACTCAACCATCCGAGCGCCGTATAAGGTCGCAAAGTGCGGCCATCTCGAAAGTAGAATGAATTTGTGAACCCTTATGGGGGGCCCTAGAACTTCTTCCGGTGGGAGGTCATCATCTCCAGAACCCCCTTCCGGCCGATTATGGCCTTCATCAATACCATGCATCTTGTTCGATCCGTTCATGATACTTCTCCCCCATACCCCGGTCATATCCCACTCATCACCCTCCGCAGCTTCATCCTCTATCGCTCGAACCACAAAATCCGAGCCAAAATCGGGCTTATCAAAGAAACAAGCCAGATCCATTCCCAGTGTCCCAGCCTTGGGATTGTCTCCCTCCTTCTGGTCAACATTCATACCGAATCGGCTCAAATCAATGGGCAGCACATCCGAAAGATACTCTTCCCCTTCTCCCACATCTTCATCAGTATCAGTAGGGCATCCGAGAAGGTAAGCCATAGTGCTATCCGGAGATATCGCTAGATAATGCCACCTCCATAACCCTCCCCCCACGATATCAATGCCGTCGGCGATTTTCCTCCATGTCATGTCATCCAGGTTAAGTGCGCAGAGGCCCGTCTCAGATGGCCGAATTGTATTCGCAGAAGTCACAAAGTCAAGCAGAGTATTTCCGCAAAGATGATGGAAATGTGTGCCATGCGCCTCGGAGGGTATGTCCCGACCCCAGAGAAATGAGACTGAGGCGGTAGCAGCGGGTACTGCCTGTTTTTTCGGCGGGGGTGTATTCCGTCGCGAGCTCGTGATTGGTCGTGGAGAATTCGGACCGTAAGGGCGATGAGAGCGAAGTATTCGGCTCTGGCCCCCAGTTGCAGCTGCAGTATCCCCCCCCAGCCCTGGCTGCCTCGTAACGTACCCTGTCTGCTTGATCTCTGTCCTGGCAAATGCCGGATGATTAAGATCCAAAGATATCAACTCCCCCGTTCGATCCATTCCCTGTCCCATACCGCCAAACACCCACAATTTACCATCCCTGATCCAAGCCTGATGATCGAACCTAGCAATCCATGTCCAACTTCTGCTCCACGTCATTGTCTTCAGGTCAAGATAGCAAATATCATCGAGAACCTCCTGTGGATTGTATTCATTATCTTCCTCCGGATCAAAGTCAGAAGGTATTGCCGATCGGTTATGAATGCCGCCGAGAATAAAGAGTTTATCATCGTGTAGAACGACGGCATGTCGGGACCGACCGCAAGGCGGACGTCCAGAAAGGACCGGCTGTGACCATGTCGCGGTAGGGATGTCAAAGATGTATACATCCGACAAGAACATCCGATGCTCATTTTCCCCACCAAATATTATTAGCTTGTTGTCACGCCAATAGACCGTTGTGTGACCTAAGACCCGGACGGAATTAGTAAAGGCGGGAACCAGCAGCCTAGGAATAGACTAATAAACGAACAGCCGGGCATCGGGAGGGTGGGTAAAGTACTATCCATGCGAGAGTAACGATGACGCTACTGGTAAAGGAGGGGGTATGCAAGAAGGAGCAGTAGCGGTAGATGATGCCAAGAAATAGTAAGGATAATAATAACAAAAAACAATATGGTAGGAACATACCCATCCTAACACTTGGAATGTCACCGTAGTTATCAACGAGGGTCCACGTGTAAGTGTGTAGATCTAATCTGAGCACATGATTGTATACTAAAAGGGCCAATTGTCAATACGGTAACGTAAAAAATAATAGGGCGAGCGATAACAAGACATCCCGGCAACTAAGCAAACAAAGACCTGCACCACATCTGCAACTTTAAAATGGAATGAGATCACACAACACAACCGAAAATATACACACCTTCGTCGGTATACTGGTCGAATCCGCCAAAGGCATAAATCGCATCTTCCCCGCAGACAGTGACTGAAGCGTTTACCAGGCAAGCGAGGCGGGCACCTAACATATTATTAGAGTTAGTTCCGTGGTTTTGGCTTTTTTCACTCCATCAACCTCAGCCAGTAATGGCCCGAGAACCCAAAAGCACTAAAAAATAAAAATAAAATCCAACCAGGGTGAGAGAAATTATTAAAAGGAAGAATTGAAAAAATCACCCGAAAACTTGAACAAACCTTCAGTCCTGTAAGCCGCAGGCCTATAAGCGGCTCCTTCCGTGTCCTCAATACTTCCGCCATCCAATGCTCTCTTCCTCCCTAGCAGCAACCCACTCTTGTCCAGCTGCTGGACCACGCCCACTCCCGACATGTTCTGCGAGGGGGGGGTATTAAAGGAAGCACTTGACGAGGCACCACCAGAAGCGTATACGCCGTGAAACTGGTTCTGTGGTGCGTGCTGGTGCTGGTTGTGTGCTGGGGTAGTGGGGGGTGCGAAAGCCATGAGGCTCAACAGGGTATTCTTGGAAAGAAAAAAGGAAAGAAAGAATTTATGCGTTCGGAGTCAAAGGAACGAATGAGGAAAGAGTTTGTTCGAAATAAAACTTTGGGAGCTTGGTAGTAGGGGAAATTGAAAGACCGAAAAATTATTAATAATGGGGAGCGAGTGAGCAAGAGAAAGGGACACAGAGAGGGACGAGGGAGAGACAAGGGGGTGGGGGTGCGAAAAAATAGAAAACAGAAAGGCGGCGATCTCGCGAGTGCGAGAAGGGGGAGAGGGAGAAGGGAAAGGGAGAAAGAAGGGGTTGAGGGATGGGATGAAGGATGACGTAAGCACGTACTAAGACACGAATCAGGAGAGGATGAGGCTCAAATTCGGCGAGCCTAGGTTCGAGTTTTTTTCCAAGAATGGGAAAAACCCGAATAATAGGGAAATTCAACGACCAGCCAAGGCGTGGCGGGGAAAGAAGGGGGAAAAAGGGGGATAATCACAAAAGAGAGCACCAGAGCACCAGAGCACCAGCTACCGTAGTTCTCTGTATCCTCCTACTAGTGAGAAGTTTGGAGAGGGAAAGGTATGACAAAATGCGAGAAGTTGTCTTCACTTTTGAAAAGAGGTATTGTACTTGTAGCTCAAAAAGCTGGCGCGGCGCGTGCGAAGGCGAAGAGGGGGGTAGCGAGCTGTGAGGAACAAAGCTGCATCGACTACGGTACTCGAGTACAACCACAGGCGGATCACGTTGGCGCTTGAAGCTGGCCGCATCACTAATCAATCCACTAACCCGGTACGGGCGGTCGCCCTTTTGACGGCGGAAAGCCTTATTTTACTTTCACTTTCTTAGAGCGCCTTTATGGCGTCGATCATCCGCCCAACCCTGACCCGTGGCTGAGCCCAAGCGCCTTATCGTTGGCAAAGATTGTCCCCACGTACAGGGCCCGGTAAGAAGTGATTGAACAGTTATGTAGGGCTGACCAGACAAATATGTCCTTATCCGTTCGTGTTTATTATCCCCTACCCTTATACGGTGCTCCGCCCGAGGAGAATTGTTATCCAAAATTAGACGTCTATATGTGTACCCGACTGCGCTGTATTATACCGTAAAAACTCGTGAGATCCGCCATCTCCGCCAGCCCTGTGATCTCCGGATTCTGAGAGAAGAGCTCTTGAGGGGCATTAGCATTTCCTGAGGCGGGATAAGATCGGCACCCGGGACATGTTGGCTCTCATTTAACTGGTATCCTCAATCCTGCTAACTTGTCAAATCAAACCTATTCTGGGCTGACGGAGATAGTCTATTTCACGAGTTTATGCTGTGAAAGTGCCTCGCACAACACAGGAATTGTTTTGCGGGTTAGCCTAAATTAACCGTTCACCAACTCTCCGCTGGGTATGAAGATCGGAACCCATTAACCGGAACTGACAGGGATCTATCTGACTAGTTAACCCAGAATACCTGTAACCGTTTCAGACTTCTTGGCGGACCTTGTAGGAGTAACGGTACCTGTACCGTACTGTACCGTGCCTACTGCACTTGCTAATTCACAACGCATTGTGCTCTTAGTCTCTAAACTCGCGAGTGCAACCACAACCCCACTCAAAGTTAAGCAATAACCAACTGCGGGGAATAGTGCCGGTATTGTTATCCAGAGCTCTCGCCTCGCAAGCCTAATCTCCACCAATTACCGGTTGGAAGTGATATTATAGAAAAATAACGAAGCCCAGCCCCCTCATCTACGGGCGGTAATCGGGAAATTTTCTATCGGGTTTAGGGACGGTCCACACTGGGCAAATTAGCCAGCAGGATATGATATCATACTTCCACAATTAAAAACAGAGTCTTTGATACCTCTTCTCTCCGGAGATGCCTGTCGTTGGCGGAGTTACCCGTACGGTATTCGTGTGTTCGGGTAGGGCAACACCTCCACCCCCAACAACATAATCACCCCGCTTCCCTCAGATTTGAAGGGGCTCGAGGCCATCTCGAATTCGTACCTCTCCTCATCTTAAACAGTGACCTTCCTATGAGCTGCATTGTCATGCTTGAACTCCAGTACCTTATGGACCTGTTTAGATTTATCTGAACTACTGGAGGGACCGGATTGCTGGTGTTGTTTCTTGGTCCTTCATATATGCCGTACCCCTCCTGTAAAAATAAGGATACTTTTATTTCTCCTATATCCGCCTTTATTGTCTCAACATCCGCATTTATTGCTGTGATGTCCCGATAGGCTGTTCGCTTTATCACAGGCGAAAATGATGTCTTACCGATCCGAACCTGAGACAACGCCCGTCACCGACACAAGACGCAACAGTCTTGGCTGAATGAGACGAGTTGGTCTCACGGTCCTGGTGCCTGCCATCGCAGCTATTGTCGTGGTCGAAGGCTCTCCAAACCCTTCAGTTAATACAGAAGACATTTAAGCACCGATATTTATAACTTGCCTGAATACTGCTATTAAACCCACGGCAAATCCATCGAGCTAGATAGCCAGAAACAGATCCTATGTCGTATGGGTGGGTATCAGCTTGAGCCTTTTATTATTATTACAGCTATGGGTTTAAATAGCCAAAAGACTGTCGGCGCAGAAAGAAGTACCATATAGTACTTGATTAGTTCTTCAACGAGGGCACAAAGTACCAGCCAGTAACAAACACTTACCCGTAACGAACATGACCCCGTAACAGGCATTCTTTCGTTACCCTACCCTGACCAATTCTTTTTCTCCCCATTATTATTATCATAATATTATTACCATAACCAAAAATGCAATGTTTCCCCACATCGCAAGCCCCCCGCCATAAGATAGCGGGCAACTCAGCATTCACATGCCTCGCCCTTATTGGCCTACACGGGCCCAAACCACAGGTTTTTGCTGAATTCCCTAAGCTAGCCCTCTCTATGCGGGACGCCCACCAAGTAGGGAAACCATTTCACCTCGGAACATCGCATAAACCGAAGTGAAACTCCGCTAATCCTTCCACCCCTACCAATACATCGTGCGCTAAAGAGTCACTAGCCGTATCTCTTTGATCGGCAGATCCATCCAACCTCACAAATGCGTAATGTAAATGGCTTAACGCTCGGCTCCGAACGTTTGGTTAGCAAATATCAGCGGGGTGCATTACTCACAGCTAATATCACTCTCGTGATAGGTTTACCACAATATCGAACTGTATTATGTACGAGTACTCGCGTTGATAGAAGCAAGGGTTGTGTGTCGCGGCTTAGCCTCTGACATAATACCGCCCCATCACCATTTCCGGAAAAAGTGCGAGGCTATGATACCGTGGTTTTTTCTAGTTTTACATTTTGGCACGATGTAGGGAGAGATTCGGCGCTATCATAATAATATTATCAGCGCTACAGGGGATACGTGTTTGTGTTTGGCACGCACTCTTTTTTTTTCTTTCATATTTTTTCAGGGTGGAAGTTGCGATTGAGGTTGTAAGGTGTTAAGTTATGTGCTTTCCAAAAAAAAAAAACCCCCATTCTCAAGTTTTATTTCTATTCATAAATATTATTATAATACGGAGACGAATACGCCGTGAAAGCTTGTAATAAGCCGCTTTTGCTGCTTGCGGGGCAGGGCTTCGCCCCGCTTAGAATATCATGCCGGTGAATAAAACGTGATCCGGACCAAGCCTCTTGCTGTCAGTGTCTGCTATTTTTTCCCGCCAAGATTCGCTTGCATCGTCCAGCACTCAAGATTAATCCCACCGTTTAGAGGCCTGTGAATACACTGAGGATGGGAGTGAAGTGTTGGGACAAGACATGGGAGGGGAGTTGGATATTCTTGCGAAGGGGGGAAGAATAGGTGCCTGTTTAGGCCACGGTGCGATCTGGTATTCCGATTTATTGTTCAGGTTCCTTCGTCCCTAGCTGGCCCTACAGTGCACCTTCAGAAACAAAGATCTGTCGAGGGTCCACCCAAACAAGTGAAGGCACTTTCTTCTTAGGTATGAGGTGGTCCTGCCCACAATTTGATCAATTTGAATTTGAATATCATACTCGAGTACAGGGAGGGTTCTTTGTGCAGGTCTTTGCTACCCCTGTGTACCCAATACTTTACCCCTACCCCTACTCGGGTAGTACAGTACTAGTACTTGCCCCATTCGGCGCTTTTTTGCAAGTAAAGGTAGTGTACTAGTACATAAGGAGGTACGGGCACGGTCCTCTCTTGGGGGGGGGGGGGGGGGGTAAAAGCAAAAAACCAAAAAAAAAATTGTGGGGTA
>Ga0307513_10003500_pt1 | contig 21261 bp, 19 predicted proteins | sample 15_EM_MG_FD_202174 | JGI IMG/M metagenome (GOLD analysis project Ga0307513, IMG submission 202174) | Populus trichocarpa ectomycorrhiza microbial communities from riparian zone in the Pacific Northwest, United States - 15_EM | ecosystem: Host-associated > Plants > Roots > Unclassified | place... | reverse complement strand
GCCCGCCCGCCCGCGCGGGCGCGGGGGCCCGCCCCCGGGGGGGGGGGCGGGGGTGCGGCGCCGGGCCGGGGGGGGGGGCGGCCCGTGTGGCGGCGGCGGCGGCGGGGGGGGATGCTTGATGTACGAGCACCCATAACATGACGCCGTGGTATTACGGAGAAAACCTCAAGATCAGACCGCGAGAGAACAAGAGAAAAACAACCAAAATAACCTTTTTCAAAAAAAACCCCCCAAACACCCACAGTATCATACCCACGAGTGATCAAAACTCCCCCATCCCCATCCCCATCCCCTCCCCCCAAATCCAATTAACCCACCGCCCGCCGACCACCCACCCACCGCCCACCGCCCCACTCGTCCACATGTCCGTCCAGCGCGTGCTAAACAAAAAACCCCACCCCCAACTTAACCTAAATATATAAAAAGCCAAAACCCCAATAAAGAATTAAATCTTAATACTACTATACAATACTGTAATTATCAAGTTCCCAACGGACAGCCACGGCGGGTAGGATACGCTATGATAATATTATTATTATAATACCGGCACATCAAACGAAGAAAACCTTTCCCTTTCCCTCCCCTTCAACAATGAATGAATAAATAAATAACAAGAAAAACTATAATAGCATCGTAAAAATCTCCCCAAGCGCAAATTATTAAAAACATTCCCGCAAAGACAAGGAACAAAAAAGAAAGAAAGTGGACGCTGATCATCATCTACGTTTTTGCGACGAACCCTTTAATTCGCGCCCTGGGTAATAAATAAGTCTAATGATGTTAGTGAGGTTAGTTGCTGGCCAATCATAGCGCGGTCGGTCGGTCGGTCAGTTGCCGAGATGGGCTGGGCTGGGATGGGCTGGGCTGGGCTGTGGTGGCAAAGTATGATAAAATAATTAAGTTAAGTTAGTCTCCCAAGTTGTGGGGGAAAAATGGCCGCCACGGACGGATGAGAAGCACAATTGCTAGTTATTCGAGTAGGTACGACAACCGCACCACTGACTTTTCTCTCTCTCCCTCTCTCCTCAGCTTCTTTTTGCCATTACTTTATTTTATTTTGTGAATACTCCTTTTTTTTCTTTTTTTCTTTCTTGGTGGAAGAAAAAAACATCGTGCTGGATAGATGGATACCGTAGATGCGTACGGTAGACGGATAGCGGCGAGACTAGAGGAGCGCAATTCTTGGAAAGGCTAGCTTCTATGGTAGCGCGAGGGGTCCCTCCTTCGGATAGATATTATAGTCCTAATTAGTGGCCGAGGAGGAGGCAAAGGGTCCGTTTTCTGTTTCCCCTGCCAAGGGGCACTAAACTTTCTTCCCATTCCATCCATCCCACCAGGTCAAAAAGTTTTCCCCCCTCCCTTCCCCTTGCGAGAGAAGCCCAATTTGGGACTTTGAATTAAGGTTGTATGATATTCATATTATTATTAAATCATATGTGCCAATTTTGGTCACGGCTAATTGTTTTGATGTTTTATTTGTTTATTCCATCTTGCGTTTTCTATAATAATAATATGGGCTTCCTATATACTTTAGGATGATGCTCACACCGCGGACTTTCCTGTACTTCTATGAATAGATCCGCGGATTTAAAATGGATTAAGGGAAGGCAAATAAAATATAAAAAACAAAACAAAGATGTCCTGAGAAGAATATATACGTGCAATCAAAATAAAACTTCGGGGGGGGGGGGTGTGCGGAGTAATTGCCACTTTCTTAACTGCTATTGAAATAAGAAAGAACTCCATTTAAGACACCAGGATAAGGACAAGCCAAGCCTGTACAAACGCAAGCAGAGATAGAGATGGTTCGGGCTGCATTGTGTAGGGTTATTCACAAGATTTGCATAAAGGGGAAAAAGGAGAGTTGGTCTTCACATTTCGTATCATCATGAGTAGCCATGGCAATACATCAATGCAGGAATGCAACCGAGATGAGATACTGAGGAACAAGTGCGGGAAGCTAAAGAGACATCTGCAGAGCTCAGGATACACAGCACTGAGCCCACGGGGTCCAAGTTCCCCCCCTCCTCCGCTCTCAACAATGCCTCTTGCCACTCGCCATATTGGAGGTCCCGGATCATAGGTTTAGAGATAAGACGATGGTTGGTATTGAGATCAAATAACAAAAACACTAATTTATGTGCGAGGAAACACCGTCGTCCCAGAATGCACACAACGCTCAAACAAGGGGTAATTGGGGTAAAATGAAACAGCAAGGTATCAACTAAAAGAATAGTGAAAGCAAACTCCAGAATGCCCGTTTTGGCTATGTCAGACCAAGTGCCCACCATCCACACGAAATGCAATCATAACTGCTCGTCATGAACCTTTTATGAAAAAACTTGACAGGATAGTGTAATATATCGACACGTTGGGGACCCGCTGGCCTGTACCGAGCGAGCCCACAAAGCATATACCAAGCACGCGACCGGCAGCAGGCGATTGGCCCAAGAATGTTGAAAAAGGGAAGAAAAAAGAAAGTCGTGATAAGGTTGTAAACTCCCTAGGAGGAGCCATCATAAAAGAACACTGGGAGAATTAAGCGGCCGAAAGAGACGTCTGCTTAAGACGGTCATCCAGCCTCTGGATATCTTCCTCTGAAGGTTTGTAAGGCTGTTTTTTAGGACTATTTGCAAAAACGGTCAGCAATTACTACGGCACTTATGATAGACGTAAAACTTACGGATCCCTAAAGCCCGTGTCATCTCTATGACTGCCACACCCTTCACATATCTTTGTCCTCTCCACAAATGTCGTAGAACACTTCGTACAAATCCAGTGAACTCTGCGGCGGGGCTTCTTATAAGTACGACGGGGGCGGGCAGGAAGCCGCTTGTCCTCCTCACTGTCGTCGGGATCTAGCCCATCATAGTATCCGGGCGGCTTGTTCTTCTTGAATCTGTCATTTACAAAAAAAAAATTTAGTCCGAACATTCATTAGATATCCAAGATTACTTAGGTTCACTAACGGTTCGCGTGGACAATTCTTGCATCTTGTGTGACTGCACTTCTTGCATATCTTCTCCCCAGCAAAGTCGGTCTGACAACGATGGCATGTACGGTGAACCCTCTGGCGTGGAGCTTTACGAACGAGATCCTGTCCGCCGGTACGACTAGGGAGCGTGAGAGTGGCACCGACTGGCTTCTTCTTCTTCCGCCCAACCTTCTGACCAGACCTCTCACCAGGCTTCTCACCAACTCTCTCCTTGCCCTTGCCCTTATCCTTAGACTTCTTGACACTATTTTCCCCAGTCGAGTCAGTGACCATCCTCACCAATATCGTTCCAAACAATGGCAAAAGTGCAAACTTACGGGTGCCTCGGGCACTTCTTGCACCTCTTGTGATTGCACGAATTGCAGATCTTGTCGGGCCCAAAAGAAGCCGAGCACTTATGGCAAGTGCGATGGACCCTCATACGAATATCCTTCTGAACACGATCACCAGGAGGGGCAGTTGACAAAGGCCAATCAGATGTAGAAATCTCCAAACCGTGCTTCTTGAAAAGGGCATGAGCACGCTCGGCAGCAGTCATGGCAGGCGGCGGGATGGTCGTGGTCGTGGTCGTGGTCCTAGGTTGACGAGGAGCTGGCCTAGTCCGAGTCCTAACCCTTTCCTGCTCCTCCTTCTCTCGGGCCTTTGGCTCGGGTTCCTGTTGGGCGACAGAGCTCGATGCGGGCCTGCTTCTTGTAATGTTAATTGCGAATACCAGAAAATTTGGTCATGAAGACCTCAGCCAAATAACAGGGCGTGAACTCACTCAATTGGAGCAGCCGGTGACAAAGGTGTAGTCGGAGCAGATGGTTCGCCAGCAGTATCCGAAGTGATTGAATGCCTTGATTTTCCCGACCTAATACTCAGAACCCTCTTGAACTGAGATGTGAAACGCCTGCGTATGGACTTCTCTCCACCGCCCGAGCCTTCAGGAGGAGTTCCACTAGACATTGTTGCAAAAATCCGTAGTACCGATTACCGAGTTATTGTATTGGTGTTCGAACTATGAAGCGAAGGACCGTGTGGGGGAGGTTGTTGTGGTGTAGAAAGAGAAAGGATCAGGCCGTCGAAGTGGCGGTTGGTCCTGGAGTCGGAGACCGTGTGAGACGGACGAACTGGGAAAACGAACTCGGCTGGCGGGTTGGGGGAGGGTAGAAGAAGGGGGGGGGAGGAAGAGGTTAAGACCAGGTGCAACACAAATTGACGGGTGAAGTAAGACGAGACACAACGTGGTAAGGTGTGCGGTTGTTGGGCCCAATAACTGCTGAGTGGGTGACGAGGTGTAAGAGAGAGAAAGCAAGTCCAACGACCAGCAGACAAGGAGGATGTCAAGTGGTAGAAAGGATGGCCTGCTGGGCTCTTTTTTCTTTTTTTATTCTTTCCTTTCTTTTTTCCTTTTTCTTTTTTTATTCTACCCTCTCTCTCTCTCTCTCTCTCTCTCTCTCTCTCTCTCTTTTAGCGGGCCTTGTTTCTCAGTTTTCTGGTCTCCCTATCCTTCCCGACGGGAACTGGAACCGCCAAAGGTTATTTATTATGGGACAGCCTTGGGCAAGCGTCGCTTAGCGACTGCAATCTCTCTCCCAGAAACAAGTTCACAGCGGCGAGGGATCGTGCGACCAGGGCTGGGAGCGAATAAGAATTATAAAAAAATAGTAATAAAAAAAAGGTCCCGATAAACGTATCCAATTCTCGCCTCGGTCAATCGACAGCGCAGAAGGGTCTGTTGGTTTTTTAGAGGCGAGAACAGACTACCGTAGCTTACGCCCAGTGAGAAGGGGAAGAAGATACGGGAGAAGCAAAGGTGGACGGATGGGGGATGGCTACGGTAGATATGAGGTGTAGTGCGCCTTCAGCAGACGCGATGCTGGCAGGGACAAGAGGGGGAAGGCGGGAGGGTTGGGGAGAAGGAAGAGCAGTGGTGGCTCTTGGACCAGTTAGCCAGAAAAATACAGACATACAAAGCTAGAGGTTGCTACGAGAAGGGTGCCGGTACTCGATTACAATGGGAAGTTGCGTGGGGAGATGCAGCAATTTTTATGCTCCAGGCTCCGAGAGAAAGGAAGGCCAAACCCCAACAGTGCAATCCTCTTTTTTTTTCTCTCTCTCTTCCTCACCGTAACACCGTACTTTTGCCATAGGTGCACATATCATACATGAAACGGACACGCAAAAGATAGAAAAGAGAGCGAACAGCATGAAGGCAAGGGAAGGACAGACAGCCAGCGGACAGCCGGGGCAGCCATGTAGAGAAAATAAGGCTAGTCCGATAACCGCAAGAATACTCGGCTGTTTGTCGAGGATGCAAACTAGTGGGGGGGCGCCTCCTGATTGGACAGAGGAGCGAGAGAGAAGGAGAGGAGGAAGAAAAGAGCAACCCACAGTACTGGCAGAGTCTCTCTGGCCTCCCAATTCCCAATTCGGTTGGCAAAAGAAAAATTAAAAGTTGGCCAAGATAGGAACAGCATTCCTTTGAGGCATAGCCAGGAGAGTTGGACTGGATGGATATCATCAACCTTTTCTCCCATTAGGACCAGAGTTCCTGAAATCTGAGAACACAGACCCATTTTTGCCCAGATCTCGCTAGAAATGGAGAAGCCCCTGGACCGTGCTAAGCTTAAAGAGTTCCTTTAAACAAGCCGAATAGGGCTCTAGGAAAGCTCTATTTTAGTACGTTACGGTGTGCTCGAGCGGTAGCCGGGTGAAAGAGGACGGGTCACTGTGGTAAGCACAAGGGAGGGGTGCGCTTGCACAATTGCAGAAAAAAGAGGCCCGAATCATAAGCCAAGCTGGCTCTTCAGTGGACAGCAGCAGATTAACGAAAGCCCCAAATTTGCGGTTGCCCATTTCCCACTCTTTCCTTTCTTTTTTCAAGCGAATCTTTTGAACTTCACACATACCGGTACGCTTACTGTATGTAGAACATTCATCACAGCACCGACACCGCACCCTTCCTGTCATATTGAAGCTGAGGGAGTATCCGGCTTCCCCACGCTGCTCATCAGCGGCGAAAGGGATGAGTTTTGGGGGGTAATTTTACAGATTTCAAGCACTGGCAGAGTACCGTAGTGCCATGCATTTGAGGCACAGTGCGAGCCATCGAGGGGTGTCGCGGTTAAAAGAGGCGCGCGCGCGCGCGCGAGCTTTCATCAGCGATTCGCCCCTCTTTCAGAGAGGAAAAGAAACATGAACAATAGGTCCTTAAATGAGCACAAGCGCCGCTACATCTTTAATTCCAAACCCTCATAAACATAATTTGCACCCTATAGCCACCACAGCATGGTAGCGCCGATTTTCACCTTCGATGCTATTTCTCGATGAACCCCAGTCTTAGAAGTGTACAGTACTGGGTGGTTCCGAGATGTTGTTGCTTGCCCGCTGCGCAGCAGCAGCGGAGACCTTCAGAGAGTCACCCGAAACCTACGGTAAATGACTGTGCCCCGTGTGCGAAGAGAGAAAAAAAACAGGAGCAAGAGAGATCGCCGTGTGGAACCCCCCAGCCCAGGTCAGCCAGTCGATCGCTCGGCTCAGTCTTGCAATTAAAGTCCCAGTACGAACACCTAGCTTGGTTCCGTATGAACCGTAGCTCTTCTCAGATGTACCGGTCGAGCAGCTGGAGGTTCCCGGAAGAATAATAGCGATATACGCTTCACCATTGGAAGTAGAATCACGACGCAAAATGTCCGAGGGCGCCAGATATATATATCCATACGAGTAAAAAGGAATGGGATGAGGAGAGAATCCCTCGCTTAACATTCACCGAATCTTGGTAATGACCCGGCATGCCAGTGTTCGTTCGCGAAAACTAGCGCTCCGCCCTCAATCTGTTTTGTGGGGAGTGTGAAGAAGGTTTCAATGAAGTGAGGGGGCAAGAATAGGGAGAACTTATCCAATTACCAGCGTGGCTCAGAATATCGGTAAGTCACAACCTGGAGTAATATGTTTCTTCAGAGAGTGCCGAATGCTTTGGCCATTTTGTGTGTTGAGGTCGACAGGGTACGAACGTGGGTGATCGAACACCCAAGGATTCAGGAGGTATCCAAGCTTCTTGCTTGTTTGAGCAATTTTCATACCAAATTTGTGTTTTATTTAATATGAGGGTCGCACGATTGCCAGGGGAGATGTTTTCGCCCCCAGACAGGGATTGTTTTGCGGGTTAACCTAGATTAACTGATCACAAACATCACCCCTGACACTTGCAACGGTCAGGCCTCGAGAATCCCCGGATGTGCTGGTACAAGTACAGTAACTTAGAGAGCGAACAAGGGCTGACTTCTGCATTGGAAAGTGCCTCGGTAATGCACACCGCCCGATCGGATAAATGATGCAGCGGCCGAAAACGACACATCACCACACACACACACATGTCAACCCGTTCCTCCGGGATAAACCACCATTTTTGTTTGGAGGGATAAAACGGCTGCCTCCCGAATGGAGCCTTTCTACCATAGTAATCTTTAACATGCCTTTAATTGTCAGAATCTCAATTCCTTGGTAAAACACACTGTAGATCTGGGTAAATTCTGCCCGTTAAACGCCGCATAAAGGAGGAGGAGGGGAAGAAAACCGTTTACGAGGCTAGCCGTGTCTATATATAGAGAGACGTTATAGATATATAATATGGGAGGATAAAAGTATGATACCATCGACTCTGGAGGACGAAGGGTCTCGGAGGTTGAATTGAGTGGGTCCATTGCCTTCTTACGGCAGTATCTTTCGATTGCGTCGGGTTTAGCTAGACTGTCTATGTCGTTATGTCATCTGGCATTGGTCCAGTAACGGGACGGAGATAACAGGACGGCATTGTGCATTGTACTGCAATGACTCTGGAGTTTAGGAGCCCATCTCCCTCGCTCTGTGGGCATCCGGACAACTCGGAGCAGCCAGGGAAGAATGTACGAGTACGTAGACAATGGCACAACAAGCGGCTACCCATCCGAAGCCTGGCCCAAGAACCAAGAAGAGCGGATGTCCATTCGCCCCTCTCTCTCTCCCATGGGGCCATCACACACTTTCCATTTCTTCGCTGTTTAGGCCCAGTATCCGGCAATTTGGATTTCTTCAGTCTCACCCTATTGATGTCTTCTCCAAGTCTCTAGATATGCTCTTGAGTCACTCCCAACAAACTTCCTCCTGGAACAGTTATTGTCTCTGAGAAACAATACCAAGTCTTAAACCTTGATATAACAATAACCCCTTATGCACGTGCCGGTGGTACTCGAGTAGTATAAAGGGGTGGCTCGACCCTTTGAACTAGCATTCCAGCCAGGTGGGATTTGGCATATGCGTCTACGAGTATCCACCACATGTCTTAGATCTCACTTATTTTGCTACCGGAATACCGTACTGTACTCGTACAGCTAGCGGAGAATCGACCCCTTCAAGAAAAAACGACTATTGCAGTACTTATGTTTCAAGAAAGCACCAGTCCGGTCGTAGGCTAGCGGACTATCAAAAGTCTGGGTTGCAGATTATTCTCTTGCTTTTTTCTCTCTCTTGATGCACAGGCACCGGTACTCGAGTAGGACTAGGACTAGGCTCCAGATTCCGCGACACACAGTTGTCGACAGTTCAAGACCTTTTTTCAGTCATCCACCGCATTCGGAAGAAACGATAGTTTCTTCGGGGGATTGATGGCATACAGGGAAGGTCTTGCACTTTGATATTATTATTTTCTCCGCCAGGGGCCAAAGCGGGCAAAGCTTAAGTTCAATGATGGGGGCGGAATGAGGTAACGATGTCTGGGCATAACCACCTTACTCGAGTACCGTACTTGCTCCTTGCGGCACGAATACCGTAAGAAGGGGGAGTTATTTTGGCCCGGACAGCTGTATCTTTTGCCCGACTGGGGGGTCCATTTTACACCCTAAGCTTAACAGGTTTCGGACAATGATACATACTGTACGCGGTGAGTGTTGGTGTATGATGGGTGATACTGAATCCATGTCGTATATGCGAAGCAGTGTTATTGCATACAGTATTATATAATATTATGATGTAGGATGATTTGGAGCATCCCACGCTAGGATTCCTAGGGTGCCGGTAGCAAAATGCCGTGGCCTGGAGGGGTGTTACGAGAAAGCTACCGGTATCGTCGCTAGTCCGAGCTTTATGTCTGCTCTCAGTGCGCAGATACAGGCGGACCCGTCTCGAATACAGTACGGTAGAACCTCCCGAAATTCACCATCTGTGTAAAAACTCAGGATAGGTTTGGTTTGACAAGTTGACAGAATTGCGAATGCCAGTTAATGAGACCCAGCATGTCCTGAGCACTCATCGTATGCCGTGTCACGAGAATGTTAATCACGAGAATGTTAATTCTTCTCGGAAGCCTTTGGCCCGGAACCCGGAGATTACAGGGCTGACAGAGATAACGGTGGTGGCTTCCAAGAGATTCTAAGGCACTTCTCGGGGGTTGAAACATTAGGCATCTCCCATTGTGACGAGACTTCGCAGACCCTTTTCTTCAAGCAGTCATGGCGAAGGCTGTGCGAACGACCCTAAGAAACCATGGTTAAGGTTCTCCGCACTCTTCCTCTTCTGTAATACTTTGCCTTCCGCATTTACCGATCTCAAAGGCGAATACAGTATTTGGTTAGGCTCTACGGAAAAGTCTCACCATATCCTCCTTATAGCGCCAAATCTTGAGGGCCTCGGACGACGACGGCATCCGGTATTTTCGTCGGTACACCTTGATCTTACTATGGGGCTGTACTAGTACGAGTGCCCACGAGGGATTAAGTGAGGAGTTGATTTGGGTTGACCTGGGAAATAATTGCTGTCTCGTGTGAAGATATATCTCGGGGTACGTGGGCCATGCCCGCCGCGATAGCCCTTCAAGTTGGTGGGAGGCTCGAGTTCTGACCCCACCAAGCTTCTAAAAATTCATAGCTTGCTTTGATTACCATTGCCGCCTTAAAATTCCGCCTGCAAAGCTTTTTGCTTGCATGTAACCGTTTCCGTGGATCAACTTGGGCAGGCTAGGACCCCTTCTTCATCACCAATCATCACCCTTCCCCAAAAGGTGGTTGAGAATCCACAGGCGGATACTGGCAGACTCGAGCGGCGGGAGGGGGGGGGGTCCTCGGCTGCCCTTCCATCTTCACATGCACGAATACCTGGCAGACCTTGTCAGGACTCTCCTCCCCTCACTCAATTCCCGAGGATGCACAATTTCTGCTGGGAGAGGATCCTGGCTGGGGGCCATGACAACGCATCGCCCAACCAACGGCATCTCCACGAGCATTAGGTTCCCGGAGCGGTGGGATTGTCTGATTTACCCGATCATTCGCTGGACTCAGTAAATTCTAAAATTCGAGCTCGATTTGGAATACGGTACGGCATCCATTGGCTACGCGTGAATACCATTCCTTGACTCCACGGGCCGGGTTGCTGACTGTACTTGCGCTTTTTGGGTGTGGATTTATCGCTCGGTCCCAGAACTCGCAGGGCCTGATGCTTGGGGACTGGATCTTGGTACTCGGAAGGCACCAGACAGCCCTAATTCGCCCACGTAGCGAGGCCCCTTCCCCCCTCAAACACTCCTTCCATTCTCTCCCTCTACGATCAACTCGTACTTGTGTGATACGAGCACAAGTCGTACCCGCCAACAGGGATCTAGGAAATGTCTGGCACAAAATCTGTGCGTATCTGAGCATCTGTACGAACTCACAACCCCCGTTTTTCGGGTGCTTCTTGCTGCTCCGAGTCCGGACTTCCGGGGTCTAATTTTCGAATCTGGGTTAGTGCTTCCGCTGCGAGCGATCGGGTGCAAGTCAAATACCGTCAAAACTGCGATTCGCGAGTGGGTTATCAGTGGAAATGGCGTCTTTTAGCCCATGACAGGCTTAGCTTGGAAAGTTAATGGAGTTGCGAAAACAAGTTAATAAGATCTAACACATCTAAGGGGCTCAGGCTATATCGTGCCAGGGAAATACTAGCCCCTTTCGAGAACCTTTGTCTCTGAGTCTAGAGATTAGAGGGCTGCCCGAGATAGCAAATCGAAAGGGTTTTTTACTACTGGCACCGGTACTGAGTACATGGAAAGTGCTTGGGTGGGGGGTGTTGGGATTTCTTCCTTTCTATGTGGGGGTTTACAACTGCTAAAGTACTAGTACAGTAGCCACCGGCAGGCCGTTGAGCTAAATTAAAAAGAGCGGGAAGTGGGGCATTGTCTTCCGGCTCCCCTCCTTCCTCGATCTGGGAGTAGATTTTAAAGAGTGGGCCCTTCCTCCCTGATGCAGACCCACTATTCCATGATCCAGACGGGTCGAATGACACAGTTGGTACAAGTACAAGAAATAACGCTAACCCGTAGCCACCGTCAACAGGTTAGGAGAAAGAGGATAGAGAAACAGAAGAAGAAAAAAGGCAACACAATGTCGCTACAGTATCGGGCCGGCGTCTGACCTCGATTCTAACGCCGTCTAGGCTGATTTTCGTTTATTTCCCCTTCAATACCGTATTGTAAATTTCCTAAAGGTTGCGGGCTCTAAAAGGGAAAAAAACAAAGTTCGCAATCTTTTGTCCAGCGAGTCTTTCAGCAGCCTCTAGGAAATCCGCAATAACACACTAAGATCCCTCTTCCCTGAAGCGATCTTTTCAACTAATGTTATAAAAAGACCGACCTTGACCGCTCTCCCGCACCGGTGTTTTCGTGCATACGACTTCCTGCGTGTGCGCCTCGGTCACTTGTGCCCCATTCAAAGTGCAGCGAAACTTGATATTGTCCCTGAATCTAATTGGCCAACAACCTACCTGGTATGCTTACAACTTGATTGGTCAAGCCACAAGAAAACGGCGACCGAAGAGGCAACAGCATTTTACCGTATCGTACTCACCCGGCAAACCTGATGCCAAAAGAAATGCAGGCGTGTATCGCACTGGAACGATACTCGTCACATCCGAGTTACCGTCCGCTGGTGGCAAGTGCCGTGTGCGGTCAAATTTGTGAGCACCTACCTGTGCTGTGTGATGTTGCTCCATAAGGGGCCGCGGGAAAGATACGAGTGCATACATTCAGTATGTAAGGTAGCTTTTCCCAAAGTGCGAATCACATTTAAGCATGATGTGGGTAACGAGTGCGGTGTGAGAGCCGTATGGTATTTATTCGAGCATGATGTCAAATATCCCTCGACGGGCAGTTGCCGGATTCCTGCTCGTACATATATGCCGACCGACCGACCGACCAACTGGCCCTCTGAGTTGGTTTTTCGGGAACCTTCCTTAAGGCGGAGCAATTGTGGGAGAGGAAATCCCTGCGAGGAGTACGCCTCCAAGTACTCGTAGCGATACGGTAGATTATCATACCGGCAGCCTCCCGGGAGCTATGACAACCTGTCGACGGCTTGAGCATTTTAGGTTTTTTGGGGCGGGGTGGGGGGGTTCTCTCATCGATACCTGTCAACAGCTTACGGGTCGGGGCCTATGAGAGCATCATTAACTCAACCTTCAGTGCATCGTACTACTGTACGAGCAGTGGTAGGTAACCACTCAGAAGGCGCTCTCCAGCCCTGAGTCCGGAGAGGCAGGTTTTTTTACTTATGGAGGGCCCTCCTCCCACGCAATTTTCTGGTGCGGCTGTGCCCAGCATTAGGCTCCGTGATGATTACCATTATCGGTACCGCATCCGGTCAAACACTAAGCCTAAAGTCTCCTATCTCCAAACCAACAGACGCTTCATTGCCCATGGATTGAAGTACCAGTACTTAGCCGTTTTCGAAGTAATCGGATCATGAGTTACCTGACCGAGGCGTAGGTTACGGCTATTTCCACATAATCACGTGCTTGAGGCATGGGTTGTGCTTTTTCCCCATTTTCAATGCCTAGGAAATCGCCCATTACCGAGTACATGAGTGCCGGTATGGTATGAAGTTGTAGCTTTCGCTCTATCCTGCGACCACGCTGCTGATACAAGCATTTTCAATATTTAAATTCAATATTTGAGTTTAAATGCTACTGTGCTTCGATGATAAGATGTCGCAGTTTATATGCTTGTGCCACATTCTTCTATTGGATCAGACCTTGCACCCCCCCTCCTCCTCTGCCTTTGCGTGTAGCGCCTTTCACAAGAACCTGGATCTGCATCCACAGTGTTAGGGTAACCGTACACCCCCACGTTTACAGCACAACTCTCCCACCTCGAACCAAGAAAAAAACGTTTACCCCAGATACAAGCACTCAAGAACTGTTCCGGTATTATGCTTTACAGCACACATCATTCACCATACCGGTACCTCCCTTCCTTTCCCTAATCTCCATGCCGACGCGGACCGGGAAACCTTACATGTGATGTTCCAATTTCCTTTGGCACAATCTAGTCAAGTTACAAGAGAAAAAAGAATAAAAAATCATACCGGTACCGCACAAAACTCAACCACCTGGGTGGGGGGGGGTGCAAAAGCAGGTGACTGAGCGGTCTGGTACTGTGTCATAATATTACTCGTACAGTATCATCCCCAAGTACCCTGGCGAGAACAAGAACAACAAGAAGGGGAAGAAGAAGAGGGAAAAAATTAACCAAGTCAAAACCAAGGCCCCCACGAGAAAAAAAAAAGATGAGAGAAAGATGTGGCTGAATCGATGAGGTGACTCGTTTCTCTGTTCCTTCTTTTTCTTTTCTTTTCTGATGTACCGGTGACTTATTCGCAACCAAGATCGCTTTTCCCTTTCCTTTCTTCCTCTCGCTCCCCTTCTCCCCCCCCCTGGAAAGGGGAAATGCCGCTTTCTCCATCTTGGCGAACCATCACTCGTGACTTGACGAAACGGAAAAAAAAAGAGGCTTTAAAAAGGGCTGACGGGCTGACTGGCTGGCTGGCTGAGGGTGAAATGGTTTGGCGTTACGATGGTACCTATTTTGTTGGTATTATTGCGTGCTGTATATATGTATCACACAAGCTCCCTTTCTCTTTCCCATCTCGCCTTTCTCCCTTTCTCCCCTCCTTACCTCCCCTCTCCTCTTCGCGCTAGTGGGCGGCAAAGATTCAACACTTCTTTGCTTTGCTCCCCTTCGAGTGATTCGTTGTGGTGAGTCCGTACTGGCTGAATTCAGTATGGTATGGTCGGCGACCTTGCTAGCCTGCCCGTTTGCATTCAAACTGGCGCCCCCTCTATCCTTTTTTTTCACTTTTTTTTTTTTTTGCATTTGGCGTTTCCTCGATGATAATTTTTTCGATATTGGTTAGTATGATACCAGTTCCTGTACCGTTGTTGCTTGGGGGTGGGTGGTGGTGCTTTCCACCATTTGCCACACCGCACCGGTTAAGTACCGTACGATGAGTACTTTTTCTCTCTCTTTCAAACCGTGGCTCGTTTCGAAGTGTTTTTGATTTCTTCGATTTTCGGTTTAACCTTGTGTGAGGGCGTGTATTAATTGATTGATTGGTTGATTGAGTTGGGATGCCGGAGGTTCTTGCAGTGCGGTACATATGAGAGTGCATACCGTGCTTTCCCTCTCCTCGGCTTCGCTTTTAGACTACCTCTCGTAGAGTACTTGCGAGGCGACCTCCGCCTTGTACCAGTACTGTTCTCATCCCTGGCACCTGGCAAGAAGAACCCGAGGACAGGGGGGGGGGGGGCATATTTTGTCTGGGCGCTCAGACGCGCACAGGTATTTTACCGTATATTTATTCGATCCCTGTTTTCGGGTGCTTCTTGCCTGGGACGAGTAATACAGGCATGCTTTTAAGCTTCAATTGATCCAATCAACCGGATCAGAGACCGTGATTCTTGTATTATTATTATTTTCTTTTTCCTTCTCTCTCGCCTCCTCCTCCTCTCCTCTGTTGCCTTGCCGCCGCTCCCACCTTGCTCTGTTCTCTTACCTTTCTGCATTCCACCAGTACCCGAAAGCAGAGGAAAGGGGAGGTACAAGTACAGTATTAGGATGGATGGATGGGCCTGCTACCCTAAGATCAAGCTCGGTAGGACACTCCTAAGTGTCCTTGTTTGCCCAGAAAGAAACCTTGTACACAAGTACCCATATTTTCCCACCTGCTTACCTACTGCCTTACTGCCTACTAGTAGTTCCCAAAACCTGCATAACATAAGCATGCACATAGCGATATTGGGGATTTTCTTTCTTTTTTTCTTTCTTGGAAGGGGGGGGAACGATGATGGAGCGATCAAGTTGTCACCTGGGTGCGGCAATAACTTGCTGTCGAAAAAAAAGTTCGCAGTTAAGTTAATAGTTCTAGCGGCAGTGTCGAGTTTTGCGACGACGACGGGTGGGCAAGGCGTGATACGGTAGACCAGTTTTCCAAAAAAACCTGTAGCACAGTGCGTATCGCGGGATATCCCGTGGTTGCAAAATAATTCCCAGAGAAACCGGGGTTCTACATGTGTTAAGTGAAAATCTTTTTTTTTTTTTTTCCTTTTCTTTTCACCCCCCCCCCTTCCATGCTTCCTTCATTCCCTACCTACTTCCCTCCCTCCCTCCTTTCTTCGAAGCCTTGAACGCTTCGCACTGGCTGGGTTTGATGATTCTCGTTTTCCCGCTTCTGCTTATGATTGGACCCTTCTTTTTTTTTTGTAATGTATGCCCGTGATGCTATGGTGGTGTGGCTATATACTCGAGTATCCCTTAGTCCGTCGGTGCGCCCAAGAAATCGGTGGAATATGTCTTAGTTTGAAACGCCAAGGAACATATTTCCAGTTAAGGAAGGACACTCTCCAAATGCCATTATTCCATTTCCCAATTAAGGAAAAGTAAATCTCAGATCTCGTCATTTTCTTAACGAGATTTCTTGGGCGCAGCACCCGACGGACTATGGGATAGGGTTGCACCTGCGCACAGCAACAAACTGAGAGTTTTTATCGACGGTTGTGTGTGTGTAAAGGTGTAATAGTTGAAGGCACAAATTTTATCAGTTCTATCGGTCCCACAAAGGAAAACCTGGTGTTCGGGAGAGGTGAAGTGTTTTAGCTGGCGCTGGTTGGTAACTGTGCCCGCCCGTACGTGGTGTTGTTGTGGAAAGAGGACACACACACAAGGTGCTTATGGGGGAAACAAATGGAAAGGAGGGGAGAGAAGTCAAGGCGGGGGGGGCTGTGTGTGCAGAAACTTGAAGAACAAGAACAAGAACAAGAACAAGAAAGAAAACAACGATCGTCACGATAATGGCTTAGATTTCAGATTTCAATTTCTCATCCTTCTCCGGTGCCTTATATATCGTGCGGTGGACTTGAAAAAAAATGATGTTAACGCACTTTGGACTGGTGAGGTTTGAAATGGTTGAGAGTTTTCTAAGCGCGTATCTACCATAGGGGGAGTAGTCGAAGTGGTCCATCTCACATTGTGATATTTGGGGGGGGGGGGGGGGGAGCAGGGCAGGGAAGGGAAGGGAAAAAAGTAAAAAGGGAGTTGTATCATACCGTGGTATGTGGAGTGCTGGTACGGTACTCGTATTGTACGAGTACGGTACGAGTACTTTTTTTATCTCTGTCTTTAACTAATCATTCCCATAGGACCAGGCATGTCCTTCTGGTTGGCCCTGTCCTGCTTCAGACTTATCCCACAGCTCTGGCGGGTGGGACGTTGAATGGATGAGGGTTACTGGCCGGCGGGCTCGAACTAAGGATAACTTTGGGTTGCAGAACATATTTTTATGCATGCTTGTGCACCTCGCGTATGGCCACCTTGATCGTTGGGATAGGAAAAGTGGGGAGGGGGGGGCATACAGCACTGTGCAGCGTGGTAGGATAACTGGGGACTTAGTGCCATCTTCACCATCTTCGATTCTGGGAACCCCGCGGCCAGTGGTATGAAAGGGCTTAAAAGCGGGGAAATTGGGTCATTATGGGACATGAGTGGCTGCATTGGACATCTATTCTCGCGGAGGAAGCGAAGAGGGTTCGGGGGATCCCTTCTCGATCTTTTGAAATGATCGCCTGTTGGGACCTTCTCGACCTCGATGTGGATTTGTGGGGTTATGCAGTAGATGAAATCACTAGATATCACTCGGAGGATATTTGTGTTTTGTGCCAATATGCGATAGCTCATAGGGGAGGTAGCTGCAGTAGATATACGTATAGATTATTGGATAGATAGATAGATAGTGAACGGTAGGAAAATAGCCTAGCTATTTGTGAACCCGACGTAGCGAGGACTCCTTGGAGCTCGCGGTCCATAGCCTTCCGGGACACCTTCCAGTAAGGAAACATCAAACAGGTACCGAGAAATGGAGCAAGAGGAACCAGAACGGCGATAACATCGCAGGCCCTGGCCGGCGCCTGGATTGAAAGAGAAATAAAGCCTTGAACGAGGCATTTGGGGGCACAAAAAAAAAAAAAAGCTCGTGTCAACATTCTTTCTCCACATGCAAGCTTTTCTTAGCCACCCAATTATGATTGAGAGGATGAAATATCATGCATGCTAAAGGAGTGATGTATAGAGCTAAAAAAGAGAGAACCTTAAAAACTTTAAAACCCCCTTAAAAAACAGAAAAGAGAAAAAAAAAACGAAATTCATACAAACCCAGGAACCCGTGAAAATACCACTAGAAATCAGCTGCATACGCGGCTTCAGGCTTAAGAAAGGAGCAAACACAGACATGATTGTCGTGATGGAAACCAGTCGAACCGTTATACAAGGTGCAAGATTTATCAATCGCCGCCACCACAGCCTCCCCCGCAGCTCCCACAGCCTCCTCCCCCGCCCCCACCACCTCCATCCCCACCACAGCCTCCTCCCACACTGGAGTCGACACAGCTGCTGCCAATGCCATAGCCTGCAGAGCCATATGCGGAGGAAGCAGTTCCCCCGGAATAAGAGTACGAGGGCGATTTTGTCCTTGAACTATAGCTGGGCTTTGGTGCCGACAGGTAATTGGTGGGTGGAGTCGGCTTGCTAAGTGTGGTAGTCGCCTTTTCAAGGTATTGTTAACTAAAAAATCTCGTGTTAGTAATTTAAACGCATATATGAGCTTACCACCGGTTTCTCCTTAGCCACGGGCGTGCTGTCCACACCACCGCCTCCGCCCGTATCGGGCTCTGGCTTAAGGTTTGGGGACGGTTTATAAGCTGGTGGTGGTGCCGGAGTCGGGTGAGAGGTCGTTGGGGTCTGCGGGATAGTGTTTGCTCGTTAGACGAAAGGAAAGCCCGACTGAAAACCGGTCCACATTCAGGGGACTTACCCAGGCTGGGATTGGTTTCTCTTTTGTATTGGTTGGAGGTTTCCTGAGCTTGCGTCTCCAGATTTTGATGAATCCGAAACACATTGGGTCGTTGGTAGTTGGAGTGATGGGAGAAAGGTGGCTGGAATATTCGTGATATTGGAGGTTGGTTTTTTTTTTCCTGGAGAGGTTTAGTTCTCTGGCGATGCGAAAGGCGAGTGATGATGAGGGGAAATGGAGGGAGGGCTGGACTCGCTCTTTTAACGCTGAATTAGGATAGCTCCCCTCCGGCTTCTGGAGTTAGCCTTGGGGGTCTCTTCCGATGTGGGCAGTGGCATGGCTATTTTTCTTAGGTTTCTGGATACTGCCACTAACTTTAGACAAAAGTCCTGGTCATGGCGTGATGTGACGTGAGGCATAGTCTGTGCTCCTCCGGGTCGCGAAATGTCGTCTACTCTTGATTGCTTAACGTTTGTAAACGCGGCTGGGCCCGCATATGCTGCCAAGGCCAAGTGCAAGAGATCTACAAGGGAAGTGCCTTTTGAGAAACTTGGAAAGTTGTCAAGGATAGAGGTTCTGTGAAAGGTGGTAGATATTTAGTGAAAGAAGTCGGGGAATAGGAGAGTTGGCATCACGGAGCAGTCGCTCAAGCAGAGAGGGTATGGAAGTATATTTAAATAAATTCAAGATGCGGTAAAACCACTCGTTGACCTTGATAATCCAGACACCTTGCTGTTCAACACAAACCTCTGGGAGGTTGTGGCCGTCTGGGGTATCATACCATAAAAACTCGAATAATTGGACTGTGTTCGAGAACATTGGAGCTGCTTCTCCTGTTAAGATCTGGTGGGGGTTTTCCTTTTTTGTTTGCTTCGGGGAGGAGCCTTCTTGGCCTCAAGCGGATTTGTGGGGTTGTGTACTGGGTATAATCACTCAATATCACTCGGATTATATTTGTGTTTTTTGCGCCAATATGCGATAGTCATGGGGGAGCAATGGCAGCAGATAGACGTATAGATTGTTCGGATAGATAGATAGTGAAGGACGAGAAAATAGACCTGATATTTGTGACTTGATGCAGCGAGGACTCTTCGGGGCTCGAGATCTATGCGTTTTCCAGGACACCTTCTGCTAATGAAACACCAAGCTGGTATCGAGGAAAGGGACAAGAAGAGCTGGAACAGCGATGAAATTGCTGGCCCTAGCCGGGGCCTGGATTGGTGAAGTATCCAACCAAACGTTTCAGGGCGCGGGGGGATCCTCGTATCAACATTTTCCTTTTCACATGTAAAGTTAGGCTTTTCTTAGCTACCCAGTTATGGTCAAGGGGATGAAATCTCATGCATTCTAAAGGAGTGATGTATAGAGCTAAAAACGAGAAAACTCTAAAAAAAAACAAAAGAAAAAACCAGAAACCCATAGAAGCCCCAAAAACCCGTGAAAATCCCACTAGCAATCGGTAGCATACGCGGCCTTGGGTCCAAGAAACGAGCAAACACAGGTGGTTATTGTGATGGAGGAAACCAGTCAAGCCGGTATCAGGGGAGTAAGATTTAGCATCCGCCACCACCGCCCCCACTGCTACTACTTCCGCCTCCCCCGCCCCCACTGCTACTGCTTCCGCACCCTCCACCCCCACTGCTGCTGCTCCCGCAGCCTCCACCTCCACCACTGGAGCTGACGCTGCTGCTGCCATAATCGTAGCTGCTAACGCTATAGCTTGCTGAGCCAAATGTAGCGGAAGCAGTTCCTCCGGAATGAGTGTTCGAGGTTGAGCTGTGGGATTTGGCCCCAGAACCATAGCTAACCTTTGGCGCCGATAGGTAGTTGGTGGATGGGGTTGTCTTGCTAGGTGGGGCAGTCACCTTTCAGGGTATTGTTAGCTAAAAATCTCGTGTTAGTAATTTAAACGTGGATATGTGCTTACCAAAGGTTTCTCATTCTTAGCCGGGGGCATGCTGTCCATAGCGGCAGCTGCGGCAGTATTGACGTCCAGCCCAAGGCTCCGGGGCGGTTTATAAACCGGTGCCGGAGACGGGCGTGAGGTTGTTGAGGTTGTTGAGGTCGTTGAGGCCTGCGGGATAGTGTCACTCATTAGGAAAAAAAGGAAAGCCCGATTGAAAACTGGTCCACATTCAAGGAACTTACCCAAGCTTGGATTGGTTTCTCTTCTGTATTGACTGAAGGTTTCCTGAGCTTACGTCTCCAGATTTTGATGAATCCGAAACACATTGTTGGGCCGTTGGTGATTGGAGTGGTGGGAGAAAGATAGCTGGTATATTTATGATATTAGAGGTCCGTTTTTTTCCCTCAAGAGGGTTATTTCACTTGCGAGACGAAGGGCAAATGACGATGATGGTGATGAGGAGAAGAAATGGAGGACTGGGTTTGCTCTTTTAAAGTTGGATTGGAATAGCTATCCCAGGCTTCTGGAGTTTGCCTTGAGGGGCCTTCACGAGAGCTCTTCTGATGCTGGTAATGGGGCGGTTCTTTCTCGGGCTTCTAGATACCTGTCTCCTTCGTGTCACAGCCATACTTGCTACGCCGTCAGATATACGGTTGTCACACGAGGTAATTCTCTCGGCACCGGAGCGATAGGCACTCGAAAATTTCGTTGTGCTATCTGGCATCATGACTCTTGGGGATGGGTAGCATGGTTGTCTTTTTTACCCCACGGTTAGATTCGGTGTTTCCTTGTGGCTTTGGCGATTTGTATGAGCACAAGAACTGATGTCTCCAAGGCAACATGTGGGGTGAATACCGGTAGCGCAGAGTTGGGATGGCAAGGCACACAGGAGTTGAAGAGCTAGAATCAATAAGTGGCGAATTGGATAGCAGTCTTTGTCGTGTGGTCTTATGGTGGACATTTAGAACGACCCTTGCACCTCTGGGCTGTGCTAGGTCCACAGAGCTTAAAATTTGAGGCTGAGTCATGTTACACCAGTCGAGCTGCGTAACGTCGATTTTCACGGCTTTCTAGGGGTAGTTATACGGCACTCAGGGGGTTGTTTCTGCATACGATAGGAAAATGTCCGGGGCACGGCGAAGGGCCCAAACAGCACTCCGAGCGTTGACAAGCATCACTTAGAATCACTCGGCGAACCTTATTGGAGGTTGTCGGAGGCAGAGCACTGTAACTGGGGGGGGGGGGGGGGCGAAGAA
>Ga0307513_10003499_pt1 | contig 21261 bp, 18 predicted proteins | sample 15_EM_MG_FD_202174 | JGI IMG/M metagenome (GOLD analysis project Ga0307513, IMG submission 202174) | Populus trichocarpa ectomycorrhiza microbial communities from riparian zone in the Pacific Northwest, United States - 15_EM | ecosystem: Host-associated > Plants > Roots > Unclassified | place... | reverse complement strand
CGGAGCACCAGACGCAGTCAGGACGCACAGGACGTAGGGGTCCGAGTCCGGATGGCGTCAGGACGGATGGCGCCAAGTAACGCAAAGTCAGGACGCAACGTCGATCCGACGTTGCGTCCTGATTCGCAATTAGCGTTCCAGCGTCAGGTGCGTCAGACGCACGGAACGCACGGAACGCAAGGTATTATTTTTGCTGATGTACTCATCATATCTTCGGGCCAAATCACGGAGTTGTTTTAGGCGATTGCCACAGTTCGCCCTTGCATGTCCGAAAGCGGCTTTGAAGGGGGTAAGGCTCGCCCTACAGCAGCCAAAAAAGCGATTGCTCCAAATGGATAGGCATTGCGTCCGGACGCAGAAAATCCGTCTGGAGCATCCTGTCCGTCCAGTCCGCCCTCACATGGTCCCAGCACAATGGTTGGATCCTAGTCCGTTGGGTGCAATACAACCCGCATCCTGTCCGCCCAGTGCACCTGGATGGTCCATTTCACACGCTCATCTCCCGAAGCAACCCAAGGTAAGTGACCCCTAGAGCTCTGCATTGGGGAACACTGCCTGCCCCTAATGGCCTCTACTTACAACGGAATACTTTATCAGCAGGTAAAGACTGTTCAGACGAAAGAGGATCTAAACATAGGATGACTAACCATCTATTGTCCCGGTAACCACCCAAAACATACCCCTTATTTGATCACTGCTAACAACTCTCGCAAAAGGTTTCTAAATTGTTTCCACCTCGTATCAGGCTTCATGATCGAATCAGTTGAACTATTGAATATTATCAACCTTCGGAGAGGGGCATGCTCTTCCATCTAAGTTGACACTATTCATTACTCCTAAGGGAGCGGATTCTATTCAGGCCCTTCCTGACTCTGGCGGATTGCAATGAGGCCCTGCCAGACTCTGGCGGATTGCAATGAGGCCCTGCCAGACTCTGGCGGATTGCAATCAGGTCCTGCCAGACTCTGGCGGACATCGGCCAGTGCCTGGTAAGGTATCTGCGTCTTTCTTCCTGCTGACCTCTATAGCCATGCGGACGCTTCGAGACCTATACCATTGGATTCCCCTCGGCGAGCGGACTCCAATGATAGCCCTCCCGACTCTAGCGGACATCTGCGCGCTAAGCTATCTGCCTTTTTCATGCTGCTGACCTCTATAGCCATGCGGACGCTTTGAAACCTATACCATTCCAGTCCTCTCGACCGGCGGATTCCAACGCACCCTGTGCCGACTATATACGACGGCTGGTAGAAATGTTATCCAAACTTTTGTACTTGAGTTCCCTGGGCAAGTACTTTCAAATTGTTGGCTACTGGGTGCTACAGGCATGTGGACGCTTCGAGGCCTATACCATTCGATTCCCCTAGTCGAGCGGACTCCTATGAGACCCTTCCCGACTCTGGCGGACATCTGCCAGCTGAGGTATCTGCCGTTTTCATCCTGCTGACCTCTATAGCCATACGGACGCTTTGAAACCTATACCATTCGATTCCCCTCGATTGGCGGATTCCAACGCACCCTGTCCCGACGATGTCCGACCACTAGTCGAAATGTTATCCCAACCTTTGTACTTGAGTTCCCGGGGCAAGTACTTTCAAATTGGCGGCTACTGGGTGCTATAGGCCTGCGGACACTTAGAGACCTATACCATTCGATTCCCCTCGGTGAGTGGATTCCAACGCACACTGTCCCGACGATGTCCGACCGCTGGTTGAAATGTTATCCAATCTTTTGTACTTGAATTCCCGGGGCAAGTACTTTCAAATTGGCGGCTACTCGGTGCTATAGGCATGCGGACACTGAGAGACCTATACCATTCGATTCCCCTGGGCGAGCGGACTCCAATTGGACCCTTCCCAAATCTGGCGGACATCTGCCAGCTGAGCTAGCTGCCCTTTTCATCCTGCTGACCTCTATAGCCATACGGATGCTTTGAAACCTATACCATGCGATTCCCCACGACCGGCGGATTCCAACACACCCTGTCCCGACGATGTCCGACCGCTGGTTGAAATGTTATGCAAACCTTTGTACTTGAGTTCCCGGGGCAAGTACTTTCAAATTGGCAGCTACTGGGTGCTACAGGCATGCGGACGCTTTGAGGCCTATATCACTCGATACCCCTCGGCGAGCGGATTCCAACGCATGCTGTCCCGACCCTGTCCGACGGCTGGTTGCAATGTTATCCAAACCTTGGTCCTTGAGTTCCCCGAGCCAGTACTTTCAAATTGTTGGCTACTGGGTGCTACAGGCATGCGGCCACTCAGGGACCTATACCATTCGATTCCCCTCAACCGGCGGATTCCAACGCACCCTGTCCCGACGCTATCTGACCCCTGGTTGAAATGTCATCTAAACCTTTCTACTTGAGTTCCCCGGGCAAGTACTTTCAAATTGGCAGCTACTGGGTGCTACAGGCATGCGGCCACTCAGAGACCTATACCATTCGATTCCCCTCAGCGAGGCGAATCCACCCCACTCTGTCTGGACACTGTCCGACCGCTGGTTTACCCGTTATCCATACTTTTGTACTTTTGTTCTCCGGGCAAGTACTTTCAAATTGTTAGCTACCGAGTGCTAGTGTTTTCTTGACTAGCTTTAATAAATATATTCCTATATTAGTATCTCAATGACTCAAATAAGTAAACATGAGTAATACTGGATGGATCTTTCCGGACAATTTGGATATTCTCGCCAGTTTTCACTAACTCATTCAAAGTCCTTGAAGGTAGAGTTGTTGACTTAGCAGGTATCCGATGATAGCCAGTTACACCTGAGTACTTCCACTATTCTACTATCCTATAGGGTTGCGTCCGGAGAACCTGTTTGCGTCCGGAGGACCTTTCTGCGTCGGGTACCTCCTCAGTCCTCCGTTGCTTCTTGTGCGTCCGGGCGGCATGGACCCCTGTCCACCAGCACCCAATATAAGACCGCACACCCAGAACGCGAGTTTACGTTCTATGCGCCTGGACCGCCGGACGCACAGGGACCACGGGGTGCGTCGGGGTGCAATCTTTTTTCTTTACTGATGTATGTTCATTCCGGCGGATGGTCCCCGGATTTACTTAGTGCCCCAAAGCGCCTGCCGGAAGCGGCCTCCACTTATAAGCAGATGGCATTGCTCGTGGAAAAAGGTATTCTATTCATCAATGTTAGTACACATAATTTGTGTGTATGATTTTGTGCGAATGATTTCTTTGTGCGTATGATTTTGTGTGTATGATTTGTTCGTATGAACTCGGCGTATGATTTGAGTGGTGATAAAAGAGCAAAGGAGAAAAGACCTGTGTGAAGATGGTGACTAACTTACTATTTGGCATCGGGCAATAGGTAATCTATGCAGCGACCGTTTGCTGGCATGCCGTCTGGTTTAGTGGAGAAAGTAAGGCAAGTAGAGATGGTGGTACCAGTAGAGGGGCGTATCCGGGTAATTGGGGCAAGAGCCACGGGTGTTTCTTTTCTTTTCTTTTTTGTTTTTTTTTGTTTTAACTGCTGAGTTTGCTTCTGTGATGTATGAAAAAGAGAAGCAGGATTGCAGCGCAGAGAGCAGAGAGCCCTGAGGATTGTGTTGATGGCGAGAGTCTGGATGGAGAAGGTAAGAGTGTGGTGAGAAAGAAGAGGAGTTAATTTGGCCTCTCTTAAAAAGGAAAGAAAAAGTTGGTTCACCTCTTGAAAACATCGTCACGGTCTACCCACAGTCACGCGTCGACCCCTCCTCTCTACGTGGTAGCCCAACCAAAAGCCCTACTCACCAACTTCTAAGTATTATATGAATGACCCTCCCGATTCAAGCCTTCTGCTAATTGCTTTAATCATACTATCAGAGAAAGAAAATTATAGCTACGAGAGCTGTGTGTTGGAGTTCGGAGGGAAGATGGGAGGAGCGTACTCTCCAGGTTCATTTTGTGACTACAATTGTACACTTGATACATCAACAGGGAAGATAGAACATCTTGGAACAAATACAACGTCTAGTACAACATTTTCAAGCCAGGTCTACATGCAAGGGATTGTACATTGCGTGTTATGGTAGACTGGGGGTTGCAGTCTTACGCGACTTGAACCATCGTACAATTTGAGTGTATGTATATACCCATGCCCTATCAACCTTGACTGTCGTTTACTTATCTAGACATAATGAATCAATATAGGCCTAACTCCAGGGGACTGACCGAAAGATATGACAACGGGGCTTGAAAGACACTCCTCATGAAATAACCAATTTTTATTTAACTTGTTCGTATAAAATAACTCCTTACCCAGCTCTCCACCAACACACTTCTTCCTCTTAGCAAGCCCTAATATCTGACTCAGCTATCAGGGAAGGTATAGAGTCTATACACATACGCACAAATACACATACGCACAAATACACCTAGGCACAAATACACATACGTACAAAGACACATACACACAAATACACATACGCCCAAGAAAGCAGACCCCAGTCACTTACACACCAAAGATCATTTTCCGTCTAACTTCTGAGCAAAAAACCTTCTCTCTTTTCCTGTGAACCTCCTTCCTCACGCACCTGTCCGTCAACACAACAAACAAGCAAATACCAAAATCGTAACTCCTGCTCAATGCCTTCCAAATGTCGTGCAAATGATCGAATCTTGGGCCCCAAGGGTGATGGAAATTGGGGGCCCCCAACGTGGCATCTTGGTCTGCAAAGGGGTGGGAGGGTTGTTGGTGAGGTCCACCAGCCAGCTCGGTATCCAACTGGGAGGGTGGCAATGGCAGAGATTATTAAGTATGGCCGCAATGGCGGGTACCTAATACCCAAGGCCCGATTCCATTGTCTCTGCCACGAGATTGTGTCAGATTTGGCACTTGAGCAACAATTCAGTGGGGAGAGATCAGCTGTTGAATACCTCCAGGTGGCAGCGGAAGAGTTCCTGCTGATGACAATAACCTGTAAGTTGAGTTCCTCTCCTACTATAATTATCTCATTTACTAATTTTTTGTTCATAGCTGGAGCCCTGGGTGTGGCACATGCTGGTCGTGTTATCCTCATGGTCCAGGACCTGACATTAGTTGAGGATGTCATGAAGGTAATGGCTGGCCAGCCAGATGGTGCCACTCGGGAAGAGATGAGACGTCATCTGAATCAGGACGGCGGTGCTCCCTGGGGTCCGCGTCCACCTCCACCTCTACCACGACCATGACCACCTCCTCCTCCCGGTGGTGCACCTTCTCCTCCCCCTGCTCCCGGTGGGGCACCTCGTCCTGTGGGTGTTCCTCCTCCTGGGCGTGCTCCCCCTCCTCCTCCTCATGGGAGTGCACCTCCTCGTCGTGGTGCCCCTCCCCGTTCCCAGGGAGCTTCTGCCCATCACTCACCCCCTGCCCATGACTGTAGTGACTGCCACAGTGACGACAGCGATAACCCACGACCACCTGTATACCGTCGCTTGTACGATGGCCCTGGGGGCACTAGCCGGACTGGTGGTAGTGGTACTACAAGGGGTGCTGGGGGAGTTGTTATGTTGAAATTCCGTTATATTTCCTATCTGCATTTCATAACACTTCCCTGTATTCTTTTACTTAGTTTGTGTTTTGGCTTCACCTGTACACCGCTTACATTACTACAGCTAGGATATATATTATCGTGTTTTATTGATTGTTGTTGGATAATATTTGGGGATTTAACATGTGCTTTTTTATCCCGTGTTAAGGATTTTATGTATCTCTTATGCGCTATTATTGGTCATGATATTTCTAATATTCACATCACACCCTCATAGTTTCATGCACATTGTTTAGGATTACTTGGCAGGATCTCAGGGTCAAACCTGTTCGCACTTATGTTTCTTACATAGTTTTCCCTATATTTCTTTCATACATATTGGGGCACACTTTTGTATAAATATGCTTGCTACTGCCCACCTGTTTTGAAATAATCAAAAACCAGAACTCCTACTAAATCTGCTCTCTACTCCTCACCAAGCGTGCCTCGCAACCCCCCTCGCACTTGCGCAGTATTATCCACATAGAATAGATTGTGCCCCTGGCGTTCACATTTTGAACAGGTTATGAGCCCGCGCTCTTCTTACTTTATAAGAAATATGCTTACACGCTTCCACCCAACAGCGATGAACTGCAATCAGTTATCTACCTCCTCCTCCCCTCCCTTAGCAACGGTTGTTGTGCAAGCGGAAAATTCTCGGCGCAACCCCTTTTACCCCACCTTAAAATGACGCGTTCCCCCCGTTGCCACACAACTTCCTTTCTCCCCTCAACAACCACGCTCAGTCGGCGCAGTAGTGAACACTTCAGTGCTGGAAGCTCTTCCACTTAATTCCATCCTGCTTTGTACCGGGAAGGAAACTTGTTTTGTGCGAGCTTGTGGATTAGAAAACACCTATCTTGTGTTCACAAAATACTAAAAGGGTGAGAGAAGTGCTGACAGAGAAAACTATCCTTGGATAGAGGATTATTTATGTCTGGAACAGATGAACCCAGACACACAGAAGCTATAATGGAGGATTCAGATACTGACACTGAAGAGGTTCTCGCTACCACAGCTGTTTCTGCCACCGAAGAAACACCTGTTACTACAGTGCCTCTCCCTCGCAACTCTTGTGGCCATTGTGTCAGGCACATACCTGCACCAGACCCTTTACTACGTTCCCAAACTCAAACTCCCCTACCTCCTCCCTCCTTCACTCTATCACCTCCTTCCTTATCCTATCTCCCTACTCCACCCAGGGAGTTATTTACCGGCCCAAATCCCACAATGGACGTACCAACAGGTCAGCGTCCGGTACGACTACTACCAAACCGTCTGAAAAGAAAGGGACACAACCTGCAAATACAAGTCAACACTTCACTTCTACCAAACGCGGTTACGCTCCGTCCTACAAACTTAGTTCAATTCCTAAACTGAGTGGTTCGGAAAATTACTGAACGTGGCGTGACATCTCGGAGTATGTTTTACAGGTGTTCAATTGTTGGGACCTTGTCGTGGGAACGGAAGAGATAGCAATAGAAGAAACAGATGATGACGGAGACGTTACTATCTTTGAGAAAAATGACGCATATCGCAATCGCTACCACTATGCTTCAGCATACTTCCTCTAAACTATCGAACCATAATGGCTGATCTTGGTGGCGACCCACAAGACCCCTCCCGCCCTCTGCCAAGCATTCAAGGATAAATTTGTTAGAGAAAATACATCTTCCTTCTTCAACCAACTTAATTCAGTCTTCGATACCAAGTACGCCACATTGGACCTCCTTTCCGATCATATCAACAAGTACGACACCATATGGAATCGATTACACCTTTGCTGCTCTACAGCCACCTCTTCCGATCAATACACCCTACTGTTTGCCTTCCAATCCGTATTCGAATCAGCTGAGGCTAAAAGCAGTCATCCTTCTCCGTTCTCTTCCCGACTCGATCAATAATATCATCAACAACCTCCAAACCAAGGAGGACCTTACCTACGATCATGTCTACAATAAACTCATGGACTTGAAAGTTCCCACCACCATTAGCTCTGCGGATAACAAAGCATATAAAAGTGCTGATATTAGAGGAAAGGAAAGGAAACACCAAGGGAACCCGCCCGTAAGGGACAGTCGGCCACCACCAAGGAATGTACCTACTGCAAAAAGCACTTCCAAACTGCTCGCAGTGAAGGCCATACCTGGAATGTGTGCACGAAACTCAAGGCCGCCAAGCTGAGGAATAAAGAAAAGGAGACCGTTAACACGGCTAAGATCGAAAAGGAAGAAACTCCTAAACCGGTCAGTACTTTATCCTCCACCCGTCCCACTACCAACATCTCTTCCTACCCTCGTTGGGTTATAGATACAGGTGCAAGCTCACACATGACAAACAACTCAGACCTTTTTATAGACTCCGAGACGGTTAAAGGCACTGTTAGGTTAGGCGATAACTCTGTAATAGAGACATGCGGCCGTGCAACAGTTATGCTCTTTGCCAAAAGATCTCTTGGTCATGTTTCTTCTGTATACCTTGAACGTGTTCTTTGGGTTCCTAGATTGGGTTCTTGCAGTTTGTTGTCCTGGCGCGCAATTGTTTCTTTGGAAAAGGGATTTTCTTTGGCTAGTTCCGGAAAGGATATGTATGTTTCTAGGAAAAATAAAACAGAGGTTATATGGGGAAAGCTTGACGGACAAGATTATATTGTGCAAGAAGAGAAAGAGTCGGCAAAGAAGATGACTTACGAACGGTGGTATGAAGCCCTTGGACATCCCTCACCCGACTATCTTAAAAGCAACAACTATTCTGACGCTACGAACATCCCCAAAGTTCCGAAAGATTGGCAATGCGAAATATATATTACTTCCAAAAGCACAAAACGGAAGCCTATCTCAATCACCGAGATACTGTCGGAAACTCCATTTGAGTTGATCCATTCTGACCTTAGCGGAAAGTTCTCCAAAACATCCTTCGGCAAATCAAATTACTATGTTACCTTCATCGATGACTGCACTAGATACGCCTGGATATATCCTATCCATGCCAAATCCGACACGGTTAAAGTTACCAGTTTCATCTATGCTCGCTACACTCAAGATAACGCCATGATTAAACCATTCAGAACGGATAACTAAAATGAATATGTAAACGCTGCCATGTTAACATTATTAGACAAACAAGGCATAGTACATGATCTCACTCCCGCTTACTCACATGAATCAAACGGTGTTGCCGAACGATACACCAGAACAATTATCACTGCTGCTCGCTCTTTGTTGACCGGCCTTCCCATGGCATTATGGGCTGAGGCTATCGCAAACGGTGTTGATCTTCGAAACAGAATCCCTAACCGATCTACAGGAAAGGTGACGCCCTATGAATCTCGCTACAACAAGAAACCGACGATCAACCATCTTCACACATATGGGACAAAATGCTTCGTTCATCTACCAGAGGAGAAAAGCCAACCGGGAACAATTGTATTACGCCGGCCAAGCGAAGGATATCTTATTGGTTATACCTCTTCTGATAAGATATATAGAGTCTACATCCTGTCGCGGCATCAGGTCACCGAAACTCGACCAATCCACTGGACAAACAAGACGATAATACCGGTTGAAACAACCGCCATGGAACCACTACTTGCCGAGAAAACCTATGCAAAAAACCAAGGGAGTACGACTACTACTACGACGACATACGAGAAAGATTCTACTTTCCCTTATCAACAATCAACTTACCCTCCCTTGGGTGTTGCATGGCCGCTTCGTTTAAAGGAAGGACCACGGAAGTCTGGAAGAGTCACACACCCACCGACACACGCTGGTAGAAACACTAAAGAAATGCCGGACGAGGACCCAACCACCTATCGCCAAGCGGTAAATAGCTCGCAAAAGGAACGGTGGACCTCAGCCATGGACCATGAGATAAATACGCTAAAGAAGAATAACACTTTCGCCGTTGTCGACAAACCCACTGGACGGAACATCGTAGGAAGTAAGTGGGTATTCAAAACTAAAAAGAATGCTGGCTGTACTTTGGAAAGATTTCGAGCACGAGCCGTTGCACAAGGGTTTTCTCAAGCCCCCGGCTTCGATTTTGAACATACCTTTGCACCTTTCATCCTGTACGAATCACTCAGATTACTGCTTGCAATATGCGCCAGAAATAAAGCGCGACCACGACAATTTGATGTCAAATCCCCTTTCCTTTATGGTAAACTAAAAGAAGAAGTTTACATGCGACCGCCACCAGGGTGCAGTGACAGAGACAAAGTATGGAAACTTAACTGATGCATATATAGACTTTAGCAATCTGCGAACGAATGGTATGCTCTCTTCGCTAAATTCTTGACCTCCAAGGACTTCACTGCCTCACATCAGGAGCCATGCATGTTTATCCACAATGAGTTCGTCTGCTAAATTTCGCTTTGCGTAGACAACATTGCAATATACGCGGCCGATACCCCACATCTGACTACTCTTCTCAAAGACCTGAAAACGGCGTTTGAGATCACGGACCTTGGGGAAGCCTCATTTCTTCTCGGATTACATATCACATATACTCCAATCGGTATGAATCTCACCCAGGAACTTTATATCCGGACTATCCTCTTTCGATTTGTAATGGAAAACTCGAATACGGTATCCATCCCCTTACCAAAAGGCATGATCCTTACGAAAGGGACGACGGAACAACCAAAAGAACAAGTTACTACGTACCAATCAATGATAGGATCCCTCATGTACCTCGTTACAAGCACAAGACCTGATCTAGCATATACGATATTATTTCTCCCACAATTCTCCTCTTGCCCTACCGAAGTGGATATAAAGCCTGCGAAACACGTCTTTAGATATGTTAACCGAACGCGAAACCTTGACCAATTTTACCCTTACCCAAGAATAAATGCTATCAATGTTTATGTTGACGCTGACTTTGCTAGTTGTCACGATACCAGAAGATTCACCTCCGGTTACATAGTTCTATTCAATAACAGTTGTATCTCCTGGCTCTCAAAGAAACAAGCCTCTGGCGCCAAATCAACAACGGAAGCAGAATTCGTTGCTATGTCATACGGTACTTGCCATATTCGATGGCTTCTCCAAGGCCTCGCTGACCTTCGCCTCCATGTTCCAATGGCTCTGCATGCGGATAACACCGGTTCAAATTTCCTAGCCGTCAACCCACAGATTAATGTTCCAACAAAACATATTGCTGTCGACTACTTCATCACACGTGAAGCACTAGAAGAAAACTTGTTCGTTCTCCTTAAGGTTTAATCGGTTAACAATCTTGCACATATATGCACCAAAGTCTTGGCAAAACCTGCGCATCAGCGAATGGTTACGTTATTGGGCTGTAGATAATATGGGAAAGTGCTGAAATTCAGTTATATTTCCTATGTGCATTTAATAACACTACCGTGTATTCTTTTCCTTAGTTTGTCTTTCGGCTTCACCTGTACACCGCTTACATTACTACAGCTAGGATATATATTATGGTGTTTTATTGATTGTTTTGGGATAATATTTGGGGATTTAACATATTCTTTTTTATCCGGTATTAAGGATTTTATGCATCTCTTATGCGCTATTATTGGTCATGATATTTCTAATATTCACATCACACCCTCATAGTTTCATGCACATTGTTTAGGATTACTTTGCCGGATCTCAGGGTCAAACATGTTCACACTTATGTTTCTTACATAGTTTTCCCTATATGTCTTTCATACATATGGCCGCACACTTTTGTATAAATATGCTTGCTACTGCCCACCTGGTTTGAAATAATCAAGAACCAGAACTCCTACCAAATCTGCTCTCTACTCCGCACCAAGCGTGCCTCGCCACCCCCCTCGCACTTGCGCAGTATTATCCACATAGAATAGATTGTGCCCCTCGCGTGTTTATTTTGAACATGTTAGACAAGGAAATTTGGTTGGGGGTGTGGGTTCAGGTATGGGAGATGGAAGTGGTAGCGCGGAGGGTGATGCGAGAGGTGCACAGGGAGACAATTATACCGGGCATGTGGATACTAGGGGGGGTGGTGGCAGTACTGGTTGGGTGGTGACCGGGGACATTGGAGGCACACCTGCACACCCAGCTGGAACCGGGCCGTCTGGGCCTGGGGTTAGTAGTTGTACCCTGTGGACGCCAGTTCACCCGACTTGTGGTAGGGGTTGGAGTGGTTGGAGTGGGGCTCGTAGACGCTCTGCTGGTCCTGGTTGGAGTGGTGGGCGCAGTGGTGGCGGAAGGATGCCGAGGCGCGCCGGGGGTGGTGGTTGATGGGCAGGAGCTGGTGCTGGTGGGAGGGCTACTACCTAAGCATATTCGGGGATTGTCTTTTTCTTTCTCTTAATTCCCCTCATTTTTCCACTATTATGACTTTCATTCTTCTTGTTTTCTATTACTCTATGGTGTTGTCCCCATGGGGTGGGGGGGACAGCGCAGTCTTTTCTCACTTTGACACAAATCATACAACTAACTCAAACCTCCGAGTGACATCTAACTTAGGATAATTACGTTTTATAGAACTATTATTGTTATAAATACACTCACTCTGTAACCTCACCATGTCGCTATGTGAACTCTGAACACAGTAACTCTATAGCACGACATCAGCGAAAATTAATCCTGCGTCTCAGGCGCGGGCGCCGGGTCTGGACGCACCCGACGTCATTTTTCCGTGCTCTGTGTCCCCAGTGCCCGGACGCCATTCTCAATACCGATTGGGTCCTGACTTGACGTCGGACCTTACCCACATCGCGCCGCCAGCCCATATCTCCTGCTTTTCTCCACCCCCTTATCTCAGGTCCTGAGGTCTCTTTTCCTGCCTCGCATCTCTGCAGCATCCGGACGCCTTCCCAAGGTACCCCCTTTTCCATCTGCTTCCAGGCGTGCTCATAACAACTTGCCGCCGATATCACCCTAGTCATTCCTGCCGGTGTGCCTCCTACTACTACTATCGTGCAATTTGTTTATTTCTAGATGTTTCTATTCCTCTATGTCTATATCTCTACTATATACTTGTCGATTATACACGTTTATCGTCTGGTCGTGATTGGGACGCTACATCTCCGTCGGAAAGGGATGTTGCCCACATCTAGGCTACGTCGCTCCCTGAGTTTATTTTATTGTACAACCCCCCTCTGTGATCCTAATAGATCTCGTTAAACATGCGTAAATTGATCCGACTGTTGACAAGCCAGGGCCGCTCTGTCTCTGGTATCAGATTCCCCAGGCCTACGATCGTCACAATATCCACAATTGTAAGCTCTGCGGTAACATCTCTGAGCTGAAAGGTTACCAGAATGGGTATATCCGACGGTCGTCCGGAGTCTACTAGGCTCATGAATTGAACCCTGGCGAGGCGAGAGACCGTATCCTGCGGCATAGAGCCTGACCGGATTTTGAACACAGATATGAGCTGTGCCGGGAGACCACCACTGAGCGCACCATACTTATTCTCCCCACCAGCCTGTATCCAAAAGCAATCGTACCGACTGGTCTGGTTACGGAAGAGTCAAGCACCCGTGCATCGGGCCATGTGTATGTTGTAAACACATGACTCCTGGAACGCAAGAACCAAGATCACCAGCTACGTCAGTAGTTCCACCAGCAAAGTTCGAAGTATCGCCGGATATTCCGGCAGTCGGCGCTCGGGAGGCAGGCTCAGTTGGCTATATGCTATCAATTCCCGACCAATTGTCTCCGGGGATATATCGCATGCTCGGCCAAAATCAACGACCTCGTGGATATTATCACGACGTCCCTTCAGAATCCACCGATGGGGTGGTAGGGTTTGCGCGGGCCTGGTCTTCTCTAAATGTTCTACTCCCTCAGTTGGCAAATCAGCTCCTGCAAGTGGAAGGAATTCTAAGGTCAAAATTCTCATGCAGATCGCATGTTGTCAACCCTAGCTGCATAGTATCGGTCGCGCTGTGTAAATTTTATTTGAGTGTCGCCATCCATCCTTGATGTGCTCCGTTTGTCCGAGCTCTCCATACTCGGTAGAATAGATTGGAATATTGCCGAACATGTAGATGTGATCGCGAAAGTGACCTATTACATGCATCTTAACAAAGTTGAAATTAGATTCGGAATGTATCAATTCCATACGCTGGTCGTTCTCTTCTTCGCGATCGTCGTCATGGATCCGGCGCCGTGGAGATGGGGGCACTCGGTCCCTCATCTGGGCTCTCTGACGACGTAGCTCTTTGCGCGATTCATTAGCCTTCCGTTGCATCGGTTTGGATATGCGAAACTCCAAGAAGATCTCCTTCCTCTTGTGGAACTGGGTCGCATATTCTTCCATATAAGATATAGTCTCGGGTCTGTGACTTCGGTATTGAGCCATCATAGTGAAGTCAAGGAGTGACCTGACACAGGTGAGCGCACATCTGAAGGGTTGCACCTGCGTACTATCAGGGTGTCTCAACGCCACAGCGAGAACTCCCAACAAACAACACCCGAGATTGATCATCTGTTTTCCTTGCCACTGCGTAACCTCCATGTAGGCCATTTTGGGGACCAAGAATCCCGGGCGAGGGGGCAAAGCTGTCCAGGCGTCTTCAAAGGCCTGCTGTCGCGCATGTTTTGTGAGAAATCTCTGAATCCATTCCATCATATGCTTGAAGAGTCCTAGATATATTAAATGGGGCATATCCGCCTTGTGCAGATCAGGCGTCGAAACTCTCACGAGTCCTTGAAAAACGTTTTGCCCCCTCTATATACCATGTGTTTCATTCGTATAGTGAGCGTGAGGAGCTTCGTGGGTCGCGGAATCTAGGGATGGGTTTTCGTGTTCGTAGCGTTCGTATCTTGCGTAATCTCTATCAAAATGGTGGCCGGATAGGCTTCCTAATTCTTCTGGAGGCACCTCACATTAAGGACAGGAGTTGAATTTAATGCTGTCTAGGGTAACGTTTTCCATATGGTTCGCAATCCACCCTGAGATTATCGGGAAGCATCTCCGGATCTTGGCGTCAGCAAAATCAATAGGGGCGCCCTCCTGCGCGCTCACCATTTAATGGCGCAAAAATGAGTTCCAATACGGCACAGAGTGTGTCGGTATTTATCTGTCTTTGCAGTTTGTGGGCCCTAGAGGACTTTGCGAGCTTGGGCGGAATGGGCAATAGCCCATGAAGCAGAATCGTCATTGATTCAGGTCTGTGAGGTATTGTCGACGGAAGGTTTTCCGATCGTCATATAAACCGGCCATGCTTTCTTGTTTCCGGAGAACTTGGTGAGATTCGTCTGATCAGACATGCCAATGATTGGAACCACAGTCGCCCCTTCCGGGAGTGTTTCCTGTGATTTATTAGTATGCTTTCACATAAAAAAGGCTAGCGGCAGTACTTGGACGTCCCACCACCAGTCAGCCGTCTGCATTTCTGCATAAATTCTCTGTCGGCTCTGGTCGTATTCGCGGCGTGACGCATAGACCAAGACATCACAATAGGCTATCTCGTGAAGAAGATATCTCACGCAGTCAGGGACGTTCCGATAGAAGCAGGGTAATGTTCTCTGACAGTCCTCCACATGTCCCTGCAACGATTGCAGATACGTGCTAAACGGATCCAAGTGTCGGACAAGATTCTCCAACATATGCATACAGCTATAGCCGACGGAGGTCGAGTTTCCGACACCATTCGAAAAGTAATGGTTAATCCGGGTCGTGAAGCCTTTGCTCTCAATGAACGAAGATGCAAGTTTGAAACCTTGTGCAGAAGCAAATGGAGCCCATGGGTTCTCGCACAAATCCGTGCATTCTTCCTTTACTCTTTACCCTCTCTAATGGCTGCCCGGAGCTCGGATAATCCTCCACTTCCGTAGCGACTGGGTACGTGTTGTCCTCGAGTACATCTGTTTCGGGTTCCCGCCTAAGCGTATCATCAGGTGTGTCACACTCACTACCAGCTGTATCTCCGTCAGGATCTCATTCGTAGTCTGAATGGGAGTGTCCGATGGGTTTGTTGGCGTCAGCTAGGTCGGTTCCCCAGTCGGTAAGGACGTCCGCAGGTGGATTCGCTATGGTGGAAGCGAGTACAATATCGCGATTTGCATGGGCACTTCGCAAGTGTGTCTCGTATGCGCCTGCACGCACGTATCATTTGCGACAAAATGAACATTTGACCGGCAGAATGGAATTCGGCGCTGCTGATTTCAGGAGTCCAGAGTGGGTGATAGTAGTGTGATGTTGTCGTCATCTCGATGGTAACGCGTGCGGAAGACTGGGGATGCTGGGCCTAGCGCTGTGCACACTGATCTATCACCAGCCGTCAAGCAGGTTTAGGGTTGTGTGTCGCGACATCACATGATATGAGCTGGTTATCATCTTGTGTTCACAGGAAATGACTGAAACACTAATTGACGCCCGCGGTGTCAGTTCTTGATCCATCTTAATTCTTGAAAACAAATCAAACAATTCATCATTCTTTCAAACCATCTTGAATGTCTGAGAGTTGTATATATAATGTGGGTTGATCACGACAGCAGCAAGTTCATACCAAGGATAATCCAACATCCACCACCTCCACAACATCCACAACATCCACAACATCCTCTATATTCACAAGACTAGAATTTCCAAATCAACTATCAATATAAACAAACCCTCAACGGCCATGGCGCAAAATATCAACATGGAGTATGTATTCATGCAAAATGGAGGAGTCCTTGTGCCGGGACAGACAGATCAACTCCCACGTCGTTCGCTTCAAGAGGCAATCAGCATGCATGACACCAACCCAAGCGGTCGAGCGATTAACCATACTCAGCTAAACATGGGCTTCACACAAGTCTAGGCTCAAAAGAAAAGGTACACAGAGGGGCGGAACTGTGCGAAAGATCAGATAATAGGAAGGGTGTTTGCGCCAGCTAGGCGAACGGCCAAAGGTTTCCTTGACGCGGGCTTCCTCCCAATATACACAGGTATGAGGACCTTGCCTCATGCCTGCTATCTCATCCTCTCCGCAGTGGCAGCCAATGATAGGCATCGTCTAGAGGAGATCGAGAAGGTAGTCGTGGAACTGGTTAACGACAGTTGCCGGAAGTTGAATGACACAAATAACAAAGGCAAAATGGTAGTGACAAATCCTGCAATACTCCCTGGGCAGGTCATCGTGCAGGTATTGTTACTACTGCCAGGGGCCCCAAATGAGTGGGGGGCTGCGACGACTATAGGGAACACAGGTCAACTTCCTCCAAATACTCCTCCAGCCCACGTTGCCACAGGCGGACAACTTGGACAGGCTCCGCCGGGTGCGGTGGGTCCAAACGTACCTGGTGCACAAGTCAACGTCCCGCGTGCCGGACATCTCGGACAGGCTCTTCCAGGGGCGGCTGGGCCAAACGTACCTGCTGCACAAGTCAACGTCCCTGCTGCGGGACAACTCGGACAAGCTCCTCCGGGGGCGGCTTGTCCAAACGTACCTGCTGCACAAGTCAACGTCCCTGCTGCCGGACAACTCGGACAGGCTCGGCTGGGTGCGGCTAGTCCAACCATACCAGCTGCACAAGTCAAAATCCCTGCTGCCAGACAACGCGGACAGGCTCCTCCGGCTGCGGCTGGTCCAAACCTGCCGGCTGCCTAGGACAACGTTGGTCCTGCTGGACAACGCGGACAGGCTCCTCCGGGTGCGGCTGGTCCAAACGCACCGGCTGCACAAGTCAACGTCCCTGCTGCCGGACAACTCGGGCAGGCTCCTCCGGGTTCGGCTGGTCCAAACGTACTGGCTGCACACGTCAGCAAAGATTATTATATGCGTTCTGAGCGTCCCGTGCATCAGACACCCAGGAGGCTCAGAACGTTAAGCGGTTACTATGGACGCGACGTCGGCCGCACCTCACGTCCGAACGCCATTCCCTATCTACCCCTGTGTCCTCGATGTCCCGACGACGTCCACCACTAAGCGCATGCGTCCAGCTGGCCTCTGACCATAAGCTCGCCCGCATCCCGACGATCTCCTTCCTGTGCCTCCCTCGTCATGGCTGAATCCAACTCCACTCTAGTATCCGGAAGAATATCTGGATTCTTAGTCTTCCCGATGCTACCCAGCCATATTTGAACCCCCTCTGCATCAATTGCCATGTCTGGCTATAGGCTCCCAATGCCTTCCAAATAGCTCACATGTTTGTCGCGACGGTATCATGATGGCACACTTGCATACTCTCCCCAGCGTCGTGATAGCACACATATTTCAGGCGCCGCGTTGACGACGTCGTCATAGCTCACATGCAAACTCTCGACGGCGTCATGATAGCACACATATTCCAGACGCCGTCTCGATCGCTGCACTATTCGCTTGTATTCCTGAGTGCCATTTACACAAGCTTCGAGGCACTTGTGCCCCTTGTATTGTGACTTTGAACCTCATCCGCATCTTGATAATCTATTATTACTAGACTACTGCCATAACCAGGGCGTCCAGGACAACCTGGCCACATTGATTCTACATTTCTGAGCTGTTGCTCAGATCTCGCTCAGCAATACACGCCAAATTGTCCTCACGGCTCCACAGATCCCCCAACCGAAATCTAATAGTTTACATTTCCTTCAAATTAAATTCCATAAACTCAACAGTTCACACATCGCCAAGTCTACACAAAACCATTCCATCCCACGCCTGCGTCACTTTCCTGCAAGTGGTCCAGGCTCAATGATAGCCGACTGGCGAAACGTGGGGTCGCTGGCCCCTCTTGCCCTGCTCGCATCGTCAGCTCCTGTGAGTTACCTAGGCTCACCAGATCTGAATCTAGCATCTCAAGCGCCTGGGCCAATGACGCCTGGTTGTAGTTTAACGACAGTTGGCTCCCCTGGGATGCAGCTTGACTCTGCCGGTAGTGCTCTAAACCCCCGGCGTGATTGTTGAGCCGTGTCATTGCCCTCACAGCGGCTAGTCTTGGATTCCGGCTGGATAGCCGACGCCTGGATAGCTGACGCACCAGTTCGGCATGAACTGCGTCATGATTGTCAGCAAAGCCTTCACAACTCTCCTGCATCCTACGATGATTTGGCTGGATCCTGTCTGTGATTGTCTCACACAGATTCCGGAGCATGAGTGGCTGCGCGGGCCGTCGTACTGCCCGCCAGGTGTTCTTCTGCGGTAAGAAAAGGTCTTGCAAGATTGGTTAGTCATCAGAACAAAAACCCAGGATGGGGGGGACATTGAGGGTCTCCTACCTCCAACTGCGTCAGGCTTGAAGTCCGGAGGATCCTGATCCACATCAAGTCAATATGCGCATAGTTGATGGTACAGGATTGCACAAGTGTGACACGCGATGGTACCATTGACACGATTGATGAATTCCGGGTCTAGCATCCCAAGCTTTCTCTTGCCATTGAAATACTTACGATAGATGGCATCGGCAATCTGAGGCGCGAGGAACCGGAATGATATAGGCTGCATCCAGGTCATAGTCAGTCGTCATTGGAAGGCCTGGTTGGGCGACGGGCTACGGGCGGATACACATCTCATACCCAGTTGAGGGGCACATGAACCTGTCATCCTCCAGAAGGTATTCGACTCTACGAGCGATGGAAGTGGGGTCGCCCGGTAGTCCGTATAATTCCAGTATATGATTTTTTATATAATGGACGAACTGCGCCCGCACGCCAGAGTGTTTTTGACATATCTTTTGTAGTTAGTGCAGCACCCTTTATGGTTGTGACCTGTGACTTACAATGTCTATACTCTGCGACGAGGGTTCAATATTTCCGGCATCCGCAATCTCATCTTGCCCGCAACTCCAAACACGATACACCTCAGACGTCAAAGGAACCGGGTTCGGGAGTGGGTTAACATAAAGGGTGTACTGAAGCCTCAGATCCTTTGCTACGCCTAATATTTCGCCCTCCGCGCCTGTCACCGGGTTTCACCGCGAATTAATTACATGCCAGAAAGACACAGTTCCTCTTGTACGCGGTTCCACAGGTGGACGTGAGCTGCTGATAACAGACGTTGTTGGGCTAGGGACCTTAAGTGGGCACGAATACCGTGCTACGCTTGATGATGGGACTCTTGCCGGGGAGAAGGGCCTACCAGGAGTTATGGTCAGACGGGCCACGGGCGTCCGTGGGACAATTGCTGCCTCCTGTGAACCAGAGTTGGTCGAAATTCGCACCGTCCTTGGGCGATTGTTTCCATGTGTCTCCACCAATCGTGGCCAAAGACGACGTCTTGGTATTTTCTCATCCGCACCCCCGAGGCTCGCTCCTTCAGGTTCGGTGTCCTGTTCAGTTTCGTGGCCCAAATGTGAGGTCTGATACTCATCGCTGTTATTGTCGCTGAGGCGGATGGGTTCCATATGCCCTTGTCCGTTAGCCTCCACCTCAGGTTCAGTATATGCTGTGGTCTGAATTGTACTACTCAGGACGCGCTTGTCCGATCGTGCTAGAAGCCGTCTCGCGATTGATGGTGGGGAACAATTACAACCCAACTATTCAGGACTATTGGAGCTGCCGGATTCGGTCTGTTGTCTTACCGATGTGCACAGTCTATCAGCTGGGACGACGTCACGTCTAGACCTGTTCATATTGCCCCCTCGTGAAGTTGGCTGATTCGATCCCATGGAGTCGGGTATGATGTCCCGCCATCGCCGGCTCAGATTGCCCACTTGTGGAGTTGGCTGACTCGACCCCATGGAGTCAGGTATGATGTCGCACCTGCGCCTGTTAAGATTGCCTACCCAGGGTGCTGGCTGACTGCTGGAATTCGGATGGATGTCGGATATATTAGGGGTTGCGAACGTTGGTAAAGATTCGAGTGAATCAGATAATTGGATGTGTCGAGTTTGGTGGAAGCAAGGAGTGAGTATTGTCCTTGCGTCCCAGAGGACGCGTTAGGTCTTATACCTGTACACTAGGATTGAGGTGTGTAGTAGGCTCACTTACTATCACTCGGTATGCAAGGAGGGATATGCCAACACAAAGGGGTTTAAACTTTCAATACCATATCCGCGGTTCAGGAATTAGGACTCACAGGTCTATCTTGAGAAATAATAGACAAAATGAAGGTGTCGCTAACGTCGCCGGACATGCAAAATCTAGCTGGAATCAGAATCGGTTAGTGACAAGGGCTGTTCGCGAGACACTCACTAGCCCAAAAGAGGATTAGGATCCATTCTCATCTCCCAGCGTCAAATCATCCCCACCAACTGAAACAGTATTCAAGGAATACAGTACTGCCTTGTGAATAATCTGACCCAGGCGGTTGACGCCAGACCGGATATAACTATGCACAGACTATCACTCGGTATGACAGTGAAAGAATTGCCCACGATCGGTATCGGAATTATTGCCAACGTGGCTGCCCCAGCGACGCAGACAATCGCAACATTTGTAGGGCACATCATACTGTCGTCAGGAGCGTTAGACGAGATGTCCGATGCAGGAGATTTCCCTCCAAAATAGGGGTTTGAGATGGGAAGCCTCAAGTTGGGCTTCGGAGCTGCAATTCAAGGCCTTCATAGGACCCCACACACGGGGGTTGGGCGTCAGAAAAAGAGGCGAAACCACGTTGTGTAACGACCCTACAGATAGGTAGCTCCAGTGGACTAGACTCAAGCCCGTATGGCATACCAAGTGGTAACCACATTGAGGATAGGCCAGTATACTTAGTATACTACCGGTAGACATGAGTTGGTACAAGTGTCTACAAACTGACTTGGTGACAGAGGGTTAGACAGGGTAACCTAGGTAGGCCAAAGTTACCCTACTAGGCAGGGTAACCTTCGGAGGGTATGTTCGCATAAAGCAAAGGACTCATAGTAAACGTTGCACGGGTCTCCGTGGCAACATTA
>Ga0307513_10003498_pt1 | contig 21262 bp, 23 predicted proteins | sample 15_EM_MG_FD_202174 | JGI IMG/M metagenome (GOLD analysis project Ga0307513, IMG submission 202174) | Populus trichocarpa ectomycorrhiza microbial communities from riparian zone in the Pacific Northwest, United States - 15_EM | ecosystem: Host-associated > Plants > Roots > Unclassified | place... | reverse complement strand
TTCGCGGCCTTCCCTTATGTAGGCGGTGAAGCCTTCGACCAGGTGGTCGAACATCAGGCGCATGCGGCGGTTGGCCCGCAGGTTCTCGTGCATGACGATCCAGCAGCCCATGCGGAACACCGAAACCCCGGGCATCACGGGCGTGAGGCCGTAGCGGCGGCCCAGGATGTCCTGGCAGACGCCGATGCCGAAGCCGGCGCGGATCGCCGCGAACTGCGCGATGTCGCTGTCACAGCGGAAGGTGAAGATCTCGCGGGTGACCTCCATGTTGACGCCAGGAAGGTCGCGGACGCTGTAGGCCGGGCTGTCGAAGCCGATCACGGCGTGCCCTTTCAGCTCGTCGAAGCTGGTCGGCGATCCGTGGCGCTCCAGGTAGGCCGGAGCGGCATAGAAGGCCAGATTGATCTCGCCGACCTTCTTCGCCACCAGCGAGCTTTGCGTCGGCGGGGTCATGCGCACCGCGATGTCCGCCTCGCGCCGGGAGAGGTCGTCGGTGGTGTTCGACGACATGAGCTCGATGATCGTGCCGGGATGCGCCTCGTGGAACTCGGCGAGCATGGGGGCGATGACCTCCACGCAGACCATTTCGGCGGCGGTGATCCGCACCGAACCCACCACCGAGTCGGCCGCGCCCGAGGCGTCGCGCACCGCCGCCGAGGCCGAGGCCGCCATCTCATTGAGGTGGGGCCGCAGCTCCAGCGCAAGGTCGGTGGGCTGCAGGCCGCGCGGGCTGCGCAAGAAGAGCGGCGAGCCGAGCCGCTGTTCCAGGGTCTCGATGTGGCGTCCGAGCGTCGGCTGGGTCAGGCCGCGGAGCTTGGCGGCCGCGGACAGCGTGCCGGCTTCCAGCACCGCATGCAGGCTTTGGAAGAGGTCCCAGTCGTTCGGTCCAGGCATGCGCATATGAATAGCTGATCCAGAGAATTCGGCAATTCTGTTTGGCCCGCCGGGCGCGCATCTCTTGGGCAAGCCAAGGAGATACGGACATGACTAGACAGGACGCGCCGCTAGCGCTGGTGATCGGGGCGACGGGCGGGATCGGCGGGGCGGTCGCCGAACGTCTGGTCGCCGAGGGCTGGCGGGTGCGGGCGATGAACCGCAATCCCGACGCCGCCGGGGCAGGCCGCGAGACGCTGGAATGGGTCAAGGGCGACGCCATGGTCGAGGCCGACGTGGTCGCGGCGTCTGAGGGCGCGAGCCTGATCGTCCACGGCGCCAATCCGCCGGGCTACAAGAACTGGGCCGGCCTGCAGCTGCCGATGCTTGGCGCCACCATCGCGGCGGCCAAGGCCAGCGGCGCGCGGATCGCCTTCCCGGGCACGGTCTACAACTACGGCCTCGACGCCTTCCCCTCGATCGACGAGGCCGACGCCCAGAACCCGATTAGCCGCAAGGGCGCGATCCGCGTCCAGATGGAGCAGGCGCTGCGGCAGGCGGCGGCCGAAGGCGTGAAGGTGCTGATCGTCCGCGCCGGCGACTTCTTCGGGCCGAAGCCTGGCAACAACTGGCTGTCGCAAGGCCTGATCAAGCCCGGCAAGCCGATCGCCGCGGTGAGCTATCCCGGCCCGCCTTCCATCCCACACTGCTGGGCCTACCTGCCGGACGTCGCGGAGACCATGGTTCGACTGGCGACGAATTGTGAAGGCCTGGCCGATTTCGAGACCTTCCACATGCGGGGCCAGACCGTGACCGGCGAGGCGCTGGTCGAGGCGCTCTCAGAAGCTGCGGGTCGGCGCCTGGCGGTCCATCGCCTGCCCTGGATCGCCATCAGGGCGATGTCGCCTTTCAACGCGACCATGCGCGAGATGCTGGAGATGCGGTACCTCTGGGATCGACCGGTCCTGCTGGACAACAGCAAGTTGGTGGCGCGCCTGGGCGAAGAGCCCCACACGCCGATCGTCGAGGCGCTGCGGGCGGCGCTCGTCGGCATGGACGCCCTGCCCCGCCCGACGCTGAAGCTCGCCGCCTAGGCCGCGCGGAATTTCAGCGGCATGACCTTCGGCCCCGAGATGAAGTTGGAGGGCAGCCACTCCACCGGCGCGGCAAGTTCGAAGGCCTTCATCCGGGTCAGCACCTCGCGCAGCATGGCGTCGATCTCGATGCGGGCGATGTGCTGGCCAAGGCAGCCGTGCGGCCCGGTGCCGAAGGCGATGTGCGGGTTCTCCGCGCGGCTGAGGTCCAGGGCGTCCGGCCGCTCAAACACCGCCGGATCGCGGTTGGCGGCGCCGAAGTACATCACCACCTTGTCGCCCGCCCTGATCCGCTGGCCCGCCAGCTCGGCGTCGTGCTTGGCGGTGCGGCGCATGTAGATCACCGGGCTCGTCCAGCGCAGCAGCTCTTCCCGCGCCGTCGGCAGCCGCGCGTCCAGATCCGCCATCAGCCACGCGTACTGGTCGGGGTTGTCCATGAGCGCCAAGAGGCCGCCGGACAGGAGGTTGCGGGTTGTATCCCCGCCGGCGTCCACCAGCAGCAGGAAGAACAGCAGGAACTCCATGTCCTCCAGCCGCCGGCCGTCGACCTCGCAGGCGAGCAGTTTGGAAGCCAGGTCGTCGCCCGGCCGCGCCCGCTTTTCGGCGATCACCTTGGAGCCGTATTCGAACATCTTCATCACCGCCTGGCCGCCCGCGCCTGGCGGCAGCGCCTCGGGCGCGGTGTGGATGATCTCGGTCAGCTTGTAGAGTTCGCGCCCGTCCTCCAGCGGCAGCCCCATCAACTCGGCGATGACGAACGACGGCATTTCGCCTGCCACCTGGTCCACGAAATCGCATTCGCCGCGCTCGATCACCGCATCGACGATCTGCCTGGCCAATTGCCGGATCCGCTCGCCCCGCAGCCGCGCCGCCGGCTCCGTGAACTCCGAGCGGATGAGCTTGCGGAACCCGGTGTGTTCGGGGGGATCCATCATCAGCATCATCTTGTGCGGCCCGAACGACCCGGCGTCGGCCAGCGGATCGGTGATCATGATGGTCGGTTCGGAGGAGTAGGTCTGGAAGTCGCGGTCCACGGCCCAGACGTCGGCGTGGCGGGTCACCGCCCAGAACCCAGCGCCGTTGGGCTCGTCATGCCAGGCCACGGGCTGGTTCGTTCGCAGCCAGTCGAACTGCCCATGCGGCTGGCCGCTGGCGAAGCTGTCCGGGGAAAGGAGATCGATCTTCATGCTCGCGCTCCTGGCGCTGATGCCGAGACGGGCGATTGGACGCGCTTGACCGCGGGTCAGGCAACCCCGGCTCGCCGGGCGCCTCGGCCCGGCAAGAAATTGCCGCGATGCAGCGAAACTGCGGCCTCGCGGCACTAGACGTGCGCGGGGTCGCGGACCTACATGCGCTCCATGCCCGGCAAGACGCTCTACGACAAGATTTGGGACGGCCACGTCGTTGCGGAACAGGACGGCGAGGCGATTCTCTACATCGACCTGCACCTCATCCATGAGGTGACCACGCCGCAGGCCTTCGCGGGCCTTCGCGCCAACCACCGGCCCGTGCGCCGGCCCGACCGCACGCTGGCGGTCGCCGACCACAATGTGCCGACCGAGGGCCAGGCGTTGGGCGTCGCCGCCGTCGCCGACGAGGAGGCGCGCCTGCAGCTCCAGACCCTCGAGCGCAACGTAAAGGATTACGGGATCGAGTTCTTCCCGATGGGCGATATCCGCAACGGCATCGTCCACGTGGTCGGCCCCGAGCAGGGCCGCACCCAGCCCGGCATGACCATCGTCTGCGGCGATAGCCACACCTCGACCCACGGCGCCTTCGGGGCGCTCGCCCACGGCATCGGCACCTCCGAGGTCGAGCACGTGCTCGCCACCCAGACCCTGCGCCAGAAGAAGGCCAAGAACTTCCGGGTGAACATCGAAGGCGTTCCGATCCCCGGCGTCGGCGCGAAGGATTTCGCCCTGGCGGTGATCGGCCAGATCGGCACCGCCGGCGGCACCGGCTACGTCATCGAGTATGCCGGCTCGGCGATCCGGGCGCTCTCCATGGAAGGGCGCATGACGCTCTGCAACCTGACCATCGAGGCCGGCGCGCGGGCGGGCCTGGTGGCGCCCGACGAGACCACCTTCGAATACCTCAAAGGCCGGCCGGCGACGCCGAAGGGCGGGGCCTGGGAAATGGCGCTGCCGTACTGGAAGGGTTTCTTCTCCGACGACGACGCCCACTGGGACCGCGAGATCACCCTCGACGCCGCCAGGATCGCGCCGTTGGTCACCTGGGGCACCAGTCCCGAGGACGTACTGGCGGTCACCGACCGCGTGCCCGATCCGGAGAGCTTCGAGACCCCCGGCAAGCGCGCCTCGGCGGTCCAGGCGCTGGAATACATGGGCCTCTCGGCCGGCCAGCCGATCACTGAGGCCAAGGTCGACGTGGTGTTCATCGGTTCCTGCACCAACAGCCGCATCGAAGATCTGCGCGCCGCCGCCAAGATCGTGGAAGGCCGCACCGTCGCGCCGCATGTGCGGGCCATGGTTGTGCCGGGCTCGGGTCTGGTGCGGGCTCAGGCCGAGCACGAGGGCCTGGACGAGATCTTCCTGGCCGCCGGCTTCGAATGGCGCGAGCCGGGCTGCTCCATGTGCCTGGCGATGAACCCGGACAAGGTGCCGCCCGGCCAACGCTGCGCGTCGACCTCCAACCGCAATTTCGAGGGCCGCCAAGGCCGCGGCGGCCGCACCCATCTGATGAGCCCGGTCATGGCCGCCGCCGCCGCCATCGCCGGCCACATCGCCGACGTGCGGGATTACCTGTGATCACCGGCCTGCACCACGTCGCGATCGTCGTCCGCGACCTGGACGCCGCGGCGGGGGCCTGTGAACGCCTGCTGGGCGTTGCGCCTATGGCGCAGGACGGCGGCGGGGCGCGGCGGGCCTGGTTCTGGCTGGACAACATGGGCCTCGAGGTGATCGCGCCGGACGGCGAGGGCGCGTCCGGCGATCGCGTGCGCGCCCGGCTGGACGAGGCCGGCGAAGGCCAATGGCTGGTCGCGTTTGCCGCCGACGACCTGGACGCCACGGCGCGGCTTTGCGAACGGCGTGGCCTTGCGGTCTCCGAGCGGACCGAGCGGGCGGTCATGTTCGAGCCGTCCTCGACAGGCGGCGTGCAGATCGCCCTGATGGGCTTTCCGCCGCTGGCGTCGCAGGCGAAGGGGGCCGTCGCGAGGCTGGACCATGTCGTCATCCGCACCGCCAACGTCGACCGCGCCGTCGCCAACTTCGGCGGCCGTCTGGGCCTCGATCTGCGTCTCGACCGATCGAACGTGGCCTGGGGCGTCCGACAGCTCTTCTTCAAGGCGGGCGACACGGTGGTCGAGTTCGGCGCGAGCCTGAAGGCGCCGGTCTCCGACGCCCCCGACAGCTTTGGCGGCCTCGCCTGGCGGGTCCCCGATCCGGTGGCGGCCCAGGCCGCGATGGCCGCCGCGGGCTTCAACGTCTCCGAGGTCCGCACCGGCCGCAAGCCCGGCACCCACGTCTTCACCGTCCGCGACGCGCCCGCCGGCGTGCCGACGATCATGATGAGCGCCGAGCCGGCGATGGAGAGCGCATGATGCGTCGGATTTTAGCGATGGCCATCGCTACCCTGGCGGTTGCGGCTATGGCCGGCGCGGCCGCCGCGGCCTCAATGCCCGTCAAGATCGCCAACGGCGCGGCCTGGACTTTCACGGTCAAGCACACCCGCGACCGCGAGCGTGGCGGCAAGCATGAAAGCCTGAGCATGACCACCGTCAAGCAGGTGACTTGGCGGGCCGGCAAGGAGGGTTCGGGCATTCTCGAGGTAAAGCCCGTCTCCGTCACGATGGACGCCGGCCTCCCGGAGAATCTGGTGGCGGCGCGGGACCTTGAGATCCCCGTCTCGATCGCAGTCGACGAGGCGCTGACGCCGGTGAGGTTAGTCAATGTCGGCGAGGTGCGTACGGCGTTCGACGCCATGTTGAAGCGCGTGGATGTGGACCCCAAGGCCGCGGCGCAGCTGAAGCAAATGTTCCCCAATTTGGAAGACGCCACGCTTGCGGCGGTCACGACCCAGGACTTTGCCCGGGTCGCCCTGGCGCAAGGGGCGACACTCGACCTGGGCCAGGAGCGGACTTACGACGACCAAGCTCTCAACCCTTTGGGCGGACCACCCATCTCCACCAAGGGCAGTGTCCGGCTGGAGTCCTACGATGAGAAAGCAGGGCATGCCGTGGTCCTCTGGCGCCTGACCATGGACCCCGCCTCGACCCAGGCGAGCCTCACAGCCACGATGAACCGGGTGATGGCCCAGTTGCCGCCGGACAAGGCGGAAAAGGCGCGCGGCATGTTCGCCAAGATGAAGATCGAACGGAACGACGCCTGCCGCTATCAGATCGACATTCCGACCGGCTTGGCCGTGGAGGTTGACTGCACCACCACCGTGGTGGCCGGCGCGGAAGGCCAGCTCCTGCGTGCCTCTGACCACTGGCTGATCACCCAAACTCTTCCCAAGGCGCTCTGATGCAAGCCTTCACCCGCCTGGACGCCAAGGTGGCCCCGCTGCCGGTGGCCAACATCGACACCGACCAGATCATCCCCAAGCAGTTCCTGAAGACCGTCGAGCGCGAGGGCCTGGCCAAGGGCCTCTTCTACGACCTGCGCTTCGACGGCGAGGGCAACGCAAAGCCGGACTTCGTGCTCAACCGGCCGGAGTTCAAAGGCGCGGGCGTGCTGGTGGCCGGTGACAACTTCGGCTGCGGATCGAGCCGCGAACATGCGCCCTGGGCGCTGATGGATTTCGGGATCCGCTGCGTGGTCTCCACCAGCTTCGCGGACATTTTCTACAACAACTGCTTCCAGAACGGCCTCTTGCCCGTCGTGCTCAAGGCAGACGAGGTGCAGGCGCTGATGGACGAGGCCAAGGGCGGCAACCACCTGGTCACCGTCGACCTTGAGGCCCAGACCCTCGTCTCCCCGTCCGGCCGGACCTTCGCCTTCGAGATCGATCCGCAGCGCAAGGAGAAGATGCTGAAGGGCCTCGACGCCATCGGCGAGACCCTGCAGGCCGCCACCGACATCGACGTCTATGAAATGAAGCAGGCGCTGGCGAAGCCCTGGCTGGAGGAGGCGTGACCCTGCTCATTGCGGGCACGGTGCGCGTGCCGCCGCAGAACCTGGAACGGTTCCAGCCGCACATGCAGGCCATGCTGACCGCCAGCCGCGCCGAGGACGGCTGCTTGGAATATTCCTACGCGCTGGACGTGGCCGAGCCGGGATTAGTGCGGATCTTCGAGGCCTGGCGCGATCAGGCCGCGCTCGACGCGCACTTCCAAACGCCGCATATGGCGGTCTGGCGCAGCCATTGGCCCGAGTTCGGGGTTTCCGATCGCAGCCTCTCGCTCTACGAGATCGCCGCCGAACGGGCCCTCTAGGGCTCCGTCCGGCGGCGTCGCATCAGCGCGGTTCGGTCGGCGGCGAGGTGGTTGTTCCAGCCTCGGCCGGAGCGTGCTTCTTCTTATCTTTCTTGGCCTTGGTGTCCGTCCCGCTGTCGGGGGCCTTGGCTGAGGCGTCCGTGCTTGTGTCCGGCGCGGCCTTGGATCCGGCCTTGTCCTTGGCCGAGTGCTCGGCTGCCTGGCTCTTCTCGCCCGCTGTGCTGGACGAGCTGGAGGGTGTCGAGGACGCGGCGGGCGACTGGTCGGTCGTCTGGGAAGTTGCAGCGCCAGCGAGTGCGAAGCTGGCGGCAACAGCGGTCATGGTCAGAAGCGTAATACGCATCGGCATTCCTTTTACTCAGGTCCGGAAGAACGGACGTGTGGGTGGTCCCCGCCGACTGATTGCTACCTTCGGGACACATAGTGGTGAAAAGGGGGCGCCGACGGCTCTTCCCCCGGAGAGCGCCTTCCCCTACGAGGTCGCCCACACCTTCCTTGGGGGCCATCATGACCGATCTTCTCCTTCTGCCCGGCGACGGCATTGGCCCCGAAGTGACAGCGCAGGTCCGTCGCGTGGCCGGCAAGATCGCGCCCGGCATGACGCTCGACGAGCGCCCGTTTGGGGGGACCAGCTTCGACCAGCACGGGACGCCCCTCACCGACGAAACGCTCGCCGCCGCCAAGGCCGCCCGGGCCGTGCTGATGGGCGCCGTGGGTGGTCCCCAGTGGGTCAACGCGCCGCGCGATAAGCGGCCCGAGGCGGGCCTGCTCGGCCTGCGCGCCGGCATGGGCGTCTTCGCGAACCTGCGGCCGGCGCTGTGCTTCCAGCCGCTCGCCGACGCCTCCAGCCTCAAGCGCGAGGTGGTCGAGGGTCTCGATTTCATGATCGTGCGCGAGCTGACCGGCGGCATCTACTTCGGCTCGCCGCGCTTCATCGAGGAGCTGCCGGACGGCCAGGGCAAGCGGGCCGTCGACACCCAGGTCTACACCACCATGGAGATCGAGCGGGTGGCGCGGGTGGCCTTCGAGCTGGCGCGCGGCCGGCGCAACAAGGTCACCAGCGCCGAGAAGTCCAACGTCATGGATTCGGGTCTGTTGTGGCGGGAAGTCGTCACGGATCTGCACATCCGCGAATTCTCCGACGTCACCCTGGAGCATATCCTGGCGGACAATGCGGCCATGCAGATCGTCAAGAACCCCAAGCAGTTCGACGTCATGGTCACCGACAACCTGTTCGGCGATATCCTCTCGGACGCCGCGGCCCAGTTGACCGGCTCGCTCGGGATGCTTCCGTCCGCCGCGCTGGGCCTGCCCGGGACGCCCGGCCTCTACGAACCGATCCACGGTTCGGCGCCGGACATCGCCGGAAAGGGCATCGCCAATCCGCTGGCCGCCATTCTCTCGTTCGAGATGGCCCTACGCTGGTCGCTGGACCGCACCGACCTGGCCGACAAGCTGTTCGCCGCCGTCAACCGGGCGCTGGAGAAGGGCGCGCGCACCCCCGACCTCGGCGGCGCGATGACCACCGTCCAGATGGGCGATGCTGTGCTGGGCGAACTCTAGAGCACGAGCCGCCAGGTCTCGCTGACCTCTTCGACGCCGAACTCGTCGTGGGTCCAGGTGCGTTCGATCTTGAAGCCGGCTGCGGCGTAGATCCCCCGCGCGGCCACCAGCACGGCGTGGGTCCAGAGCACCACCTCGCGGTAGCCGGCGGCGCGGGCGAATTCGATGCATTCGTTGACCAGCCGGCGCCCAAGGCCCGTGCCCCGCGCAGCCGGCTCCAACAGCAGCAGGCGCAGCCGGGCGACGCCCGGATCGTCGCCCTCGGCGTCGGGCACCAGGAAGACACAGCCAATCCGCTCGCCGCCGCGCTCAGCGATCCAGCAGCGGGCGCGGGACGGGTCGAAGCTGTCCAGGAAGTCGCCGACGATGTGAGCGGTGACGGCTTCGATCTTCTCGCCCCAGCCGTACTCGCGGCCATAGACGGTCGCGTGGCGCTCGACCACCCACCCCATGTCGCCAGGGCGATGGCTGCGCAGGGTGACGGCCTCAGGCGCCGGCGCGCCCAGGAGCGCCTCCACCTCGGCGAGCGCGCCGGTCAGCCGGTTGCGGGCCGGCGCTGACAGCCCGCCGATCAGGCCCTCCACCATCTCTGCGGACTTGCGGTCGAAGGGGGTGAACACCTCCTGGCCGTGCGGCGTGAGCCGAAGGAGCGCGCTGCGGCCGTCCGTGGACGAGCGCTCGCGGGCGACGATCCCGTCCCGCTCCAGGCGGCTGACGATACGGCTGAGATAGCCGGCGTCGAGGCCGGTGAGCTCGCCGATCTGCTTGGCGGTGATCCGCTCGCCATTGGCGATCTCGTAGAGCACGCGGCCCTCGGCCAGGGTGTAGCTGGTGCCGAGGTAGCCGCGATCCAGCACCCCGATGGCGCGGGTGTAGAAGCGGTTGAAGCGGCGAACCGCGGCGACGGGATCGGCAACGCTCATGCCACAAAGTCTCCTTGCGCCGAAGGATGCCTCGTTATTTGACGGAGTCAACTATCTCCCGGACCGCCGCGAGCGTGCGGGCGACGTCGGCCTCGGTTGTGCGCCAGTTGCAGGCGCTGATCCGCATGGCGCGGCGGCCGTGCCACGTGACGCCGCCGAAGAAGGCCTCGCCGGTCGCGTTGATGGCCGCGATGACCGCGTCGGTGCGGCGGTCGTCGCCGAACCGCACCAGTCCCTGGTTCAGGCCGGAGGCGGCGATCAGCTCGGCGCCCGGCATCGCGCCGATGCCGACAGCGACGGTGTGGGCGTACCGGCTGGTCCGCTCGACCAGGTCGGCGACGCCCTCACGGCCGAGCTCGCGCAGGGCGGCGTAGACCGCGAAGCCCCGGGCGCGGCGGGAGAACTCGGGGTTCCAGTCGAGGGCGTCGCGCGCCGCGCCGCCGGCCGGCAGGTAGCTGGTGGAGAGCGTCATCGCCGCGCGGTGCGCCTCCGCGTCGCGCACGAAGGCGAGGCCCGAGTCGTAGGGCACGTTCAGGTACTTGTGGCCGTCGGTGGTCCAGCTGTCGCAGAGCTCCAGGCCACGGACCAGGTCGCGATGCCCTGGACTGGCCTTGGCCCAGAGCCCGAAGGCGCCGTCCACGTGGCTCCAGGCCCCGGCGGCACGGGCGATGGGCGCGAGGTCCTCGAAGGGATCGAAGGCGGCCAGGTTCAGCTCGCCCGCCTGCAGGACGACAATCGCGGGGTCAGGCGAAGCGGCCAGCGCCGCGCGCAGGACCTCGGGCTGCACCCGACCGTCGTCATCGACCGCGAGGGGCTGGATGGCGTCCGAGCCGATGCCGACGAAGCGGACCGCGCGGTCCACCGAGCCGTGGCGGTCGGCGTTGGCCAACACCCGGATCGGCGGCGCGCCCGCCAGGCCGTTGCGCTCCACGTCCCAGCCGCGATCGCGCAGCACCGCATGGCGTGCGGCGGCGAGGCAGGTCATGTGCGCCATCTGCGTGCCGGTGACGAAACCGACGCTGGTTCCCGCCGGCAGCTCGAAGAGTTCGGTAAGCCAGCCGGCCGCGACCTCTTCCACCACCGAGGCGGCCGGCGCGCAGGCGTGGATGCCGGCGTTCTGGTCCCAGACCGTGGTCAGCCAGTCGGCCGCCATCGCCGCGGGCGTCCCGCCGCCGATCACCCAGCTGAAGAACCGGCCGCCCTGCGAGCCCAGGATGCCCGCGTCGGCGTCGGCCACCAGCTCGTCGATCACCTGGGTGGCGGGAACGCCGTGGTCCGCCAGGGGACGGCCTAGGCGCGCGCGCAGCTCCGCCAGCGATGCGGTCGTGGCCACCGACCGGGTGTCGAGGCCCTCCAGGAAGGCGAGGGCGTGCTCGGCGGCGCGCTCCAGGGCGTCGCGCTCGGTCGTGTCTGTTGGCATGGGCCCTCCTGCCTCCCAGGTGGAGGCCGCCATCTATTCGAGTCAATCGAGGCTTGCGCGGGAAACGGCCATCGTTCAGCGATGTGGGGCTCAGCCCACGGAGGGGATCATGCCGTCATTCTGGCTCGTGAAGTCCGAGCCCGCCAAATACGCCTTCGCCGACCTGGTGCGCGACGGAAAGACGGTCTGGGACGGCGTGCGCAACTTCGCCGCCGCCCAGCACCTGAAGGCGATGAAGGTCGGAGACGAGGTGTTCTACTACCATTCCCAGGAAGGCTTGGCCGTGGTCGGGGTGGCCAAGGTGGTCAAGGAAGCCTTCCCGGACGCGAGCGATCCGACCGGGCGCTTCGTCGCCGTCGAGCTGGCGCCGGTCCGCGATCTCAAGCGCCCGGTCACCCTGGCCGAGATGAAGGCCAACCCGGCGCTTTCCGCGCTGGAGATGATCCGCCAAGGGCGGCTCTCGGTCTCGCCCGTCCGGCCGGAGGAGTGGAAGACGATCCTCGCGATGGCCGACGCGTAGATTTCTTCTAATTCCCTGTCTTCTAATAGGATTTACCGAACACTGTTGTCTGAAATCCCGCCGGCGCTATAACGCGCCCGAAACGGGGAGGCCGACAACATGACCACGCTCGAGCGCGCGCCGACGCGCGAGGTTCAGACACCGATTATGGAGAGCCGCCGGTGGGATGGTTTCGCCATCCGCCCCGACGACATCGTCATCGCCACCTATCCCAAGTGCGGCACGACCTGGACCCAGCGCATCGTCGACCTGCTGGTGTTCCAAGACCCCGCGCCGCGGGCGATCATGGACACGGCGGTCTGGCTGGACTCGCGGATCTTCGCCACGCGCGAGGAGGACGTGGCCACGCTCGAGGCCCAGAAGCACCGGCGCTTCATCAAGAGCCACCTGCCGCTCGACGCCCTGCCGATCTACGACACCGTGAAATATATCCACGTGGCGCGCGATGGCCGTGACGCCTTCATGTCCTGGCACAACCATGAGCGAGGCTTCACGCCCGAGGCGAAGATGCGGGTTGGCGCCATCGTCATGAACGATCCGGCGCTGGCGCCGATGATGGCCGGAGGACCGCCGCCGGAATTGCCGGAAGACCCGCAGGTCTATTTCCAGACCTGGATCGCACAGGCGGAAGAAGACCCGCGCACGGGACCCGGCGTGAACCTCTCCTATTTCGATTTCGAGAACACGTACTGGCGTGAGCGCGGCCGCAAGAACCTGCTGTTTGTGCACTACAACGACATGAAGACCGACCTTGTCGGCGAGATGCGGCGCATCTCAGAATTCCTGGAGATCGACACGCCCCCCGACCGCCTGGCGACGCTCGCCAAGGCCGCCGAGTTCGACAGCATGAAGGCCAGTGGTCAGGCATTGCTACCCAAGATCGGGCAGTTCTTCGACCGGGGCTCGGAGCGATTCCTGAACAAGGGCACCAACGGCCGGTGGCGCGACATCCTCACCGAGGCCGACCTCGCCCGCTACGAGGCGGTCTTCCGCCGCAAGGTCTCGCCGGCCTGCGCCGACTGGCTGGAGCACGGGCGGCTGGGCGCCGGCGATCCGAAGACGGCGGCGGACTGAGCTACTTCGCTGGCGTGGGGTCGGGCCCGGTCCAGGACCAGCCGGCGATCTTCCAGGCGCCGGACTCCTTCTTGAGCGCGAAGGTCATTTGGGCCGGCTCGCGCATCGCCACGCCCTTCTGCTTGAAGGTGTAGGTCGCAGCGACGATCACGTAGGCGGTGGCGGGCGACACGACCTCGCGGGTCACGGCGCCAAGCGTAACCTTCTCCTCGGTGATGCCGCCCGCGGCGTCGTTCTTCGTCAGGTCGGCGGCCCAGGTCTCGAAGGCTTTTGGCCCCTGCCAGATGTAGGGCGGCACCTCGTCGATGATCGTGACGCCGGCCGCAAGGTGCGTCGCCCCGGCGGTCTTCCCGTCGCCCTTGTTGAAGGCTTCGATGAACTGGTGGATGGGCGCCGCCAGCTCGGCATTCGCCGCAGCGGCGGCCGACGCTGTCGAAAGCAGTCCCGCGCACAAGATCCCGATCAACGCCGTCTTCATGCTCGCCTCCCCCGCCTGCCAATCGCAGAACGACGTTCTCTATCACGTGGCGTGCGGCAAGGCTCTAGCCCTCGATCGTCATCTGGGTCTGGGTCACCAGGGCCAGCAGCTTGCCCTCGTCGTTGGTGAGGCGGGTTTGCCAGACGCTGGAGCGGCGGCCGACGTGGAGAGGCGTCGCCTCGCCGGTGACGGTGGAGCCGACCGGCGCGCCGCGCAGGAAGTTGGTCTTGCTTTCCAGCGTGGTTGTCCGCGTCCCTGGCGCCAGGTTCAGCACCCCGCCGATGGCGCCGAGCGCATCCGCGAACGCCATGTAGGCGCCGCCGTGCAGGATGCCGCCGGAGGTGCAGAGGTCCTCGCGGACCAGCAGCCTGCCGACCACGCGGTCCTTCTCGCGCACGGTGATCTCGACGCCCATCAGGTTGCTGAAAGGCATCCCGGTGTCGGCCATGGATCGCTCAGGCGACAATGCGGACGGGCAGGGTCTCGTAGCCCTTCACGAAGCTGGAGCGCACCCGTTCGGGCTCGCCCACCACCTCGATCTTCGTCCAGCGCTTGACCAGCTCTTCCCAGACGATCCGCAGCTGCATCTCGGCCAACCGGTTGCCGACGCAGCGGTGGATGCCGAAGCCGAAGGAGAGGTGCTGGCGCGGCCGCTCGCGGTCGATGATCAGCTCGTTCGGGCGCTCGATGTGGTCCTCGTCGCGGTTGCCCGAGACGTACCACATGACCACCTTGTCGCCCTTCCGGATGGTCTTGCCACCGACCTCGATGTCCTCCAGCGCCGTGCGCCGCATGTGGGCGAGCGGCGTCTGCCAGCGGACAATCTCCGGAACCATGCTCTCGATCAGGCCGCGGTTGTCGTTGAGCTTGGCGTATTCGTCGGGATGTTCATTGAGCGCCAGAACGCCGCCGCTCAGCGAATTGCGCGTCGTGTCGTTGCCGCCGACGATCAGCAGGATGATGTTGCCGAGGTACTCCGCCGGCGTCATCTCGCGGGTGGCGGGGTTGTGCGCCATCATCGAGATCAGGTCGCCGCGCGGCTCGTCCTTGATCCGCTGATTCCAGAGGTCGGTGAAATAGGCCAGGCACTCCATGAGCTCGGCCTGCCGGGCTTCCTCCGTTTCCACGATCGCGCCCGGCATCGGCAGGCAGGTGGCGACGTCCGACCAGCGGGTCAGCTTGCGCCGCTCCTCGAACGGGAAGTCGAACAGGGTCGCCAGCATCTGGGTGGTCAGCTCGATGGAGACCTTGTCGACCCAGTTGAAGGTCTCGCCGGTCGGCAGGCTGTCGAGGATCCTCGTCGCCCGCTCGCGGATGATCGGCTCCATCTGCGCCAGGTTGGCCGGCGCCACGATGGGGCTCACCGCCTTGCGCTGGGCGTCATGCTTCGGCGGGTCCATGGCGATGAAGCTGGGCCGGCGCAGGTCCGGGGCTGCGTCGCGGATGGTGATGCCGCCGAGCGCCGCCTCCGACGAGAACACCCCGTGATTGGTGTCGACCGCCATGATGTCGTTGTAGCGGCTCACCGACCAATAGGCGCCGAACTCGCTGTCGGGCGTGTAGTGCACCGGGGCCTCGGCGCGCAGGCGCTCGAAGTAGGGCCAGTGGGTGTTGGTGCGGAAGAGCTCCGGATCGCCCGGATGGAACTCGTCCAGCGGCATGGAATACGCCTTCGCGCGGGCCTCGTCGGCCAGCCTCATCGCGCCATCGGCCATCGGATGTCCTCCTGCGCCTCTAGGTGGGCGCGTCAGTCGAAGGAGGAAACGCCAATCTGGAGCGGTGGGCAACGAGCGATGCCGCCCCGCCCTCACCCAATCTAAAGGCCCGCCCAGTATCGCTCACCTTGCTTATGGGCGTCGCAGGGCTTAGGTGACGCTGCTTCAAGATTGGGAGAGTTGCGATGGGTTACCGGGTGGCCGTCGTCGGCGCCACGGGCAACGTGGGCCGTGAAATGCTGAACATCCTCGAGGAAGTGAACTTCCCCGTGGAGAAGATTCACGCGATCGCGTCGCGCAAATCCATCGGTCTGGAAGTGAACTTCGGCGAGAAGATCCTCAAGTGCGAGGACATCGCTCAGTTCGACTTCTCCACCGTCGACATCGTGCTGATGAGCGTCTCAGGCGCCTTCTCCAAGGAGTGGTCGCCCCGCATCGCCGCCGCCGGCCCGATCGTCATCGACAACTCGTCGGCCTGGCGCATGGACCCGGACGTTCCCTTGATCGTACCGGAGGTGAACCCGGAGGACGCCGAGTGGGCGAACCGCAAGAACATCATCGCCAACCCGAACTGCTCCACGGTGCAGCTGGTCGTGGCGCTGAAGCCGCTGCACGACCGCGCAAAGATCAAGCGGGTGGTGGTCTCGACCTACCAGTCGGTTTCCGGCGCGGGCAAGGAGGGCATGGACGAACTCTTCGACCAGACGAAGAACGTCTTCGTGTTGGGCGCGACGCCGCCCAAGAAGTTCCCCAAGCAGATCGCGTTCAACGTCATCCCGTACATCGGCTCGTTCCAGGACGACGGCTACACCGACGAAGAGCAGAAGATGTGGAACGAGACCCACAAGATGCTCGATCCGGACATCGCGCTGACAGTGACCTGCGTGCGGGTGCCGGTGATGGTCGGCCACTCCGAAGCGGTGAACATCGAGTTCCATGAGCCGCTGGATGAGGACGAAGCGCGCGACATCCTGCGTGAGGCGCCGGGCGTCATCGTCATCGATAAGCGCGAGCCCACCGGCTACATCACGCCGAAGGAAGCCCAGGGCGAGTTTTCGGTGTTCGTGAGCCGCATCCGCAAGGATCCGACCATCGAGAACGGCCTGAACATGTGGGTCGTGTCCGACAACCTGCGCAAAGGCGCGGCGCTCAACGCTGTGCAGATCGCCGAGCTACTGCACGAGCGCGGCCTGATCCGCCAAAAGGCGCTCGCCTAAGACCATGACCTCGCCGACGGCGCCAGGGGCCGAGGCCCGCGTGGCGCTGCTGGCGGGGATCGGCTGCTACCTCATCTGGGGGTTTGTCCCGCTGGTCTTCCAGGCCATCGGCGCTCTGGGTGTTGGGCCGTGGGAGATCCTGGCGCACCGCACGGTCTGGGGCACGCCCACCGCCCTGCTTTTCGTGCTGCTGGCCGGCCAGTGGCGGCAGGTCGTCAGCGTCTTCTCCAACCGCAAGGTGCTGGCGTGGCTGACGCTGTCGGCCGCGCTGATCGCCACCAACTGGAGCGTGTTCATCTGGGCGGTGACGTCCGGCCGCGTGCTCGAGTCCAGCCTCGGGTATTACATCACGCCGCTGCTCAACATGGCGGCGGGCGCCCTCTTGTTCCGTGAGCGGATCGACCGGATCGGCGCGGCGGCCATCGCGTTGGCGGCAATCGGCGTGGCGGTCCAGACGGCGGCGATCGGCCACCTGCCGCTGGTGTCGCTGGCGCTCGGCGTCTCGTTCGGCGCCTACGGGGTGGTGCGCAAACAGGTGAAGGCCGACGCCCAGACCGGCCTCTTCATTGAGTGCCTGCTGCTGGCCGGGCCGGGGCTTGCCTTCGTGGCCTGGCTGGCGAGCCAGGGCCACGGCCACTTCACGGCCTCGCCGGAAACCACGCTGTGGCTGCTGGCGTCGGGGCCGGTCACGGCGGTTCCGCTGGTGCTGTTCTCCTGGTGCGCGCGGCGGCTGCCGCTGTCGGTCATGGGCTTCATGCAGTTCATCGGCCCGACCATCGGCATCGTCATCGGCGTGGTCGAGGGCGAGCCGTTCGGCCCGCTGCGCGCCGCGTCCTTCGTGTTCATCTGGGGCGGCGCGGCCGTCTTCGCCTGGGGCGCCTGGCGCAGATCGCGGACGATTGTACGGGCCACGCAGACCGCAGCGGCGCCGGCCGAGTAACAAGCGCCGCCTTAATCCCGACCTCATTTTCAGAGAACACGTTCTCCGGATCACAACCTCAGATAGTTGCGTTTGGTGGTCCCGAGGAGAGTAACCCCATGAAACCAGCAATCGCTTTGGCGGTCGTGGCCGCATGCGCGGGTGCAGGCGCCGCCCAGGCCCAGATCGCCAGCCCGCAGATCTACGGCGCACTCGGCTACGCCCAGGGGGACGACCTGGGCGTCGTGCAGGGCCGGCTCGGCGCCCGCTTCGGTCGCTTCCTGGGCGTCGAAGGTGAAATCGGCGGCGGCGTGAAGTCGGACAACTTCACGCCGACGCCGACCATCGAATTCAAGCGGTCCGTTGAGCATCAGATCGCCGGCTACGCCGTGGCGTATGCGCCTTTGTCGCCGCAGTTCGATCTGCTCGCCCGGGTGGGCTACGGCGAGACGCGGTTCAAGAGCAGCCTGACCGGCACGATCGGCGGGCCCTTCTCCGGGAAATTCACAGAGAACTCCTGGAATTTCGGCGTCGGGGGGCAATACGCCTTCGACGGCAAGAACGGCGTCCGTCTGGACTACCTGCGCCAGGACTTCGAGAACTCGCGCGACGCGGACGTCTGGTCCATCGCCTACATCCGGCGGTTCTAAGCGGGGCATGGCGCACAACTATGCGGAAACGCATAGCGATCAGGCAAAATCGCTTATCTATGCACCGTTCAGATGATGCTATCTAAACAGTGTCCAGACGGGCAGCCCGCTCCCCCGGGTTCAACCAAAAGACCTCAAGGTGTGTGTCATGACCTTCTTCGCCAACATCGAACGCCAAGCCGACCGTATCGCCCCCGCCCTGATCGTTTTCCTGGGCCTCTTCGTCGCGATGAACACCGCCGGCCTCCTCGGCGTCTAACGACTTCCGGACATCCAAGGACGTTCGGACGAGGGCCCTTCGGGGCCCTTTTTCGTGGGCGGGTCTAGAGGCTGACGTATGTCGCCGCGATGAGCCGACCGGCGCGCTTGTCGCCCAGCAGGTCGGTGGACTGCTTGTTCATCACATAGGCGCCGCCGAGCTTGCGGTCGGGGTCGGCGAAGGCGCAGGAGCCGCCCCAGCCGGAATGCCCGAACGTCCGATCTCCCGGTCCCCAGGGATGGACCGCCTCGTTGCGCATGAAACCCGCGGCCCAACTCATGTCGAAGGGCAGCACCAGATCCTGACCGCGGATGCGCTCGCGCGAGGCCTCGGCGATCAGGGCGGGCGAGAGGATGTCCTCGCCGTCCAGCCAGCCGTCGTTGGCCAGCGCGCCCATCAGCCGGGCGAGCGCATGGGCCGTGCAATGGCCGTTGGCCGATGGGATCTCCATGCGCCGCCACTCCGCCTGGCCGCGTCCGGCCGGTGAGGACCAGGGCGTCAGGAAGGCGGCCGTGGTCGCCGCATTGTGGTGGCCGAAGTTCGGGAGCGCGTTGGGACGCTGCAGCTCGGCGACGCGGTCGAACTCGCTGTCCGGCAGACCGATCCACAGGTCGAGCCCGAAGGGCTCGGCCAGATCCTGGCGCAGCGCGGCGCCCATGGTTCGACCTTCGACCCGCTTGAACACCTCGCCCGCCAGATAGCCGAAGGTGATCGGGTGGTAGCCGCTGGCCGTGCCCGGCGGCCAGAGCGGCGTCATGGCGGCCAGCTTGGCGCAGATCAGGTCCCAGTCGAACCACTCAGCCGGCTCCATCGGGTCCGGGAAGCCCGAGAGCCCGTCCTGGTGCGACAGCATCTGCTCGACGGTGACCGCGCCCTTGCCGGCCTGGGCGTAGTCCGGCCAGATCGAGGCGACCGTCTGGGCGTAGTCGAGCTTCCCCTGGTCCACCAGCCGCGCCATCAGCAGGGCGGCGATGGCCTTGGTGGTGGAAAACACCGGCGTCAGGGTGTGCGCGTCGAAAGGCTTGGTCAGTTTGCGGTCGGCATGGCCCGCCCAGAGGTCCAGCACCACTTCGCCGGCCTCGACCAAGGTGAAGCGCGCGCCCAGCTCGTCGCCCGCCGCGAAGTTGGCGGCGAAGGCGTCCTTCACCGCGGCGAAGCGGGGTGCGGCGGTTCCTGCGATATCGACCATGCCTAGACCGTCGCCCTCTGCTCGAAACCCACGCTGCCGTCGTCCTCGGCCGCGGACTGCACCACTGCGGTCACGCGGGCGGGCCGGGGTCCCATGGCGCAGGCGCTCGCCATGTCCGCGATCGCCTGCGCCTCGCCGATCGCCAGAATCTCCACCGAGCCGTCCTGGCGGTTTCGCACCCAGCCGTCGAGGCCCAGCGAGCGCGCCGCCTCGAGCGCCCACCAGCGATAGCCCACGCCCTGGACGCCGCCTTCGATCCGCAGCCTGACCGGGTGTCGCGCCATCCCGCACGTCTCCGCGTTAGACGCGCTCTATACGCATCTCCGCGCTCGGGCGCACCAGCCTGGGGCCGAGCGCCACGATGGGCAGTTCCGGAGCGCGCCAGTCTTGCGCGGCCTTCACGGCTTCCGCGGCGGCGCGGGCGGCGCGCTCGGCGGCGGCGATCGGCGCCAGGCCCTCGACCAGACCGGCGCCGAAGCTGGCGGTGACCAGGTCGCCGGTGCCGTTGGGCGCCTTGGCGAGCTTGGGATGCGCGAAGAGGGTGGCGGCCTCGGCGTCGACGAAGAGCACGCCGGTCTCACCCTCTCGGGCCGGCGCCGAGGTGATCACCGCGGGCTTGCCGAGCCGCCGCGCGGCCGCGACGGCGCCGGCCAGGTCCTCGATCGGGTCGCCGGCCAGATGACCCAGCTCCCAGAGGTTTGGGGTGATCCAGTCGGCGAGTGGGACCAGGCGCTGCGCCACCGCCTCGGCCACGTCGGGACGGACATAGAGCCCGCCCGGCGCATCGCCGAGGATCGGATCGACCACCATCACCGGCGGGCGCTCCGAGGCCTCACGGACCCGGCCGAGTACGCCGGCGGCGATCGCCACCTGCTCCGGCAGCGAAAAGTGACCGGTGATCACCAGGTCGACCATGCCGAAGATGGCGTCGGCCTCGATGTCGGCCAGCATCCGGGCGAAGACGTCGGGCGCCGTCACCTGGCCCTGGGAGCCGCGCGCGGGGCTGCGGCCGTACATGACGGTGGGCGCCAGCACCGGGTCGATGCCGTGCGCGGCCAGCACATATTGCTGCGCCGCCCCGCCGATCCGGCTGGCCGCGACGAAGGAGGAGAGGATCAGGGCGAGCGCCATGGAGTGACCCTAGCTGACTCGCCGAACCGCGTCGTCACCGCCCAGCTTGGGCCGGGACGACGCGGGCCTGGCGTCTCGCCTAGTAGCGGTAATGGTCCGGCTTGAACGGGCCCTGCGCGGGCACGCCGATGTAGTCGGCCTGATCCTTGGAGAGCTTGGAGAGTTTCGCGCCGAGCTTTTCCAGGTGCAGCATGGCCACCTTCTCGTCGAGGTGCTTGGGCAGCACGTGGACGCCGACCGCATACTTGTCGCCGTTCTGCCAGAGTTCGATCTGGGCCAGCGTCTGGTTGGTGAAGGAGGCGCTCATCACGAAGCTCGGGTGGCCGGTGGCGTTGCCGAGGTTCACCAGGCGGCCTTCCGACAACACGATGATCTTCTTGCCGTCCGGGAATTCCACGTGGTGGACCTGCGGCTTGATCTCGTCCCACTTGAAGTTGCGCAGGCCGGCGATCTGAATTTCCGAGTCGAAGTGGCCGATGTTGCAGACGATGGCGTTGTTCTTCATCGCCCGCATGTGGTCGACGGTCAGCACGTCCTTGTTGCCGGTTGCGGTGACGAAGATGTCGGCCTTGTCGGCGACGTCTTCCACGGTCTGGACCTCGTAGCCCTCCATGGCCGCCTGCAGGGCGCAGATCGGGTCGATCTCCGTGACGATGACGCGGGCGCCGCCGTTGCGCAGCGAGGCCGCCGAGCCCTTGCCTACGTCGCCGTAGCCCAACACCACCGCAACCTTGCCCGAGAGCATGACGTCGGTGCCGCGGCGGATGGCGTCCACCAGGCTCTCGCGGCAGCCGTAGAGGTTGTCGAACTTCGACTTGGTGACGCTGTCGTTGACGTTG
>Ga0307513_10003497_pt1 | contig 21262 bp, 17 predicted proteins | sample 15_EM_MG_FD_202174 | JGI IMG/M metagenome (GOLD analysis project Ga0307513, IMG submission 202174) | Populus trichocarpa ectomycorrhiza microbial communities from riparian zone in the Pacific Northwest, United States - 15_EM | ecosystem: Host-associated > Plants > Roots > Unclassified | place... | reverse complement strand
CACAGCTGTCATTTCTAAACGGGTTTCCGACATTTGTGAGCAATCTATCAGACGCTTCGTCTGATCAAGGCTAATCGGACTCCTCTATTGCAGCGGCGTACATCAAAACGCTTGATTCCAATCACATTGTAACTGCAGGGTACGTTCCCTTTCACTTGGGTGGTCGGATGCGTATGGATGATCTGGTATCTGTACGCCGAGCAGTCCACACAAGCCAGGGCTTCACTTCCGCATTCGATGGGAGTCATATGGTGTCGACACGGAAGACATATTGGCTTTTCCTTCTATTGACTTCGGGTCTTTGTAAGCTTCCCCCTCCCATCGTGACCCCGTACATTACTGACATTCTCAAAAGCCAACTCTTCCCGGGCCAAACACAGTATTTTGCCAAGACGAGCGACTCTTCCGCTGCGGAGTATATTGGGGATGACGGTAAATGGGCAGCTGGCCATCCAAATACTGCAACATTGTAAGTGGAGCAAACATCTTTCATGCTCTACAAATGGTTTACCGCCCAATGGAGTGGGTTACCTGTTACCTGCCCGGCAAATCCCGTCACCAAAATATTTGACCCTTCGTTCATGTAGGTTTGCTTTATTTATTCTGGTAAAATTTAAATGAGTATATGACTATAAAATAAAATGAACGGCTGCTTTAAATTTTTTATCTGATCTCGCGCGATCCACGGTAATCTTGACAACTGTTACCTGCCACGCCTGGATGTTACCTGCCATCGCACAGCCACGATCGCATGCTGCTGTACGGGTTCGCCCACTCTCTGCAGCCCTCAACGCCATTGTAACCAGCCATCGGTGGGATTTAAGTCAAATTTAAGTGCCTGCAGAAAGAATTGGTCTATTTTCTCACTTTTATCAGGCTTTTGAACATCTAGGCAACGAGATTCCCAGCACGATTTAGTGCCATATCACCAACATATCACGGCTGCCTGGCTTCAGACGGCTTCATAGAATTTTCCCAAGCATCTACCCTTGATACTATACCCCATGTATTTACATAAAGGGGTTGAGTTTTCACTTTTTCAGCTCTGTATCGGGCATGGGAAGCTGTCGGACTTCCCTTTGATCACACGCAAAGCGCGAGATTTTTTTCTGAAAAAAATCAGCCCTCAACGCAAAAAATACGAGAATCTGGAGAGATGAGGAGTAGTAACAAAGGATTATTTTGAGAGCCAAAAAATCCTGAAATCCTTCCGCTTTTTCTTCATTTTACTCTCTTTTTTGTTTTTTCCTTGTTTGGATACCCACTCTATTGAGGGGTAGACCCTACAAATATGTCATCCTTCCTTTTCTTCCTAGGCTGGGTAAACCGGAGGCACTTACAGCCGCTGCGATCGTGACGAAGGAACACTGTAAATTGTTCATTCCTTTCGATAAGACTACCCATTTGCATGAGGGCACATCTTGTGTTAAGGAAGCACTTTACTCTTTCGTCGAGCGTTAAGCCTTCTGGATTCAGGTGGAGTGGAGGATTTACAGTAGGATTACGCGTGGGCACCAAGTGCGTCCCGCTTTAAAAATTCATATCTCTTAGCTCATTCTGGTTGAATCACTTGGCATTTGCGATTAATGCAAACGTCGGTAGTCTACTGGAGTACCTTGTGAGCGAACAATACATATTTGCAGCATCTATATTTATTTCTCACGCTATCACTAGTAGTCTCAAAAAGTCACGGAACAACGCACAAAAGAGATTTGACTAAATCACCTCAGGACGGAACTGGACAGCAAGTGTCCCTCAACTACCCGCTCCGTTCAACCTGTTGATATATTTCGCAGCTATAATGGCCCTGCGACTGGACAATCCGCTGCCCAATTTGCCGCGAGTGCATCTCCCATCAACTAACCACTGCTTGTACTTACGGGCATTTTTACGGACATTCTTCTTACGGGCATTCTTGCTGACGTTCTACTGCTACGAGTTCATGACATTTTAGACTTTTGTTCTTCGCTTTCTTCCTCTTGGGCATCTTCTCATTTTACAATATCTCAGACGCTTCCGTATGTTTTTAGGTCACCTTCCACCGGGACAATTGCCGCTTCTTTCTGACATTTGTGATGCATATCTTACCAGATGTCGGACCTTGCGTGCCTTTACAATATTTCAGACGCTTCGTTACGTTCTAGATCTCCTTCCACATCACTACATCTTTCATTTGATACATCGATCTCTTTGCATTCCAATTACCTGATACGTCAGACAGAGTGGAAAGTCCTTGAAAGAACAGGTTCATCGATCACATCCCTCGAAAGTACCAGATCCCCTGGTGGGGGTTCAATAGAGTCGGCGAAAAAATAGAGTGTACAAGTTCTGCGCGTGCCGTGAAATGGTCGTTTATTGTAAACCCCGAACCAACGTTTGTAATTGTGTAATTGCGTACAATTTTGTCCCCCCCTGGAGCCCGAGGCTGCAAGTGGGGCCCGCAATATATGCCTCTGCAGGCGCCTCGAATTCCTATGGCAGTTACCTGGTCAGATCACTAACCGTTACGAAAATGTCAATGCTGCGCCCCAAGTAAACATTTGTGGTCCAGGTTCGTAAATATACATAGCACTGAACGTAAGTGGACAGATCGAAGCGTTGAACAGTTTACCAGCGAAGGACAGAGTGGTCGGGAATGTCGAGTTACGCGGAATCGACCATAGAGTATCTGAGATGGCTTGGGCGCCTGGGGTGCCTGAATAGATTTGACGGGCTACGTCATTCATTACTTAGATGCCAGTATCTGCGAAGTAAATAAACATAAGGTTCAGCGATAAGTATCAGATAATTGAATGACAATGGAAAGGGACAGGGAACATGTGCGTACGATACATATCAAGGCTGGCGAGGGAGCCCATGACGCCTTAATTCGATCTATTCGACAAAATGTGATCGCGTCGACGGGTATAGATTATGGGATGGCGCTGGATTGGGGTACCATCACGTTGGCGAAATCTCCAGAAAATCTTCGAAAAACGGATTCGGACCTATGTATTTACATTCAACGACAGCAAGGATCTTGAGCGATACTCACGCAACCTGATCAACAGCACTCATCGTCAAGATCGGATCTTGAAAGGGATCATCGCGGTAACTCGATGCCGCAGACGGCGTGGGTAAAGTTTACTCTAGTCAGAAGGAGAATTCGTCAAATCGTTCCGATGCAAAGACGTTAACTGAACATCGTTCAACTCACAGCAAAAACCAGGGAATCAAGGAGGTACCGGGAGGCAAATGAGCCGGAGCGTCGACTCTGTAACAGAGAGTTACGTGTGCACCTGGGGGGAAGAGGTCGTTCGTCACGATTGGATCTGTCAAGACGACTGGATGCAAAAAAAAACTACATGTTGATTGCAGGACCCCTGAATTTCACGTCACGTGCAGCATTCATTATATACTTAGAGAAGAACAAATTCTCAACGTGTCGGGTGTGGTTGGACGATTCTCATCTTGTTCAGGAAGATACTCCTCGAAAAGTACCAGCTTACACGTTCATTCTAGCGGCACGGAATTTGCGTCGCTCGAGAAGTGGAGTGCGGACACAGAAGTTCTACCGCGAATTAAGTGACGTCAGTAGAGATCATCTAGCAAACATACCTTGCGTTTGTTTTGTCGTTGGACATGAAGGACCAGCATGACGACGCGCGCTCTTGGAGGTAAAAAACTGCGGGCTGTCGACGCGCAGGGTCTTACAGGAGTTCTCGCAATACGTCGAACGAGCCACCAATGGCTTGAGGCTATTGAAGCAGAAAAAATTAAATAACTATATTACATACGACCACAGGAAATGGGCTTACATGAATGTAAGATCCCCCGGCACAGATAACTCATCTCCCCGATATAACATCCGCAGGCGAATCGGAGTGGAATCGGAAGTAGTTGTGTGGAGCCGAGCTGAGATTCGCTAGTCAAGCGGTTCGACTTGGTCCTTGTACGTATGCGTCACCGAGAACGCGTGTAACGGTACACTCGCAGCCTTGATCCAGAATTGGATGGTTTCGTTGACAGAGACCAAGGACAGCCCGTGGCGCTGATGAGGCGGTAGGCGCCATCGAGACCCTCGATTGATGATCTGCAAGTTGAGAAGGTGAATCAACGGGTGTTGATAAGCGAACTCATTGAATGTTCTATAAAAATGTTGCGTAACTAGTAATAATAATAGTAATGGACTCGAAACGTACTAGCCGAATCAAATGGGGTGAGAATTCCCTCTGCCTGTAACCCAGAAAATCCATTGAAGGGGGCGATACGTTTCGACAATTCAGGATCGTTGTAACTGATTCTTTTTTTGGTGGAAAGATACTTGAAGAGACGTCGAGCCTAAATAAGCAACGAGATTCAGGCTTTCAGGCACAGGTGAACATGTGGTTGAACAAACCGCGTAGACACCCATTCGACTCGTCTCTTATTTATACAAGAGTCGAATCCACATGCATTCTGGAGAATAAAAACCAATAAGATCAACCAGCCAGGTGCAGAAGAAAGGAAAAACCAGCGTAGGGTTCAAGTGAAATGAGATGAACTGACCACCCCGAGTTTATCAGCACCATCGTGATCCAACCATGTACTGTAGATCAACCCAAGCGAAATCTAATTGCATTTCATGAGCATAACGTTCGACTCGAAACCACAAGTAATGGGCTAACTATGTTGCCTGCCGCCACAAGTGGGCAAGAGTGACGGCTGGTGTATAATGACGACCCGATGAGACCGACGGTTCGACAATGACAGGGGATGGTGGGTGCCGGTGGTAGATAATAGGTTCATCGCGCATCAGACACGTGTCACAGTGGTGATAGGGGCTGGGAGACGGAAGTCGGTGTGTGGGTGTTTTTTAAAAAAACGAGAGGGACGGCCTTACTATGATCTTCCAGTTTCCGAGAAAAATCTCCTCAATCACCCACTGCGGCGCATACCAAGACCGTGACGAACGGCCCAATGGGGCGACAACGCCCTGGACAACGGCTTCTAAATACGGTCAATTCATAGCAAGAAAAGTGAATAAAACTACAACGTACAACCGAGATCACAATTTCGATTAAGAGAGGTTCCTTAGGATGGTCATATCGCTCCAGTCCGAGCCTATCCAATTTGGTTGGCAATTTTTGAAGCGATTTGAAGCGGGGATTGTTGCTGACTGTGAAGGTGGTAGAGCCTGTGCGACCCTTCGATGGATGAGAAACGTGGACAGGTGATACCTCAACACAAGACAATGAGAGAGCGGAACAGAGGAGGGTCGCTGGGGCATTGGTGTCACCTAATTGAAGTGAGGAACACACACCATGCGTAAACTTTTAAACCAGGACGGCGCACAGGACGGCGACGATGTCCTTTCGAGTGGAGGTGCAAGTTGAGAAAGAAACAAGAACGATTTCAAAAACGAACGTTCAACGTGATCACGTGAATGTGAAGACTTTGAACGCGTCGTCGCGCTTCCACAATTCCAGTAGGGATCTGGCACAACCAAGGCAGATGACTCGACGACAAAACTCATCGATCCCGCGGAGAATGCATGAAGAAAATTAATTCCCAACTCAAAGCTTAGGACGTGACGAATCTACGACACTTACAGTAACCCGATGATCAACACATGATACATCCGGTGGCAGGGTCGCGAAGAGATGAGGAAGCCCAGAGTAATCAAACCTAAGATAGCAGAAGAAATTAATATGGGAAGGAGTGGATTATTACTCAGACGACGAAGCTGCAGATGAGGACGGGCCAAAGGGAGTTGGTGAGAGATTGGCGAAGGTTGTTTTCGCTCTCAGGCTCAGAGCTTCCGAGTCTTAAGAGTCTTTCTCTCCATAAAGTGTCACAAATATACACTGGGATTCCAGTGATTATGAGATTGATATATTGGGCCTTTTGAAACGAGACAGTAAGTCCACTGGTAAGTCTAAAACTGTGTTATTTTCCTGATGTTCAGAGGGGTATTCCAAATTCCAGAAAAATTCTGCAATAGGCAAGCAAGAAAATACGCCTGCTAAGATCACAGTGTGGTAAATCGTTTTTGCTATAGGTGCTTGCCACCATCTGCTGATAAGCCGCTCAAGTTCGCTCCATTTTAGTCCATTTTTGGTTTCCCTGCTTCTGAGAGACTGCCAGTATACCCTTGGACACTTGGAGCGCGTGATAACTTTGATGTCCGTCATGATAACAATTTCATTTGCCACTGGTGGACATGGCACGTTTGGTAGGTTCTAGTAATGAACCAAACTGTTTAGCCTCTTGCGGTGAAGTTCTAGACCTGCAGCGCCAGCGCTGAATGATGTATCTTTCTGTATCTATGGATTTGGCCTAGTATATTCTGTAATCTGATGCGGATCTATTGTATCGCCGACGCCTGTAGTGTGCCAGAGCCCAATTCTACACCGGGAGAAGCTGTCAATTCACAATTGGGAATGCGAGGCACGCCTCAAGGTAGATACTAGGCGCCCACGAACCACCGATCGGCCCGATAAAGGTGGACCCTTCATTTCTCCTGTTGGGAGCCGAAAGCACATCTTGGTCTTACTTGTTTTAGCCTAATGCCCTTGTTTAGATAATCCCCCACTTGACCTCACAGCAATCAAATGTCGGGACTCGTTTCTTCCATGAAGATAACGAAGACTCGAACGTCCTCGAGTCTAGTGGATACGCCGGGTGTCCTAGATGAAACGAGAACAGGAACTAACTACTTACGAAACCCCGTCCGCAGCAAGGGACTCGATACGCGTAATTCGCCACAATCAGACCTCAGCTTGTACGATCAACCTCACAATAGATATGACAGGGGGACGCTTTGAGGCATGGCTAATGTGTTAAATGTGGGTGGGAAGATGCTGAAGTCACAGCGACCCCACTTGCAAGCCTGTAATCCGATCGTGGCTCTCATTCATCGCCAGTCTACGAGAATGCCGCCTACCAAAACGTCGCCCAGGCTCTCAACGGAACTGCTGATGCCGCTACTGCCCCTTCCGCAACGCCAGAGGTCCACCATCACGATCCCCCCAAGTTTTCCCACACCAAATACCGTCTTCCTCGAGGATACGAAAGAACCCATCCCTGGTCTTTTTTCGCCTGCCTACGAAGACATATACCCCTTCGCGAAGCCCAGACCTTTGCTGCCTCATCGACCCACGTCGAATACCATCGCTCCAGGGAATGCGCCAGAAGACAACCTTGGTCTGTATTATTTCTCGATATACTACAAAGCACTGATATGCGGAAGCAGATTCAATCCTGGACGACACGCTCTTGCTGGCGGGCATCGTATTCATGCTGATGTGGCCTTGGATATTCTGGGGGGTAGTTCAAAGTCAAAATGGCACACAGATGAACAATCATGTCGCAAAGGTTGTCATGGACAATCCTCACGGCACCACATTCCTCATAACACTCCTCGGCAACATCGCCAGTGTGATCATCAGCATCCTCTTTTCATCCGCTATCGTTCGTTTTTCCCAGGAATTGGTCGAGAGAAAAGGAGTTACTGTCTTCGACGTTTCAATGCTATCGGCGTTTAGGTATCAAAGATGGCCCTGGGGTATAAAAGACCTTAACAGGTCGTTTGTCCGAACCCGGTGGCTCCGCATGATCTTGATATTGGGTTGCATAGCTGCTTTTGGGTTCGTACCATCGAGCGTTACGAGTCTCATAACTCCGGTCCCATTCAACCGAAGGGCAGATCTCCAGGGAACCGAACTCGACTTTTCTTCAATTGATACTGACTGCCGTAACTGGTCCTCGGTGAATCCGCTATCCAACAACTGTGACTGGAAGGTGAGTTGAACGCGCCTGAAGCACAATGCATGCCTAATTCACCGCACGCCGCTACCAGACGTTCAAGGATCTAAACTACACCAACTGCCTCGCAGAGAACCAACTGGTCGATGTCCTGGAATCCGGTCGCGGTAATGTTAGTCGGAAACTTGAATCACCGATGATTGAATTTCTCTGATAAATCTCTATGCCACCTTTTGAAGATCCTCTCATTGCTCCCACATAACTCGCAAACCCTCGCTTTTACTCAACTTGGTGCCAACGACGGTATGCATTTCTTAGGACCTATCCGAGGCGTTCTGCCTCTCGGCCCCAACGGCGTTGCTAGCTTAAACACGCTCGAGTCTTCTCCGTTCGACGATACAAATACAGCAGCTGCGATGATTTCCTACAACTACACCCTCAACCACCAAGGGTTTGCCAGTAATATCACTTGTATCTATAACGACCAAAGTCCAATCTTATTTTGGACAGTGCGCGGAGACGCTAATATGGTGGCGTACAATGCCAGTTGCTCCGATCTTGGACTAGCTAATGTGTTGACGAATGTGGTGGATTATGTGACGCTCAACACCAACAATACCCTCACGTTCTGGGCATGCAAATCCGTCCCGACTGACGGGGAAGAGCTTATCTATCATGTCTATCTGCGCGGACGGGAGAACTATGCGTCTTTTACAGATATCACTTGCCTTGTATCCTCAACGCAACTTGCAATATTCCCTGTGGAGTATCAATCGGCCCCAAGTATTTTCTCCTCCTCCGGGGAACCGAACGCGACCTTTGCGAACATGATTCCTGGATTGGTGGAGCGCGCTTTGGGAGGGCTAGGGGCCGTTATACGCGAAAGCCAAAATCTCCAATCCAATTTGGTAGCCGAATCCGTCATCACCTTCGGAGTAAAAAAATTTCAGTTGCAGCCCTACGAACGAAACGGGAAATATCTGCAGTTATACGAGGCAATGATCAAAGGTATTATCGAGTACGAGGTTTGTCTTATGAATCAATTTCTCTCTTCTTTCCTTTGCTCATGGGCGCTTTATAGACCACTTACCTTCGGTTGCTATATTCGACGGTCTCCGATCGCCCTCCCTCTTGTACTCGCACACTGACCGGTTTCGTTAACTACCAGGTACGCGGCTGGTTCGTGGAAGGCAGGAACCTCGGCTTTTTGGTGCCAATGACAATTCTCAACTTGGCTTCATTGGTCATCATCCTGTTAGCCATGTTCAACGCGAAAGCTGGTGGCTATAAATTCGACCCATTTGACCCCAATGCACTCCTTTCTGCTTCATGCAAGGCCGAGTATGGTCAGCCTATGGAATGGAAGGATCCAGTGAAATATCGCCCTGATGTTCGTGATTCCCATATATCACAGTGCTGATTACCGAGGCTAACCTGCGCTTTTAGGTGATGAAGCGAGGGCTCTCTTAAGGGGCGAAGAAAATGTGACGCCTATTTGGCGAACTTTGTCGTAGGGTTTTATAAGATTGACGTCGCTAGCCATTTGCGACCGGTCTGCAAGCGGTTCTACTTTTTGCCCTCCATTTCTACTACTGTGTCTCGCCAACTTCTCTAGTTCCAGTTCTCACGCTGTAATTCTCTTCGCCTGTTGGCTTATTTTTTCTTTTCTTCCTATCCTTGCCCGCCGGGGTGTATAGTACATATTGTCGTTTCAGTATCGTTAGTCAAGCAGGTGAACTCCCTTTTGGGGTTTCGAAGATCATGTATGTATTGCTAGTCGCATCGGCCGGGGGGCCGATAAATATCAATCAGCAGCATGGTAATGCATACTCAGTACTCAATGGTCAGTGCCAAAATAAATCGCTCCAAGGCGTCGGAAATTGAATATGAATATTTGCAAGTAAAATGGTATTCAAATATTCCAAAGAAACACCGAGATAACCTGCGGATGTTGGAGTCTGCTGACGAGATACCAACCCGCAAAGGAACCAGAATCCCTGCCTCCTAAAAACCATACAACTCGATCTAACCGCCGTTAGCGTAGATATAGGCGATGTGCCAGTTAGCTTTGACGACGATGGCGCTGGTGACAGTAAATAATTCGGTCTTGACATTATGCCTAATGTTTTTACATATCCTCACAGCGCACACACCGTGATCACGGATACGCTGAAAGATAATAATGCTCGCTAAGATGCCCCCGTATTAAGGGAGGTGGGAAGAAGTCCGCGTGTGTGCCCTCCGGACCTGCATGCGCAGTTGTGTACTTATGATCACTTGCGAGTCGCCTGCTCGCAATTGGTTGCAAGCACCTAGTACATTTCCATATGCCCCTAAATAATGAAGAGATGCATATATCTAAACGCCCATAATGTAGTTTGCGACTTGTAAGTCGACCCCGACCCCATCATCATATCGATCACCAGGTTCCCTGAACAGCTCTCACCCCTTTGATATTACAAGAGAGCCGCGAGAAAAGTGCATCCTCGTGTAGTCCCAGTATTCCGGGAATCAACCTCTCTCCCGATCGATGACAATAATCCGACCGTTTTTCCAAAGAGTATTGTGTGGTCCCAAATCACCATGTGCGAAAACAGTACTGTACGTTACTGTGGATAATACTAGGAGATAAAATGCGCAGCTTTGAGGCCCAGAAAGTCGTGCAAGGGTGCACGGTTATCGAATGGGCCCTATTCACCAAGAGCCAGTCGATCGTCATCAAGGCAGCCTGCTGCCTGCACGTATACCTAGAACTCCGCTCTAATCGGGGGGCAGTTCGTGCTATATGACTTGAAGCACAGGCACGTCGATGAATTCTTGGACACTATGAACAATCCCATCAGAGGAGAAAGTATCAAGGATAAATGGGATGGGATTGCCGTGTTCCACGCGATGAAATCCAACATCATCACCTCAACGAGGCGTACCCACTGTCTTGGTTTGATGAACTTGTTGTCTTCAAAAGAAAACTAAACACTGATCGTTGTACACATACCCAACAGTGGTGATACTTTTCACATCTGACACAACTGGTCCAATAACCCTATTTCCTCGCGATCCTTGTCCACTCTTACTGATACCAAGCCCCGCGCCTCGACGCTCGGCAGGGCTCCCTCCCCCCCAATATATTGACCGAATTTATAGATATATATCGATCTGAAAGGTCTGGGAACAGTACCGGAGCATTGAGCTTAAGCGTTCACAGACAAATTATATCACTCTGGCGGAAACCCCTCAGGAGATAACTTGGACCCGATGATCTAGATTGGTCCGATAGATTGAAATTGTAACGCCCGATAATTGGTTTACGTCGACCTTACCACCACTACTAAAGCAGCGGGGGAAGTCTTGTCAACGCCTTTGCTCGGGAGATTCTTCAAGTACCTCCTAGATTTCTAAAAACGGAATGACATCTACTCGGTACCTATATCGTTTCACTGACCATTTTCGGCAACCCAAGGATCATTGTACTTGGGTTCCTGTTTAGTCTATTGTTTGTCCCTATGGGCGCTGTATTTTCCCGAAGGCCAGTGTCAGCATTGAATGTGGAATAAGAGAATGTGTTGGTTAATCCTACAGTACAATTAAAAATTATTGAGCTATTGCTACATCTCCAAGGGGTAAATACTGGTATGGCACTTTATAGTAATGCAAATGTCCTCTGGCTCAGGATTCATTTAATTCCTACACAAATGGGTGTGAATCTTCGAGGTCAATGGATCTATTACCCACAGAAAGTTCACCTATCCTCTGCTTGAAGGGGAATTACGCCACATCCTGAAAGGGGAAGTGTTCGGGAAGCAGAGGACCATGGGTTTCTTCAAGTACCTTACACCATCGTTTCCTCTTCTTTCGCTGAGCGGAGCCACTGATTCGAGAAGGATGGACAAGGCATGCGAATGCGGGATGTGGCATATTGAAATACGATCAAAACAACGAATATTGCACCGATGCAGAAGGAGGCATGGGGAAGGCGGACATGCTGGCAGATGATGAACCCCCATTGAAATAGGACAGCAATGATGCTATACAGGTATAAAGCCTTCGGGAGGGCGTACGCAAAGGCAGCACCTTGCATACCGAAATACCTTGATTTAATGGCTTCTAGATAGGCATGAGCTGGGCTCGCTCCGGCCATATCAAGTTTTTCGTGACGATGGATAAGAAGTACTGAGGTAACGAGACTAAGACAGGCAAGACCACCCGAAATATAAGCAAGAAAAGGGAAAACAGGGAGGAAGAAGCATAAGATATGAAGGCTAGGGTGACCAAAAATTAGTATTTGGATCAACGGTGCTGGAAGAGTACACACAGAAGCAATGCGGCCGAATTGAAGCTGGATTGCTGCCATCCCTTCATGCAGGATGTCATGAAGGCATCCCAGGCATGTCCATAGACAAATTCATCGACGAACAGAGACTCAAGACAGTCGGCGTATCGGTCGGCGGCTCGAAGAGACAAGACGGAGATGAGAGGTTTGGTCCATTGAATTTCTTCCCCTTCGTTGGCTATAATCGAGATTTCACGGGAAAGCCTGGATTGCTCTTCGCCGTAATGCGTTTCATATCGGGCATACACTAGAATATAGTCAGAATGCTGGTCTAGCGCGGAGCACTGCCTGGCTTACTTATTATGGACCATAATCGGCCGACAATGGAAACCGTGCGTCCATCGTTAATTCGTTCTAAGTAAAATGGAGTTAGGGAAGAGCAATGCAGAAATTTTGCGTTCCCTTTACCTCGTGAAGAAATTAAGAGACTACGGAAAATTTCGCAGTCCGTGCTATTATACGGGAAAGTTGATTGCCTCGAAGTAAGATTGTCTATAGTGTTTGCGCATTATTATGAGATCTAGATATGATACACAAAATTAGGAATTGCCTACCGACAAGAGCATGAGAGAAAGTATCAATGAGATCATCAATTGTCTTGAGAGGGAGACCACCAATGTGCATGCAAAAATTTTCGACGTGAGTCCAATATTGAGCTTCCAGCAGAGTTTCTAAGATCTAGTATCAGAATTCTGTGGAACCAACCCAAGAAGTTAGGTTTACTTAAATGCGAGGAAGAAACAACAGGCAAAATTCCAAGTTCAGAAGTGTCATATGCGTCAAGCCAGAAGAGCGTTCGGGCACCATGATCCACGAAATAGTAGTTGCAATCATTTCCGTCAAGTTGAAGGAAGAGCTCCGTATGCTCTGTGAACGCGAAACCCTTCTTGGACGCTCGCTCCTCAACTTCTATGAGCCAAGCAGAGATGGTTTCGGCGTTCAAGGGGTTGTAGAGATATGACTCTGTCACGACACGTAGACCGGAGTTCCTCTGGAAGTAAATTTTTCCATCTGGATGAACTGAATGCAACCATTGCGGCGGAAGGTAGGTTGGCCTGGTCACGAGTTGGTTCAAAAAATACGACAGTTAATTAAAAATACCACCCACAGGGTTGAGAGAAATTTCCCAGGCTCAATAATACAGCTTGAGCGCTGAACTCTAGAAATCAGAGAAATTTAGTGCTTCATAAATATGTTGAAAATACAACTAACTCACTTGTTCAAGACATCATACCTAGCCGTTTGTTGTGCTACAATGGGGCGAAGAGATCCAAGATTTGGGGAGGAATCCTGAGCAAACTTGGCCGTTCCTTGTCGTCCCATTGGTAGAGTATGTGTGGTAGATTTGAAGAAAGGTAATAAGGGAGTTGTGAAGGTATGATTTATTTGCCGGCCTTTATGGCCCTGTTGCTCATACACAGCAAAATCATTGGTGCGAGATCGTTGCCATTTTGGCGTTGCTGGGAACACACCGCCCTTTTATTCGTATCCGGTGTTGGGTTGAAAAAATCCACAGGTTTGGAGGTAAGTATCTTACCGCCTTTACAGCCAGCTGTGGTCCTCAAAATGCATATATCCCTTTGCACCCCGAATGGATCTGGGTCTATGAGGTGCTGCAGCGGTCATGCTTTCCAAACTGGCAGTTGACTGTGGCTGTGTAAACTTTTATTTAACGTGATACATCGCATCTTAATTCACGCAGTGCCCATCAAAATTGATAGACGGATCACCCATCTCCTTGACTTGGAACCTGTGCATTCCCAGGTTTCCCAGGTGACAGCCCCGTACATATGCATGGATTGAAGGCTATTGTTGCTGAGAAAAATTTACTATTTTTGGTTGAACGGAACGTCGACTTTGGCTCAGCCGGTTATGTCGTGGGTATTACAAAGCCTGCCAGGACGTATCTCATCTAAAATATCCATGCCTTGCTTCTGGGGCAAACCCACTCAGCTGACCATTGGTTATCAGTCCATCTGTATTAAGTGCCTTCTCTCCACCTTGGCTCTCGGTATTTTTACGAAGACTATTTAAGGCACCTGACATGGGACGTGTGGAGAGCCGCTCAAAGAGCCATCCGCTTCTTTGTGCACTTAGTCACGCAATCTACAGTTTGTCATGACCTGGTTCCAGATTCTATATAATCCAGCGCCTAACTGTGAGTCACAAAGACTCTTTACTCAATGTCCAACTACATACCCCCGAAGAATGACAACAAGGATATCGGAAGTGCTATGGTTGGTGGCGCCGGGTGAGTCACATTAGTTGGAGTGAACCCACTCTTATCATTACACGTCTACTCTAATCCTCGCCTATAGGCAATCTGTCGATGCCTACGACCTAAGCCCGGCAAACCAGGACATTAGTTTGAATTCCACAGCCCCACCTCCTGCAGGGTCAGTGCACCATCTGTCTGATGTCTTTTAAGACTCTTGAAAAAATTCCGTTTTTCGATCCAAAGCGACCCGCCCTCTGTTTCGCCAGGCAGCAGTCCCGATTCGAAATCCGCCGACTCTTCCTCGGCGTAGGTTCTCATTCGTACCGCTATTAGCCTTATCGACTGATTTACGGCGGACCTTTTAGGTTCCGCCCCAAGGGCAGAATCACCGGTCCGACCGCGGGCAAACCAAAACCCAAGCCTGTAGTCACCACCGCGACTAAGCCCCCGCCCAAGAGTTAACGGAAAGTTCGAATGTAATGAGTGTTAATCCCCTTAATCTTGATTTCTCTTTCTTTCTCCTTAAAGGATCTATCGTACCGGTCATTGTAAGATTCTCTCATGGGTGCACTATGTCTTTCCCCTTGCCGGCCTCTCCCCCTAAGGCTTGCAGGCGCTCCACATATAGGTGATGCAGCCGTTGGAGCACTTCAAATCTTCTTCTGCACTGCCTTCTTCTCAGAACACCAAGATCCACGAGGTATGCTGGTAAAAAAATTAGTAGTCTCCAGAACGGCTGTGGATGGGTTAGTGTTCGTTTCATCCATGGACGAGCTCTGAAGCTCTCTGGTATCCGATTATGGGATAGTGTCCTGTTCTGGTCGACAGACCATTTTGACGGTCAATACGGCGACAGCCAGAATAGGAGCAGACCAGGTACGCAGATTGGCCCAACCACAATGGGAATTGTTGCTTCTAAATAGCCGACTTGAAGATATGTATGATGAACTATTTAAGAAGAGCCAAACCTATTCTGATCGTTCATTCGATTGCCCTCCTTATTTTGGTACGGAAGGAGTAGGCCTAAATCATGGGCCCAAGCAACAGAAAGTCCAAGATTTGTACAGGTGTTCCGTATAATCTTGGATTGTTAACTCTGAGAGAAAATATGGAACACGTCGCCTACAGAGAATTAGCTTGTACTTCTTGGAAACCTCTGTACAATGAGAGGCTCACCACTGGAGTCAATTTCACCCATTCGCCTTTCATGTTTTCACTATTCAGTCTCAATCGTACTTATACTAAGATGAACGTCTGGCATTGAAAACAAGCCATTGATCATGCTAGTCTTTCGATTAGAAGGAACGGGCACGCTCGAGGTGCGCCTGAAACTCCCCATGGAAATTATAAAACCTCGTATGACCTAAACTCCGAAATAATTTTCTATACCATGAAAAAAAAAAGTTGATACCAGACAAAGGTGTACATAAACCGAGCTGATATCGAATAGAGCGAGTCAATCAAAGGCAGCAAGAGCAAGATTTCACCTACAAAGGAGGCTAACTACACCAACGCTGCAATGATTGAAATTTTTTGTGCAGAAAGCAGGAGGCTGAGACTAGGGTTTCTTGGATCGTACTTTTCAAGGCGTTGACCGTTTCAAAATCCTATGGGGCTCCTCGTAGGTGTATGGAGAAGTCGCCACTGCAGGTCATTGTATCTAATTGATACAGTGATTTGGTTGGTATTCGAAGTGGATAGGAGAGTAATTTGGTTGGTATTTTAAATGGATAGGAATAGTGTTATGGAGTGGGGACAAAAAGAAAATTCATGCTTCCAATGAAACATAAAAACCATGTCTCAAATAAGCGGCCCGGGCAGAGATAATTCCACAACGTCCCTCAGATGAGTATGCTTGCGTTGGAATTGGAATGTTGTAAATATTAGCTAACTAAGTTATATAAGTAAATAAGGTGACCTAAGCGACCTCGCCAGCTATTGAGAGAAAGTAGTTCGAAAATCAAGGCGTCGAATCTTGATCCACGTGACGACCAAATATGTCACCAAAGCGGGATGTCAAGATTTTTTCTTTGTTTGTCGACGACTTACACGCCCTATTGCTGATACATTCAAGCACCTTCCAACGCTATTCATCCACTCTGGTGCTCGTCCTCCATCTTGCTCACATCCCACACCGTATCGTTCGTAACTTCCGTGCGCCGGACGGACTATTCATGACATTGTTGTGTTGCAATTCACTACCATTTCCGTCTGCTCAAATTTTGTGGTGAGGTGCTAGGTAGTCGCTCTATGACACATTCGTCCCACATGTTGGTCGTGGCGCATACGATTTCATGAACCCAAGTTCGCCCTCATCTAGTTCGTTGCCCTTTTTATCTTTTCTATTCATCTAGCCACACCTTACATGACTGAAATCTACTTTTTATTCAAGTGCGGTACCCCATTTACCCCGAGTCAGATTCGGTATGAGATCCTCCTCACTTCTCTGTTTCGGCACCTTGACACCACCTCATAGGTATAACCTTGGCCTACCTCCACTCGCTTTTCATTGGATTAACCATCCTGATATCGGTCGTCCATGCACTCATCGGGCGACGGCCACTGTCATATTTCCTCTAAAGATGAGGCGCAGGCTATGAGAAGGCGGTTGATATGATGGGCTCATTTATGGGTCGGAGTGCGGGAGGCGGAAAGAGGACAACGACAACCATGGCTTCGAAAGCTGCCGGTACGCATTTTATCCATCCATTCGATGTTCGGTTGGACAACTAATTTCGCCCTTCCTCTCGCAGGCGCCACCCACCCAAATTTGAAGGATCCACATTTGATATGCTACCGTCCGCGAGCTCCCTGTGAGCGTGCCGTATCCCTTCGCCATACCCTATTGCATCTTCAGCCCCAGCACTATCTATCAAATCAGTGTTTTCAATAGCACAATCTACAACGTCAACCCCTCGACTGCGAATAAAGGAATATTTTTACTAGATTCACCCAAAACTTCAATGACAGCAACAACTACACTGGAGGAGGTACTACGATACTATCCCAAAATCTACCCGTCCGAGTCGGACACACCCGCAACCAGCATTCCCCCCTCCCATCGTCTTCGCGATAACACTCTACCCTCGCCCCTTTCATCGTCATCTCTCTCCCTCCGTGGCGTCGGATCACACCCATGAGTTTATCGTTCTTACCATTTGAGTTGGGTTGGCGATACCGAAGATGGCGATGGGCGAATAAGGCTGATGTGTGTCAGGCGGTGCTGAAGGGGACACTGTTTGGTGCGTGGGTGGGATACGGCGAAAGTTCGTGTGCAAAACCCGGAGAGGGTTCTGGTGGGGTGTTGGATGCAGGGGTGCTGGTCAGAGCGACCCCATTCAAATGTGTCATTTCCGACGCCGTCCTCTATCCCTTCTATCCCTCACGTTCATCTCACGACAGTGGCGCGGGTCAAGGTGCGCGATGTTCTTCCATGAATACATGACGTGTTGATGTTCAGATTTCGATTAGGTTATCGTCGGTGGAATTCATTTTCGAGACCTGGATAAACAGAACGATGGTGTGGCAGGATACGCTTCCGTCGTTTCTACATCTCTCCCGTTCTTCAACTGTGTCATCTTCTCGCTTACGGGTAAGCTCGCCCTCTCCGACTCCTTTCGAGTCCCCTATTGCTCTCCTCATGGCTAAGGTTTCGGGCATGGTTGCGGCACGTGGTCCATTGTCTTTATTTTAACATTCTTGTAGGTGGAATTCGAAGGAGCTGGTGGTGAGGCAGAGTCCTCCTATCTGTATCCAACTGCGCCTTATTTGTTTCCAAATCCCGAGGGCGTACAACCACCAGACTCCACGGATCGATCACGCCACCGGCCTCGAGATTTAGTTGTTTATTCTGTACGGTGTCGTATACGTTCTGTATCTACCAGCACACGAAACAACTGTGTATCTCTTAACCCATTGGTAGATTCGACCTTCGGTTTTTCTGGTTTGGGCGCTTCTTGTGCACGAGATCGATATCTTATGGAGGGATGCTACCATTTTACTCGTATTCTGGGCTCAAGTTTATTCCTTTTGCGAAGGCTCGTCTCACCGCAACGTGTTTGGATCTTGGATCCTAATTCCATATTTTTCCTTGTTTCAAAAAGCGAACTGATTTTTTGCGAGCTGTTATGCACAGCGTTCATCCATTCCTTTATCTATGATCCTTAATATGCGCGAGTCACCAGGTGTACGAAATCTAATGCCAGCGGAACGACACTACATATACAATACCATATATGTTCATTGCTGAATATTGAAGGTCATACTCCCCTTCACGACCGCACCCGCACCTAGTTGATGTAAGGGGATTCACGTTCGCCTATCCTACCTTCATCATCGCGCTTTACATACCCGGTTCTCCAGTATTATAAATCATGCATATGCGCATAGTCTGGTACCACCAATCCACACCGATTCGGAGAGCCGGGGGTATATTGTAGTTTTTTGGGCCAGGAACCCGTTGAGGGACGAAAAGTGTTTCCACGTGTCCGGGATGCGGCCTTGGTTGGGGGTCTGAGAAGGCAAAAATATTCAATCGCCATTCCAGCTTCTTGACCATTCCGAGAGAAATTCCTACCCAGTTGAAAGATATTGACCTTTACCACACGTAGCGCAGCCTGAGAGCAGGTCCAAGTAGTGCAAGGACCATATATTTGTCGATGTCACAAAGCAAGCATTGCAAGATCCAAAAACTATAATAACCGAAGAGTAGCTGGGCAGTAGAAGTTAACTGAATATAATGGCAAACACATAGAACGTAAATGATAGAGGGGAGGGAATATTTGTCCCCGGAGCTCCAACCATGAGAGGGCGAAGACACGAGGGTTTTTATTAATGCACGTAGTCGGTTGTTTTCCCGAGAGGGGAAACCATCGGCGTGGATGCAAAAAACGCCGATTTTATTCGCCCTCTGACATGGGGTGATAATGGAATACGCTGGGATGGGGAATTGAGGGTCGAAAATACGCAGCCAGTTGTGGGCATGTCAATAGGCCAGAGAATATAAAGACAGTGTGTGAAGGCATAAATGGCAAGCAATTTTCAACAAAAAACGGCGGCTTGAAGATGAAACGAGTCGAGTATGAAGGGAATAACAGGAAAGATATGCCAAATGTGAAAAATAAAAAGGCAAGGAGGAGGAAGAAAAACAGGAGCACGATCGAACGAGACTAGGGCATGTCCAGTTACTTACCTTCCAAACATTCCAGAGCATCACCAGTTGGGTCTTTCAGGCCCTATAAACAGGGTGATGAGAACCGCATATGCTGCTCGACTGGAACTAGAGGATATTTTGAAAGGTAGGATAATGAGAATGACAAGGAGAATGCATAGTGATGGAGAAAGCAAGAAATTAAGTGAGCCTCGCTGTACGGAACGAGGGACAGTTTACCGAGATTAGGAATTCGCTGTGTGTAGGATGGTGGCCTGAACTGTCGAGTCAGAGTGCCACCCGTATGAGGGTAATCAAAGGGAGAGCGGCGACTATACGAGCGTAAAAGGGGTAGGCTGTTTGAGAGGTTTCATTAAGCGGATATGAGTTTGGAGAGTCAGGATCGTTACGCACCGCAGGAGTCCTCATCGCATTCGAAGAGAGTGAAACGACGGTTTCCGGTGTGTGGTCGTAAATGTGGTCAGCTCCTGGGAACGGCATGTAGAAAACCGGTTATCAACCGTTGGCGGCGTGTGGAAATAGGTTTGTATTTACATGAGAGTGCCAAGGATGAACATAACATAGAGGGTATGGAATCAGGAGGCTGGGTAAGCGTGAAGAACAGAGTCGGAGGAAGAAGAAGAGCCTTGAATTGGCCAGGCCGTTACATACACGGCCAAACAGTAAAGAAAGCCGGACTGTCTAATGCACGTCATTGTAACAATTGTAACAATCTCCGGCATCAGCAGCCGTGATGGTGTTTGGCGACCTTTGGCGACGTCTTGACAGTCCGGCTTTCCATAAAACAGCAACACGCTTGAAAAGTTGAACCCCTCACGCTAGAACTCTATCGAGATTCTATACCTCACCTGGTTTCCTTTTGGAATTGGAATCAAGGAAATGTACCCCCTAGGCCTTGCCAGGTTCTTCTGAAAAGCACCTTTTTTTCCCTTGGAGGTTCAAAGTCAGACCATTTTTTCGGCCGGGTTCTCATTTCCCCTGCAGCAGATCCTCTTCTCTTCGTTTGGGTATATGGCCACATCTAATCTCTTGCATGTATCACGTTAAAAACAGGCGCATTGCATCTTCAGAATCACTTGGGCTTATCGGCGCATATCTTGGACTCTCCCATCCTCGACGCAGGCTTGCACTGCGCCATCTCACACGGAAAACCTTAGCGCCTTTACTCTCTGAGATTTTTCGGACATAGTGAACCAACTTTTATCAAGAAGCTCAGGACCTAGGAAGTATGGTCGTGTAGTCGGTGGATTGGTGTCTCGGGATTCCAGGTGCGTTCCATATAATGTTGCTCCGTTCCAACTTGAAGTATGGTTCCGTCGTTGTCCTTCCCATTTTATGCCAGAGCATCTCTCGCTTTTGGGCCGGTGGGTACTGCTTTATTCCCCCTTGAAACCGATGAAGGATGTATCATTCGTCGCTTTCAAGGTGTTGCTGTTTTGTCCTGTGGACCACCAGCCCTATAGTCCTTGCTTTGACGGTTCGAACTTTCTATCTCCCCTCCACGTTCTCCATTCCTGCACCGTATATTTTGATCTCTCCATCGCCTGCCTGGTGGTTGGATCTAACCATGAATCCGAAATCATGTTCATCCGCGCGGCTCTGGTGCATCCGCCGTGGTCACTGGCAGTCTACTCCCGACTTCCCGTTGGAGATTCACCATCCCACCGCTTTATGCATGGGACCTTGACAAAGCATAAACGACCATTAATTGACACGAACCGAGCGCGCCAATGTGTTCATTGACCTCCCTTGTTCCTCTCAATGTCTGTGTGTATGGACTTCCATATCTCCTGGGACGTGGAACATTGTCGTCCAGTGG
>Ga0307513_10003496_pt1 | contig 21265 bp, 19 predicted proteins | sample 15_EM_MG_FD_202174 | JGI IMG/M metagenome (GOLD analysis project Ga0307513, IMG submission 202174) | Populus trichocarpa ectomycorrhiza microbial communities from riparian zone in the Pacific Northwest, United States - 15_EM | ecosystem: Host-associated > Plants > Roots > Unclassified | place... | reverse complement strand
CTCTGCAGGTCGCTGCCACTCTGCAGGTCGCTGCCACTCTGCAGGTCGCTGCCACTCTGCAGGTCGCTGCCACTCTGCAGGTCGCTGCCACTCTGCAGGTCGCTGCCACTCTGCAGGTCGCTGCCACTCTGCAGCTCGCCGCCGCTCTGCAGCTCGCCGCCACTCTGCAGGTCGCCGCCACTCTACAGGCAGTCACCCGGTTCCCCTGTTACTGCGCACCAACACACGGAACACCGCCGACTAGTGTCAGCGGTTTCAATAATAGCAAAATCACTGGTGATGTCTATATATCAAATATCACCAACAGCGATGGTACGGAGGGCGAATCTTCTATCACAAAGCGCCGAATTGCTGACCGAACGATTTTTAGCACCTCGTCCGAAAACACCTTCTGGATAAAAGGGGGACGTCCTACCTTACCATTTAATGGGAACCTTTCGTTCAGGTCTTGTGTGGGGATCAGGAACCATCCTCGCGGCTCTCTTCCTTAATTACGCTACAAGTTCCCTTTACCATCAACGCGCACCGCCGGAACCGTGCGGTTAATTAGGACCTTCTTTTTCTTTTTCCATCTTGTTACATAGAGTACAACATTTTGGGGCTCGTAATTGTTTCCTGCTTATAATTAGTATATCTTGGTAGAATATATATGTATCCACGAAAATAATTGACATTCTCTTTATTTCTTCTTAAACCACCAGTTGATCTTCGCGATGTAGAACGCATCCCTTCTCAATTCATAGAGGGAGACGCGGAAAACCTCAAGTTGGCTAAGGCAACGATGTGCAAAATTGATTACATAATGAAAGGCACTCCTGTTCACCGTGACCATGCCAAACCCACCACCGACTCTTCGACGCTCGGAAACCCACTCACAGTCAGTCGACGCGGAAGTTGGAACACCCTCATGTCACGACATACCTACAATAATATCCGGATCTGCTCACTCCACCGCAGCACAAGCGAGTGTTCGAAGCCGAACCACTTGCGAACCACATAAGATTTTGGTAAGATTCCCTACTTGAGCTTTAATTGTTGCTGCTCATAACGACGCCAAGCGCACGACGGCCAAGAAGCGGAAGACAGCGTCCTACTCCTTGCCGTCCTACGTCAAGCTGAACGTCATTCGGGAAGTTGCGTCAATCCGCTGGGCCGCTGTGCGAAGAAGAATCTCGCTACTCAGTCTCCAAGCTTGCCTTCGAGGATGCACAAGATAGGACACCCACACACAGATGAAGAGTACGACACATATTCACGAGTTACGAGTAGCCTGCTCAAGTTTCAAGTCATGAAACGATATACAACAGATAAGAGGGAGGAAACATTGAGGGTGCAGAATCTGCCAGCCAGATAACTGGCAGATAACATACCCACTCCCATGGTCGATAAACCCAACTGAAGTCTGACAGGGAGCCAGATACACGAAAGTCCACGTGGGGGAAGATTGTAGGCTCTGAACAGTAAGATTTTCTATTCCACTCGCCTTCTTACCAACCTCTTACCAAAGCTTGAGGAATAACTTGAAGAAGAATGAAATTAAGATTCAAATACCCAATCAACCGAACAAATTCGACAACTTATTCAAGTCGATGCCATCATCGGAACCCTCAAAAGCCCGCCAAACCCTTATTCTGAGCAGGCGGGTGCGGGCAAGGGTGCGGAATCACGCAAAGAAAAAATCGCTGTATTACAATATCTCGCTACATAAACTCATAAGACGTCGCCGGATCAACGCCGAATACTTCTTCAAGTTGACATATTTGCCACCGATGAAAGAGTCCGAAACTTCAAATCGCGGAGTAGCAGAGGAGTATGTTGAGGTCTCATGGCAAAGCAATTTCTAACAAGACCCCGCGGTATCTAATCATCATCCTGTACAATCTACCTCTCCTCAACTCCCAAAGCACCCATCCGGAACTCCTGTTCCTCAACTAACTCTTTATCGATATATCCTCCAACTCTTCCTCCTCCAACCCCAAAATCCCTTGCTCATCACCCCCATCCAACTCACGCTCATGATCTTCCCTCCCAATTGGAACGAACGCCCCATTCCCATCCCCATCGACATCAAGATGGGAGGCGCAGCGCTCACGCTCCCCTCCGCATCGTAATCAATGTCCACTGGCGAATGTGCAGCCGGTAGATCGAGAGGCGTGGGTGTGAAGAGCCCTCCTGCCAATGTTGATGAGTATGGGAAGGCAGGGGCACCGCTGAGGAGGCTGTCGTCGCTGGGTATAGAGCCGCTGAAGACTTTTTCATTGCCTTTGGCCATTCGTTGCTCAAGGGTGCGGTGGTACATAGAGATGCGGGATGGAGAGCTCGAGGGTGCAGTGGTAGGTGAGAATGGGAAATGGGGTGTCTCGAGTGTGGTAATGGGTAAGGTTCGTGGGCTGCGGAATTCATGCGGGGATACGCGGTACTTTGACGGGTGAGGCTCATGGATTGTGGGTTCTGCAAAGGGTGGGGTGTGAAGGGTGCGCGCTGGGACGCAGAATGGGATGGAGTGGGGACTAGTGGGCTGCTCTCTGGGTAACGGCGGTTGTTGGGACACGATCAAGGGTATTGATGTATGGTGGGATGTAGCGGTGGGATGGTAGTGTGAGCAGTTGCTGGATTTATGCTGTGGGATAGGTGAGAGCGGCGATGATTGCTAGAACGCAGCGCGGGACGGCGCGTCCCGGATACGATGTGGGATGGATGGAGATGAGGTCAGCTGCTCTCTGCCGACAGTTACTGGGACCTGGAGTGGATGAGAGTGCCGCCGGCCACTTGGGCACGACGTGGGTGACCCGGTAGCTCTCCGGTGACTGTTGCTGGGGCGCGACACGGGATCTTGTACAGGATGGATGAAGGTGCTGATCGATGTGGGTCGGTCGTGTCCTAAAAGTTTTACTAGTAGTAAAAGGCGATGTAGGATGGGTGAGGTTGTCCGTTATGGTGATTGGAAATCGTGAGGGTGAGATGAGGGGGCTAGACTACGACACGGGGAGGAAGGGGTGGCCCGTCGGTTGTTCTCCACTGAAGGTTGCTCTTCGCCGAGGGTCGCTGGGGGTCCTTGGAATGGGGCGAGACGGCGGCCTTTCTGGTGCTCTCCGCGGACAGTCGCTGGACTGTGGCATGGAACGAGTGAGGCCAAATTGTTCATCTTGCAGACGGTTGCAGAGGTTGGAGGCACCAACAGTTGCCGGCTGACGTTGGATGGATGATATGGGATAGACGAGCCGACCCGTCGGTGAGCGCTGAGCGCTGAGAGCTGACACGTCATGACAACGTTGTGGGATACACCGTCGGTGTAGCGTTTAGCCGTGGGAGCTGAGCGCTGAGCGCTGAAACGTCATGACAACGGTGTGGGATACAAGACAAAAGAAAGGGATGCAGCATGGTAGGTTGTTGCCTCGAGGTCACTGGGTCAACGTTGAGGAACGTTGGGGGTGAGAGGCAATGTGTGACACGTTCCCTTGCCTTCACCGCCAAGAGTTAAAAATTACTCGGGGTAGGTAAATTTTTTTACACTAAGCCCAAAATAAAATGTCGCAAGGTCAAAAAATAGGTATCATATGTAAAAACTTGATTTTGGGCTGACCGCCTCCACATCGGGTAACGGAACAACCGCGCTGAAGACCAGCATAGAACATTCGTAAGTTGCCAAGTGGTGAGTAATTCCCGAAAATATTCTAACATTGTTAGTAACATTTTGCCTCCCAGACCCAAGAGCTTTTTTACCCAACCCGGTAGTAACCGGGCCAACCCTACGCATTTTTGAGATTGGGAGGCCAAGTATCGGTATCTGGATCAAAATTACGTGATATCAGGTTTCAAGGCTTCACTGCAGTGTCCAGGATTCTTGCTGTTGAATCTCTTCTTTACAATGACTCCTGGCAGATCGAAGTTGTCCGGATCCAGTCTCGGATCTCGGAAAGGACTACAATAGAACGTCCCTCAAAGCCAGCCCGCAAGATGAGTGTAGCTGAAGCATTGGAGTCCAACTCCTGATGCGAGGGAGGTGGAAACAGTTCAATTACATGATGTACATCACACGCAGGTAAAATTATTTTGTGGGGGTTGTTTGATTTTTGATCTGATTTCTTTCCTTATAAGGGAATTCACGTGACGTTTTAACAATTTCTGTCCCTCAGCGCTTAATCACGTCTTTTGTTGGTCTCTTGAGGTCTTTACTTAGATCTTTCTGAAGGCCCGAAAGATGCCCATCCTCATGTTTCCCTGGTGCTCAAGTTTCAGATGCACCAATGTATCGACATAGAGTCCGACAATACATGAGGAAGGCAGGCCTCAAGCCAAGCGCCATTCGGGATAAAAAGACGTCGGATGAGATAACAGCTGTATCTATAATCGAGAGGTGGTTGGCTCCCCTAAGGGAGCGCACCCGCTCCCTCATTCATCATGGCAGCTGCACCAATTTCGTACTTGGGACAAGTGGCGGGGACGACTCACAATCCGGTCCAGGTATGTATTTATGGACTTTATAATAATCACTCAACAACTCTATTCTCGTAGTCTGTCAACGATCACAACCAGAGACTTGCAGCTGATGTTGCAGAGCCCAAGAAGTTGCATCAACAGGCTCCTGCAGATGAAAAGGCGGGCTGGCCTCCGCAAGAGTTGGGGAACGTCGTCAAGGGGCCCGCCCCGTGAGTTACCTGTAGTCTCCTACCTATATTTCTTGACGTTAAACCTCTAGAGACGTTTTTAGTCAAAGAACTAACCGGGCGAGGAGCTACTCATCGCTTGAAGAGCTCGACCAACGTCAGGAAGACCCAAGAATATTGCAAAGGCGTCCAAGCTACGATGGTCTGGTGTCATCTTCTAGTAGCAGAAAAGACGAAGAGCAACAAAAATTCAACGAGCTACAGGAGCAGGAACAAGCTCAGGCTCTCGCCGCCACTCTGCAGGTGGTCAATGTGTTCCTCTGTTACTACGCACAAAGCCTCTGCTACTACCGACAAACACACGGGACATCGCCGACCAGCGTCAGCGGTTTCAATAATACCATAATCACTGGTGATGTCAATATATCAAATACTATCACCAACAACGATGGTATGGAGAGCGAGTCTTCCATCACAAAGCGCCGAATTGCTGACCCAATTACTTTCAGTATCTCGTCCGAAGACAACTTCTGGAGAAAAGGGGGACGTCCTACCTCACTATTTCACGAGAACCTTTCGTTCAGGTCTTGTATGGGGATCAGGAACCGTCCTCACGGCTCTCTGCCTCATTTACGCCGCAGGTTCCCTCGTTTACTATCAACGCGCACTGCCAGAACGGTTCCCGGTTAATTAAGACTCTTTTTTATTTCACAAGAGTACAACAATTTTGGGCTCGCAACTGTTTCCTGCTATATCTATCTTGCTAACTATGTAGAATAATTTTATTATGTGGAATGTTTTTATTACGTGGAATGTTTTATTATGTAGAATATTTTATATATTTGGGACCTCCTGAGATACTTGCGAAGCGTGTATAACAAACTGTTGAAAATTGTGCAAGTCGTCACTGTTTCTGAAATACCATTTTCGTCAAACAAGCCATTTTATAAACAGTAATAACATGTAAATATATCAAACGTATGCACATTAGAGCTTCTGACGAAAATAATTAACATTTTCTTTATTTCTTCTCAAACCACTTGGTGGCACCAGTTGAGCTTTACATAATGAAAGATACTCTCCTGTTCAACACCATGCCAAACCCACCACCAACTCCCCGACGCTCGGAAATCCACTCCCAGCTGCCAGTCGATGTGCAACACCCTCATGCCACGGCATACCTACAATTATATTCGGTATTCGGATCCGCTCACCCTGCCGCAGCGCAAGCGGATTCTCGAAGCCGAACCACATAAGATGCCCCCCCACTTAAGTTTTAAGTTTTGCTACTCAAAGCGACGCCAAGCGCATGACGCCCAAGAAGCGGAAGACAGCGTCCTCCTTGGCGTCCTACGTCAAGCAGAGCGTCATTCGGGAAGTTGCGGCAATCCGCTTGGAGCAGCGTCGACAGTGCGTACACTCCAAGTACACTCCCAATATCTGCCACAGTGTGAAGAAGAATCGAAAATTCCTCGCTACTCCACTGAGCTTGCCGTCCTTCACCTCCAGTTTAACCTGCCAGCTAAATTCATTCGTTCGTCTGTGTTGGCGACGAATGTACGTTCAAACACTTCACGAGTAGCCGGTACGTCCCACTTCTCGTGACATGAGCCAGTGGAGACGGGCATTGGGCAACGGACGACTGTTCTTCTTGAGTGCGATCCTATGTTTGGAGAACTTGAAACAGACTATTCCAGTTCGAATTTGACCCTCTGATAAAAGAATTCAACCGCAAGCTTCTGCTTCCATGGGTACCTTCATCATCTAAATCTGTCACTTATACCCGCTCAGCTTGTTCCCTCGCTTAGATTAGCACAGGCAAGAGAAACCTCGGAGACTTACCCAAGCAACTAGATTCGGCCTTGGCGAGCCGACAACATCAGGAATGCTCGTATCAGGTGGAATAAGCAGCCTCTAATAGATTCTATGATCTTTTGTGGGTGGTGATTCGTGTGGACGGTGTCCATGCTGCCGCCGCTCAATACTTATCCCCCGATCGGTGCTGATAGTAGTGCTCCCCATTGGGACGTATTCTGCTCATCATCTCCTCGCTCCTCGAATCCAAGCATTGCTCGACGATCCTGCTTCCTAAGCCTAACCACAGTGTTGCTCATCACCGGGTAGAATGCATAGCCTCATATTGACTGGTTAATTGATATGTAGCAAGCTCGAGGATCCTAACCAGTTATGCGATGAGTGATCAGTCTAAAAAACTACATTGAGTTGTAGTGGTGATTTCCCTCTTCCCAGAACACCACTGCCACACGCACAGATAAGCATTTTTGGTGACACAGACATAGTTTGGTCTCCAGATTTAATGCCCTTCGTGCACATAAGTATGATCCATTTTGTGTATTATTTAACAGTACACAGTAAAAACCGGATTTACGAGGCTGGCAGCGCGGACTTGGTCAGTTCAAAATTTTGACAAAAAAAACAATTCACGAAGTATTTCGGGGTTTAGCTGGTTCGGTTACGCACAAGGCCACCAATACCGCTTAAAATGCTACTCTACGGGACTTGGCGCGTTTCCCCAGTCGGGAGGCGTGTTTCTGACGAGGCACTAAAACTTGGCGAGGTCAGCGATCACATTCGACGTTTCGTGAAGGCTCGGCTCACCAGCGTCGCCACCCCTTGTACTGTCGCTGTTGGTGACATTTCCTATGTTGATTCCACCAGCGATTCTGGCGTTATCAAAACCGCTGATGTGGTTTGTGGCTGGCGTTGATCCGCTCGTTGGTCCGATATATGGAGAATACCAGAGATGTGGGGAAACATCAACAGGATGTTGCCCAGGATGGAGCGAGGGCAGTAACATTGGGGGTGTAAGTGATGGATGTCCCGGGAATGCTCCCGCAGATGACGCATTATTAGCCCTCTTCTTGTCCGCCGGCTTCCGAGCAGGCTCCTGAGTAGCTTCACTGGGCGACTCCTCTCCAGATTCATCTTGGTCAGTCACGACTGATTGCATCCCAGCGATCCCGGTGGCTTTCGCCTCAGGCAGTCGTTCCATATCTTGTTCTAGCGCCTTCCTCCGTTCCAACTTGCGTTTTTCCTCGGCTTCAACGCGGGCCATCTCCTCGCTTTGGCGTCGACGCTCGTTTCCCCTCTCTTGAGCAGCGGTACGATCCGCCTCCTCCTTTTCCTCACGCTTGCGTTCCCTTTCATTCTCCTCGGCAGCCTCTTTCATCAATCGAATTTCTTCCCGCAGTCGCTCGATTTCTCTTCGTTCTTCCTCGTCACTTTCCGGATCCTGGAGTGTTTCCTTCGCCTGTTCGTCAGAAATATGAGATAATCGCCGAGGCTGCCTCGCTTCTTCGTCGGTAACACGGATTTTCCCCTCTGCCTGGAGTCGGTGAGGCTTCTCCTCGATCATACGGGATTTCGCCTCCTCTGTAAGCTGTCGAACCTCAGCATCAGGTGTGCGTTCTTTCTCTTCCTATTTATTGAAAGCATTTGATGATTCGAGAAGGAGCGTGGTTTGATATGACTTACCTCGACTTTAACCTGGTGCGGAGCATCGTTGATCCGAGGATGAGTTATCTTGGCGATAGCTCAACTAAAAGATGCAAATACTTCGACTGGGCTTACCTCGAAGAGGCGTATCGCACGCTGGACGCGTTCACGATGTTCTTGGATCCTCCCGGAGTCAGTAAAGCTGTTCAATACATGGTCGGTTTTGCTTCGCTTGACTTGTTCTTCGACAAAGGCGAAGATTGGTTCTAGTTTTCTGACGGCTTCGTCAAGAAATGTAGGTAGGGGGCGATACACAACGCACGAAACGAGTTCCTCGATGTCATTCTTCGGGGGCCAATTCTGTTTTTCATCTGCAGGGAGCTCCTGATATGACTTCCAGATCCTCGCGATAAACCCCACGACATCGTCTGCCAGTCGTTGAAAGTTGGCTCTGTGATCCTTGACAGACTAACAGAATCAAATTGTTAAGGGATGATCACAAGATCCAGAAGTACATACCTGGACTTTTTGGACAATCTTTAAAGTGATCTCTGCCGCTTGCTTCATGCTTGGGTTGGAATCGAGGGTTGCAGCTTCCTGGACGAGAGCGAGCATGAGTGGCGACCCTTGTGTCCCAGCATCTACCCTTGCTGGGTTGGAATCGAGGGTTGCAGTTCCGACGAGCGGATGGACGGGGTCGAAGGCGAGATGAGTCCTCGAAGACATGGTGTTCCGCGGCGAGGTTTCTGCAGTCTGCGTGTAGGCTACTTCAGGGTCCTTTCTAAAGTGGCCAAACGAATCAGGCTTGTTCGGTTCGGGCTTAGTCTGAACCTTGCAACGCTGACACACGAAGCTCTGATCGTTATCCTCGGACATAGTTATGCATGGGCGATGATGCCACTCTGAGCAGGTCGAACATCTTATAGTAGGAATGGATTCGTTATCTGCTAAAGAAGTCAGCACACAGGAAGAATGCTCGTGCTCGTGCAGACTTGCCGTCACAACCGCAGATACAGGCGAATATTTCTGCATCTTTTACTATTTCCTTACAGACAGGGCATATCTCATGCGGAGTAGGAGTGAGATGGGAGACGATAGCACTGCGCGCAATATCAGGGGTTAACGTGATTTCGATGCGATTATATCCCGGACACCGATGAGCTGTTTTCGTAGTATAGCGACCACGACGGCGATTGAGTCCCAAGTCTGTAGAGAAAGTAAGTAGAAAACTTTGGAATTGACGTGCTATATCATCGAGAGAGACTGTCTCGTTGTTTTGGGACTTCCACACCAGCTCCCGTCGACGGGCGCTCGGGATTGATTCCCGAGGTGGCCTCCGTGACGATGTCGATGACATACTTGAAGCAGTGGGTAAGGCGGGATGTAGCTGAGGAGCTGATGGTGCCGAACTCAAAACGCCTAATGTAGGACCCTTTGTGTCCACAGGCAGCGTTCCAGCGTCAACCTCAATTTCCTCGAATCGATCTTGGTCCAGATCATGGTCAGCGTCGAGCTCGTCAACGTCACTACGCTGAATTATCTGAACTTTAGAGTTTGTGCAAGTCATGAACTCGACATTTGGGGAAGAAAGTGGAAATGATTTACATTCGTAATGAACTTTGCAGGCTGCGTCGAAAGTCTGATAGATACACTGAGTTAACCAACATCTTATGGCACAGGCAAAACACCAACATTCTGACAAAGTCTGTGGAAGACGTCCAGCTCATTCCCGCCATCAGATACACCAGAACGTTGGTCCTGTTCGTGAGTCCCATCTGGTAAAACTTCCGGATCGAAGCTGATGAGGATATTGCCATGGTGGCTATAGCTCACGACGAAATGCTACGAGGCGTTCAGTAGCTAATCCGCTTCGTAGTTCATCACTCACATCTAATCCCACAGATGCAAAGGGATACAGCAGAGAACGAAGGTAGTCCAAACCTGACTATAGGGCCGTGATTTTTACTGAGTGTCGATCCAATGACAGACAAGAATTCGAAAAGTTCGTACCGAAATGCCTGCAACCTTGAAGACAATGAGAATTGTCGTAGCTGTAGAGTAAATCTCATACTGTTTGGAGTCCCAAGTACAAACTTTGTCTGAGGCCCTTGCTCAGTGCGGACGCGATGATAGATTCAATGGCGCATTCGGTATCTGTCAAAAAAAAAAAAAAAAGTGTTGTCGGGACTGTCATTTGTCGTGCAAAAAGTATTCAGACAAACTCTCATCGAAGACAAGAAAGGGGAGCTCGGAATTAAGGGGCGAGACTCCAATCAAATGAAGGACATTCGGATGCCTAGTTCATAAGATAAGTGGGGAGGAGCTATAAAACAAGGAGTTAAGGTCTCGTACATCACTTTCTGACTAAAATTTGCAGCTGCCAAGCAACGCTTGAATCGACAAATGAGATGGTCAGCTTGATCGGATTATCAAGGACTTATACCTACATCTTTAGCACCATGTCCTTCATACAGTTTGATCTTGACCGCTCTTGCCTTGGCAGTGCTATGGGCAGAGTAGACTCGATATCCTCGACCTTTATAAATTTCTTTCTTCGGGAGGACATCCCCGAGAGTGAACTGGGAGACGGTAGGTTAGTTACTGGAGATAATTCCTTAGGATGGGGTGTCCATTGCCGAAACATACCACGTCGGCTCCTTCAACAATACCCGGAGTTTGATCGGCGTAATCTACGACATATTAATACTTCTGACGTGAGTCAACCAAGGTAATTTCTCACCTTGAACTTGCTTGATGGTCAGATTATGGGCAGCGTAAAAGGTCCCATCACACACAACGGTATTGTTGGCATGATGAAAAATTGAACTACTACGGAGCGTTAGTGGAACGGTAGATCCCAATTGAGCTTGAATACCTCGCATGGATAGCTGAACTATTATTTGGGGGAACAATTTCGGCCACAGCGCCGTCCTGTTGGGATGCCTGAATGTGATTTCAGGAGCGGTAGTAGAACATGAAGGAGCAAAGCGTACAACACCAGGATGCCCCCCCTGGAGGGTAGTGCTGAGAGGCTCGGCACATAATACAGGAGACTTTTTAACGGTTTGCTGAAGGACACCCTATCAGATCAAGGATGGAAATGATCTGATGCATTGATGCGATACCTCGAATGGTTTTAGAAGCCCTCTCAACCGCCTGTCAAGGGAAAAGTAGCGAACCCGCAAATATTTTGCAAACAGGATGCGGTGTAAGAGATTCCGCTGGGTCTCTGATTGCACAAACACGTAGACATCACGTAGGGTCCTAAGGCCTTACTGTCAGGACTGTGGAATCCAGGGGGCAGGAGGAAGTCACACCGTTCAAGCTGGGATATATTGTCGAGGAGTTGAGGCGTTTCTTTTGCTCCCTCCAGCAAGTGAGAAATGTCACTGGTGACCTCCACGGCTCGTTCTGCGAGAGCTTGTGTCATTTTTTTGCAACAGCGGCCCGGTGTGAGAGCGCATATAATCTCTTGGAGAATCACTCTGCCCTCGCAAAGTCGGGGACATAAGGTCTCGACGATGTTTTGGATCTAAACAGAAAGTCATTATAAAATCATAAAATTCGCCGTTCGTTACATACCCTTAACTTCTCTTTTGATGGCTCAGACACTCCCTGCCTTCCGATTGAGCTGGGAAAGAGAAAATGTTGCATTTGGAACATTGAGACTCGGACGAAGAGTGGTTTTGGGCAATAACTGAAAGATGGATGGGTCGCAGAAGTGAGGGCCACCGCGCAGTGTTCGTCAAATTGTGGAAACGTGGCTTCCTTGCTCCGGCCTCAAGCTCACGGATGTAACGTAGGTGTGTTCAAACCCGGACTGTCATGGCAAGCTCGTCGGACTGCACAGACGGCCACCCGCTCTTCTGTTGCATATGATTGGGACATTGTGGTGAGAGAAAGGGGCGGCATTGGAGAAATCGGAGGAGGTTCATGGGCGGAAGTTTGGATCTAAGCGCGTTTCTTCTCTTCTCCAATATTCTGTTCATTATCTTAACGCCTTTTTCTCCCTGCTTAATAGAACATCTTGACACACCAGGCAACACTTGCCGCGTGTTCTTATTCCATACTTTTGGGTGTGGTGCTTCAACGCTCCACCGTCACGACCGCCCTCATTTCCGAGAACGCCGGATCGACTGGGAATGAGGTGCGCAGACCTGAGTGCATTCGTGAATTGGAATACTGCGGCGATCACTGCGGCGATCACTGCGGCGGGAGTTTCCGTGTGGGCGGTCAGCCATCCTCCTCTACCTGCTGTACTGTTAAATACATCGATTTGAAGTACTGAGGGAAAGAGGCCCAGAGACAGGAGACAAGACTACTTGCGGCGCATTCCGGTTTGATGGTATCACAGCCCACCTTCAATATATTATACTTAAAAACAAATTACAACATTCCTCAGCTTATGGTGCCAGGTTTTCGTACACTAGCTCATATAAACCTTTATATAAATCATCTATTACTATACATTTAGGTTTCAGGATCAATCGAGGCGAGTGGTCAGGAGGCACCCTTCATTTGTAACAGAAGCAAAAACAGAAGTATGTGTAATGATTACTCTATACGGGAAACTTGAAAATGTTGGGTTACGCAAGTATTACCTGATCCAATAACAAGCTTGATGTCGCTGATCGGGCTTGCTCATTGCGAAGGTTGATGAGCTCGACAAGAAAGGCGAAATCGCGCAGTCAGAACTCGAGGTCTTGAGGATCTGAGCAGTCCATGCCGACAATCTCCCAGTTGTATCACTGCTCTATAACTCAACAATGGTACTGGTATTCGATGTTAAGCCTGCGTTCGGCACTGGTGCGATACAGACCCTTTGAATTCAAAAGATGCCCTGCGCCATCGTGCTTAAGGTGCTCCTAAGGGTGTGACACCATCCAAAATTTATGCAAAAAGGTAACAGTAGCAAGGCCACCCCCCTAGCGCTACATAAGACCCGAATCTGTCCAGAGAAGTGGTAGTTCTCGCGCCTGCCAGTGGCGTTGGACGCGCAGGGTCACGTTCTCGCGGTGCGGCAAGTCCCGCCGCACAATGATCACCGCAGTCCACGCCGCAGTTTCCAAAAACTTACTGGCAGACCTGGTGTGTGGACCAGACCTCGCACCTAATTTAGAAAATTTACCACGGGGCCCTCCACAGAGAACCTGCGCACCTTCATTCACCATGTCCTTATACCTCCTGCATACCGTTATGTTGGGTCAGTGGCTGGAAACATAGCAACAGTCACCATATTGGAAAGCATGGTGACACAGCGCTATTTTGGAGGAATGGTCACCATCGGGGTACAACCAAAATTAAAATGATCAAGCGCCGCAATCGTATCCTGATGAAGGAGTTGGAGAGAGGAGGGGAAAATCCATATTTTATTCCTCGAGAGGACCTTCTTGGTCGTACAGTGATGTAACTAGCATGTCCATGCTTCAAATATTCCGGTGTTTCAATGATTTGTCCAGCTGAATTGGAATCTGGTTGAGGACGACGTATCAGACACACCGCACACTCTACCCATCATCTCGCGCAACACCTAGTGTCTATCGATTTCGGCAGGATGGCAGGTAAAAAATATCCTCACCACGATGCAAACAGTGACACATCGCCCCACCCATCAACACCCATATTAGCCAGTGCACAACGAGTGGTGTGCTACTCGAGTACTCGGCATCAGTGGCTGTGACTTTCCTCAAATCTGGGATTCGCACGCCGTTCTGCACGGAGGCAACAACCGAAGCTGACCTAAGCTGACCTAAAGGCTCCGGCCAGGGCAGGAAGCCTCAGCGCGAGATTATTAACACGGCGCCTTCCGTCAGCCGCCCATCCCGTCAGCTATAGCCATTACAGGCGATTAAACGTGCAGAAAAATAATTTTTTAACACCCCTAATGTTAATATATATCTCTTTCGTCAAATTTAGAGCCTTCTTTGATTTCAGAGGCTCAATAATCGGCACTTTCAGTCAACTTTCAGTTACATTCAGCGCATCTTGATCTAAAGAACCGGTTCTCCACGTTTATTTAAGATATTTTAACACTATTTATTGTGGGGTACGGATCATGGCTCGAATTGGCACGTCTTTCACCTATAGGAGCTTAATAGCGGGGCGATGGGAAGATGGAAGATTTATTAGCTAACTACGTTGCATAAGCAACTCAGGTAATTACAGTAATTACCTCGCTAGCTATTAGTAATGATAAAATCGGTACAAGGTGCTACAAGGGGGACGTTGGCCGGACTAGCACTCCCCAACTGCAAAGGCTACCACCGGTGGCATAACACCAGGTTGAAAGGAAGGTCTGCGGAGAAAAGAAATGGAAATAAAGGCCAAGAGAAAAAAACCACCCTACGAAACATCATACGTAGGTAGTCAAATCAAACGTTGGTCGAAACTCTTCAAATCCACCATGTACAAGCCAAAGAAAGGATAAAGAAAAATTTCGAGTCTTGCCGAACGTGTTGAGAAGGCGGTGTGATGACGGATGGACGAAAAAACTTGGCGTATGCGCAAGGTCCAGAACAGTGAGGCTGGTGACCAGTGATGAGTGATATTGTCGATGAGCAGTGCCAGGCAGCCTATCCAAGGAGCCTAGTGAAGACGTAGGTCTGCCATCGTCGCTCTGAAGGCTGATGAGCAATGTCTCAGATGTGAGACATTGGTGAGCACGAAGGCACTTGACAACTGTCGATCTCTGCAATAAATAGAGCTGATGCTTGCAGAGAGTGGACAGAGCGAAGAAAGATATAAAATATTGGGGTATACGGTTGGTGTTGGTGGTGGTGGTGGTGAGGGAACAAGTGGGAGGACAGTTGAGCATCCTGGCGGGGAGGCACGTGCTTCGGCCTTTGCCACCGTTCTTTGATGGGGTTCTGCACGTGCCCTCCTCAAGTTGAACCTCAGCGACGATGACGCTGTCGCCGCATCGTCGAAAGACTATCCCATCCCCCTCCTCATTTACAACCACGTCCACCAGTGTCCAGTCCAAATCACGTTATCCGCGGGGCAAGTAATTTTGGGAGGTGGCTTCATCGGGCTAGAGTAAACCCTTCAAAAACGCGGCCTGCATATCCAGCTCACTGATTTCAAAGTTTTCTATATCAGCTCGAACGGACGCCAATCGCGGCACGGCACCTACCAAACTGTTAACGTCGTCCGTCCGCGCTTCCTGGGCTGGCAATCGCGCTTCGTAGCGCTCGATAACGCCCAAAGTATCCTCTTTCGCATGGATATCCCAAAACGCGCGGTGCGTTGCCAAAATCCCAAGTCCCAGTTGCCTCCAAATTTAAAATGACGAATTCGGTCTTAATAGCGCCTTTCCATGGTGCCTCGCGCCAACTTCTCCCTGCGATCGCGTAACTCGGACATCAGAGCCTCTGCATTGACGAAATTCGGCACTATCCCGCAGTCCAAGGCTCTCTCCCCCTCAAGGTTTGCCGTCTGTGCGTCATCGGCGTTTGCTGCAACTGTGTTACCAGGCTTGGAGCATTCAGCAATGGGAATTCCTCCTCCTGCGCACTCCTCTGGCCCTCTTGAATCCCAGTGCGACTATCTTGACATACGGCCCCAGCTCGTGCACTCCATTGGGCCAAATCTCGGGCTCGGACAAAGGCATTACGGGATCGTTGGGTGGGTCACGGGGTACTTTGGCGACAGGTGGGGTTGAGGATGATGCAGGCATGTCGTCTAGTGGGAATGATGATGGAGTGTTATTGGGGAATAAGAGTATAACAGGTTCGTCGGCGCATGTCTCGCCAATTCCTTTCCCAATCTGCCCCTCGAAACTAGCTAACGAAAATTCCTTGTCGCAGTCGGCATTCCCTTCAGCTCCGGTCTTCAAAATATCTGGCCAGTCGGCTCGGACGCCATTCGAGCCTGCCTTAACTCCAGCCTCCATCAATCCTCCCTCGTAAATGCCGCCTCCCGGTTCCTTCAAGTCCTCTCTGCAACGCCGAATACAACTGCACCTCTGCTTCCAACTTCTCGACTTTTCGAGCACCCTGAGGTGCAATTTGCCTAGTCTGGCGGTCCAAAGTATGTTGTTCTGCCTCTGCATTTGCCTTTCCTGGCTTGTGCTCAATTTTATCCAGCCCATTCGCATTCCATGGAACTTTGCCAACCATCTGACCATCTGGTCCTCGGATCACGCACCCAAAATGCGACAACATGGCGGTAAAAATAGGGATATAATCGACGTTCGCAAGGTCTAAAGTCTCTGCGCTTCGCATGTACGAGATAGTGGTGCCAGAATTGTATAGAACGGTGCTAGGTGCGGCTGAGCCGAAGGTGGTGATGTAGGCATCGTCGCCTGTGGTATGAATTGAGGTGGGCTCATGTTCGTCCTTGCTGTCTTCCGGTTCTGACGGATCCATAAGTTGCGGCATCGACACATCTTTCTCCTTACCCACGCTTTCATCGTCACTCTCCTCCTCGCTCTCGCATCCACTCTCCCTGTCACAGGTTTCCTCCGTTCCCGGTGTCTCGTGGCCTCGGCTGAGTCCTCAGACATCATATCGCAGAACAAGTCGCCGGAAAGCGCGATGGGGGAAATAATGCCTGCGGAGACCACGTCAAAGTCTTCCGGATCGCTTTCGGACGCTGTCATCGCGATCTAGGCCGCCTCATCCTCATCCTTTGCCTCTTACCCCAGGCCTCAGGCCTCAACCCTCGATGCTGCCCATTCCTCTCTGGGACGGTCCTAAAATTTCCTAAAAGGCGATGTGGGATGGGTGGATGATGATATGCGGGGTGGCGATGGCCTGGACTACGCAGTTGCTCTTCGCCGGGATGGGGCGAGGCGGCGGCCTGTCTGGTGCTCTCCGCAGACAGTCGCTGACGCGTGGGATGAGTGAGGTGCAGACGGTTGCTGTACCGACAATTGCCCGCTGATGTCGGATGCATAATATGGGATGAACGAGCCAACCCGTCGGTGTGGCGTTGAGGCGCGTTAAGGTTCGATCTAAAATGGCCATTTTTAGCGCAGGTTTTTTGGCCAAATCCATCCGCATACGGATTGGACACTGTACTTACGTTTTGGTCAAAATTGTCTTCAGCGGCATGGCCGATCGAACATAAAATTCATTGAAAAATATCCTCATAACGAAAAAGAAAAGAAAAAACATGAGTTAGAGGGCAATGCACTTACTAAGTACCGATTGCCATCCAGTGTGTGGAAGCTACGCCATCCAGGACTTGCATTTTGAGTCTTTGACTTCTGGGTTTACGGCGGACTCAGTCCGGCGTCGGTAAACACATGGTGGTGATATTTCTTCCCTGCCACAAAAATCCAGCTGGGCGCACGCTCATTTTTGGTAAAGCACCAACATGATATCAATACATAGATCATGACCGCGAGTCTCGAGAGCCCAAGGTGCGGTGTCACTCTTTGTTTTTCTGAGCGACTTGGTCCCATAAATGCCCGCAGACGGATCGGACGTCGCTACCGACTAGCCTCCATGTCCGCATTTTGTATCGGAGTGTTGGCCTATGAATTTTTGGCGGTTATGTCCGCATTCGGATACATGGACGATTTCTTGACCCCAAAAATGTCTGCAGTGGGATCAAACCTCCCATAGCATAAAGCAGGGTCAGCCTAACATGGCATGAACAATCGGACGATACTGGTGATTTCAATAATGTCCCTCTTCCCAGTGACACCACTGCCGCACGCACAGATAGGCATTTTCGGTGACACAGACATACTAATTTGGTCTTCAAATTTAATGCCCTTCGTGCACGTAAGCATGAGCCACTTTGGGCCCGGGTACTATTATTTAACAGTACACAGTGAAAACCGGATTTACGAGGCTAGCAGCGCGGACTTGGTCAGTTTAAAATTTTGACAAAAAAACAATTCACGAAGTATTTCGGGGTTTAGCTGGTTCGGTTACGCACAAGGCCACCAATACCGCTTAAAATGCTACTTTACGGGACTTAGCGCGTTTCCCCAGTTGGGAGGCGTGTTTCTGACGAGGTACTGCAGCTTGTTCCTGGAGAGGCACTGAGAATTGCAGAGGTCAGCGATCACATTCGACGTTTCGTGAAGGCTCGGCTCACCACCCCTTGTACTATCGCCGTTGGTTACATTTCCTATATTGATTCCACCGGCGATTCTGGCATTATTAAAACCGCTGACGTGGTTTGTGGCCGGCGGTGATCCGCTCGTTGGTCCGACATATCGAGAATACCAAAGATGTGGAGGAACATCAACAGGATGGTGCGAGGGCAGGAACATTGGGGGTGTCGGTGATGGATGTCCCGGGAATGCTCCCGCAGATGGCATCGTAGGCGCATTATTAGCCTTCTTGTTCTTGTCCGCCGGCTTCCGAGCAGGCTCCTGAGCAGCTTCACTGGATGACTCCTCTCCAGATTCATCCTCCTCCTCAGCAATGGGAATTCTCACTCGTCTCCGTTGTTCCTCGGCTTCAACACGGGCCACGTCCTCGCCTTGGCGTCGATGCTCGTTTTCCCTCTCTTGAGCAGCGATACGATCCATCTTCTCCATTTCCTCACGCTTACGTTCTTTTTCCTTCTCCTCGGCAGCCTCTTTCATCACTCGGTTTCCTTCCCGCAGTAGCTCGATTTCTCCTCGTCCTTCCTTGTCATGGTGATCGCTTTTTTCAACCTGTTCTAGCGCCTTCCTCCGTTCCAACTTGAGTTTTTTCTCGGCTTCAGCGCGAGCCATCTCCTCGCTTTGGCGTCGACGCTCGTTTTCCCTCTCTTTAGCAGCGATACGATCCATCTTCTCCGTTTCCTCACGCTTACGTTCTTTTTCCTTCTCCTCGGCAGCCTCTTTCATCACTCGAATTACTTCCCGCAGTAGCTCGAGTTCTCTTCGTCCTTCCTTGTCATGGTGATCGCTTTTTTCAACCTGTTCTAGCGCCTTCCTCCGTTCCAACTTGCGTTTTTCCTCGGCTTCAGCGCGGGCCATCTCCTCGCTTTGGCGTCGACGCTCGTTTTCCCTCTCTTTAGCAGCGATACGAATCATCTTCTCCGTTTCCTCACGCTTACGTTCTTTTTCCTTCTCCTCGGCAGCTTCTTTCATGACTCGAATTTCTTCCCGCAGTAGCTCGATTTCTCCTCGTCCTTCCTTGTCATGGTGATCACTTTCCGAATCCTGGAGTCTTTCCCTCGTTTGTTTGTCAGAAATATGAGATAATCGCCGAGGCTGCCTCGCTTCTTCGTCGGTAACACGGATTTTCCCCTCTGCCTGGAGTCGGTGAGGCTCCTCCTCGATCATACGGGATTTCTTCTCCTCTGTTAGCTGACGAAGCTCAGCGCCAGGTGTGCGCTCTTTCTCTTCCTGTTTATTGAAAGCATTTGATGATTCGAGAAGGAGCTTGATTTGATATGACTTACCTCGACTTTAACCTGGTGCGGAGCATCGTTGATCCGAGGATGATTTATCTTGGCGATAGCTCAATTAAAAGATACAGAACTACTGCGACTGGGCTTACCTCGAAGAGGCGTATCGCACGCTGGACGCGTTCACGATATTCTTGAATCTTCCCGGAGTCGGTAAAGGTGCTGAAGACACGGTCGGTCCTGCTTCGCTTGACTTGGTCTTCGACAAAGGCCAAGATTGGTTCTAGTTTTCTGACGACTTTGTCAAGAAATGTAGGTAGGGGACGATACACAACGCACAACACGAGTTCCTCCATGTCTTTCTTCGGAGGCCAATTCTTTTTTTCATCTGCAGGGAGCTCCTGATATGACTTCCAGATCCTCGCGATCAACCCCACGACATCATCTGCCAGTCGTTGAAAGTTGGCCTTGTGATCCTTGACAGACTAAAAGAATCAAATTGTTAAGGGATGATCACAAGATCCAGAAGTACATACCTGGACATTTTGGACAATCTTTAAAGTGATCTCTGCCGCTTGCTTCATGCTTGGGTTGGAATCGAGGGTTGCAGTTCCGACGAGCGGATGGATGGGGTCGAAGGCGAGATGAGTCATCGAAGACATGGTGTTCCGCGGCGAGGTTTCTGCAGTCTGGGTGTAGGCTACTTCAGCGTCCTTTGTAAAGTGGCCAAACGAATCAGGCTTGTTCGGTTCGGGCTTAATCTGAACCTTGCAACGCTGACACACGAAGCTCTGATCGTTATCCTCGGACATAGTTATGCATGGGCGATGATGCCACTCTGAGCAGGTCGAACATCTTATAGTAGGAATGGATTCGTTATCTGCTAAAGAAGTCAGCACACAGGAAGAATGCTCGTGCTCGTGCAGACTTGCCGTCACAACCGCAGATACAGGCGAATATTTCTGCATCTTTTACTATTTCCTTACAGACAGGGCATATCTCATGCGGAGTAGGAGTGAGATGGGAGACGATAGCACTGCGCGCAATATCAGGGGTTAACGTGATTTCGATGCGATTATATCCCGGACACCGATGAGCTGTTTTCGTAGTATAGCGACCACGACGGCGATTGAGTCCCAAGTCTGTAGAGAAAGTAAGTAGAAAACTTTGGAATTGACGTGCTATGTCATCGAGAGAGACTGTCTCGTTGTTTTGGGACTTCCACACCAGCTCCCGTCGACGGGCGCTCGGGATTGATTTCCGAGGTGGCCTCCGTGACGATGTCGATGACATAGTGGGTAAGGCGGAATGTAGCTGCGAAGCTGATGGTGCCGAACTCAAAACGCCTGATGTAGGACCCTTTGTGTCCACAGGCAGCGTTCCAGCGTCAACCTCAATTTCCTCGAATCGATCTTGGTCCAGATCATGGTCAGCGTAGAGCTCGTCAACGTCACTACGCTGAATTATCTGAACTTTAGAGTTTGTACAAGTCATGAACTCGACATTTGGGGAAGAAAGTGGAAATGATTTACATTCGTAATGAACTTTGCAGGCTGCGTCGAAAGTCTGATAGATACACTGAGTTGACCAACATCTTATGGCATAGGCAAAACACCAACATTCTGACAAAGCCTGTGGAAGACGTCCAGCTCATTCCCGCCATCAGATACACCAAAACGTTGGTCCTGTTCGTGAGTCCCATCTGGTAAAACTTCCGGATCGAAGCTGATGAGGATATTGCCATAATGGCTATAGCTCACGACGAAATGCTACGAGCCGTTCAGTAGCTAATCCGCTTCGTAGTTCATCACTCACATCTAATCCCACAGATGCAAAGGGATACAGCAGAGAACGAAGGTAGTCCAAACCTGACTATAGGGCCGTGATTTTTACTGAGTGTCGAT